>Ga0100381_1003719_pt1 | contig 13082 bp, 12 predicted proteins | sample CryGeymeta201505_FD_80416 | JGI IMG/M metagenome (GOLD analysis project Ga0100381, IMG submission 80416) | Groundwater microbial communities from Crystal Geyser aquifers in Utah, USA - Crystal Geyser metaG 2015-05 | ecosystem: Environmental > Aquatic > Deep subsurface > Groundwater | place: USA...
AATAGTAGAAATCTTTTATGCGTTCTAGACACCTATGGAATCAGTTTGATGATCGAATTATCTACAATAGTAGAAATCTTTTATGCGTTCTAGACCCCGTGATGTTAGATTTTATGAGGGTTTTGATCGACATAACGCGTACGTCATATCTTTCAAAACCCGCTTGTGACCTATACCGCCAAATATTAAGACTATAGGTTTGTAACTTGTAAGAACACACAATAGATTTTCACTACCTATTAACTATCAATGACCGTATTTTATAGCAACATACTATACAAAATAATTGTTTTTGCAACAGCTAGTGTATTTACACCATCACCAAATCAGACTCTTCTTGGACAGGTCGACCATATCTTAGCACCTTTGCATCACATGTTTTGCAAACTGGAAAGATAAGAACACTATCTGTCATTACAAATTTTTTGGAAAAGACATTCTCAATTTCACAAACAATCAGCCTCAAAATTCTTTCACTATTTGAGATTTCAAAAACAGACATCTGCAATCTCCTCCCAAATTTTTCCAGAAACTTAGAAAATTTTGTTCTTGTTTTATCATCACTTATATCATAAGTTACAATCAGCATTCTATTATATTGTTTTTATATGAATAAAGCGGAAGTGTCTTTTTTTGTGTCAAAACAACTCTATATAGCTCTCTTACGTATTCGTACATTACTGCTTTATGTCTCAATATTTCTTTGAGAAAAACTTCCGAATATTTTATGTACTTTCACTTTTTGAGTACATATGCATTTTGTTCTTGGAAAAAGTCTGAGTAGCTAAAGACTTTTAGATTTATGTTTTTGCGTATGCAGAGATCTATAATACACCTTCGTGGTTCTATCACATCACACAAAAGAGATTTGCGTTCATAAAACAGCGTATGGAAAAATCACTTATATATATCAAACCCATACATTGACAAAAGACTTTCAAAGAATCCATACAAAAATCAGTATCACATATCCAAAAGAAAATTGAGCATATCTTCCTTGGTCCTTGGAGCTCTACGATGTCGTCATACTTGTCAAAACATCAGAGAAAAATAATGTTTTGCAGCGCCTCACTCAACTCAACGAATAGCATCTGGCATAGTATAAAGCATACAAGATTGTATGTTTTCTTTGATACGCAACAATAATTGTTTTTCTTTGGGTCAAAAAGTTCTTATGTTTGACAAAGCATCGTACTGATTTTGAATTTTATTTTGGATAAGTTGTTTGGACAAATTAATAGCTGACTCATCGTCAAGTGCATATTGATTTGCTCTAAGTAAGTAGTTTCATTGTAAGTTATTTCCCAACATCACTATTGGACGCAAACTTTTACTCACAAGATAAACAATCACACCAAACTCAGACAGTTTTCTAAATACTTGAGTAGTAATTGTACAATCTCATACAACAAATAAACAAAACATCTTGGAAAGTGATACTTTGGAAAGTGTCTCATTATGCTCTTTTATTTGCAATGTACTATTGAGAATTTTTAGAGTCTTGATTTGTTCTGCACCTATAAAAATGATTTGTTTTTGGAGAAAATCTGGACGACTCAACATATTATTGATTGGTGAGCAAATAAAAATCACATACATGTTTATAAATACAAGATGCACATTTGTGTGGGTTTTGAGAAAAGTTTTTTAGTGGTTGGGTTTTCAGAAGAAAGTCTTTGTATGAATTGATCGTTCTGTTAAATAGTGGTATATTTTTTTGAATATCGATTTCAAAACTCTGATTTGTACTATACGAATGTAATTTGAGGTGTTCTACTTTATATCACATTTCTTCAAGGCAGATATATTGTGCTACAAGTTGAAAAACATATCAATCATAAATTTTTTTTATTTTATGCTTACGTTCTCGTAAAGTTCTTTTTGTCATATCAAAAACATCTATTTTACCAATCAGATTGTACTTTTGGGAATAAACGGTCAATCATTGTAAAACAGTACGTCTTGTTGAATATGTTGTATCATCTATAGTTTTGTGCGAGTGAAGTCACTGTTCTTGAGCTACTTCATGGTACACAGTAGCATCTAAGTTACCATATAGTCAATGAAAATAAATACTTCTGGGACAAAAAACAAAATCATTGAGCGTTGATATACGAATAGCCTGATCCATATTCTTTATCAAAATAAAAAAAGACTAACCATACATCAAGTATAGTCAGACTACTTATTTTTGACAAATTTTGTACGTACTACTCTCTTGTATCATTCCACCCCAACAAAATATCTGCTAATCGTCATTGTGTGATAGAAAGATGCGATGCATTCTTAACAACAGTTGTTGTTTTTCACAACAATACCTGCGGTGATTCATGTTTGATTCATACCTCTTGTGCAATTTGCAAAGAAAGAGGACGTTCGTTGATAACATCAACTCGAAAAATATCCAATCAGTCTACGTCATTTGATGCAAAAAACGTTTCGAATTCTTCTCGAGCTTTGCGAGACAATGAACACGTAGGAGATTTTTTGAACAACAACCACTTGTTAGACTCATACATTGATGTTATGTCTTCTTCTGATACGATTTTTTTGATATTCATGGAATAGTATGAAAAAAAATAAAGTCTTATAGCACATTCTAACTTATCTCACCTGCACAACTAGACCTCCCGCCCTATTTTAGGGAGGGATTCAGGGTGGGTAACGTATTACCTACTCTTTTACCATCTCCAAAAAATCTTCCAGACTCATTTCACGTTGTTCTTTGGTTGCGTAATCTCTGACGTTGACGGATGAGTTATTTTCTTCTTGTTCTCACAAAATAAACATATATGGGATTTTAGATTTTTCGGCATTTCTGACTTTCTTGGCAAAAGAATCCGTTCCATCGTCAAGTGAGACTCTCACATCGTCAGATTTCAATTTTTGGTATAATTTGTCTGCGTATGGTACAAATTTTTCTGCTACGGGGATAATTCTGATTTGTTGAGGTGCTAATCGATACGGGAAAGCTCCTGCGAAATGTTCAATCATCACTCACATAAAACGCTCAAAAGATCAACTGATTGCTCTGTGAATCACGACTGGACGTTCTTTGTCTCCGTTTTCGTTGACAAAATGAAGGTCAAATCTTTCTGGTAAGTTAAAATCTACTTGAATAGTTGCAAGTTGTCGTTCACGTTTGAGCGAGTCTTTGAACATAAAATCAAGTTTTGGTCCGTAGAATGCAGCCTCTCACGTTACAACTTTATAGTTGAGATTGTTTGTTTTTGCAGATTCTTCCAATGCGCTTTCTGCTTTGTTTCGTGCGTCATCTTCACCGAGGTATAATGATTTGTCATCTCATCTGACAGACAAACTCACTCGGTAATCATCCATCATACCAAGTCTAGAATAAAACGTTCTAATTATCTCAACGATTGTTCCAACTTCTTCTTGTAATTGTGACACACGACAAAACAAATGACCATCATCTTGTGTGATAGCCCTGACTCTCGTCAGTCAACTTAGTTGTCATTTTTTCTCATCTCTATACACAGTTGCTGGTTCAAAATATCTCACTGGCATATCACGATACGAAAATTGATTGTCTGCAAAAATCTGCATATGATGAGGACAATTCATAGGTTTCATACAAAAATGCTCATCTTTTCATTGTACTTTAAACAACTCATCACCAAATTTGTCTCGGTGACCAGATGTTTGATACAATTCTTGTTTGGCAATATGTGGTGTTCGTACTCTTTGGTATCATTTGTGTTTGTGCAAACTTCGAAGATAATTTTCTACTTCTTGTCTAATAATCATACCATTTGGTTGCAAAAGAGGCAGACCTGACCCAACAAGTGGCGAAATTGTGAAGAGTTTGAGTTGTTCTCCCAATACCCTATGGTCACGTTTTTTTGCTTCCTCCAAAAAGTGCATATACTCTTTGAGATCGTCTTTGTTGTCAAAGGCCGTTCCATAAATTCTTGTTAGCATTTTGTTTTTTTCGTTTCATCTTCGGTATGCTCACGCAAATTTGAGAAGTTTGAACGCTTTGATATCAGATGTCTTGGGTACATGGGGTCACTTACACACATCAACAAACTGATCTCCTGTGTGATACAGACTTATTGTTCAGTCAGTTCAATACTCTTTTATCCATTCGAGTTTGTATGGATTATGAGCAAACATTTCTTGTGCCTTTTCGACAGAAACTGTCTCTTGTACCATATCATATTTTTTTTTGATAATCTGTCGCATACGTTTTTCTATATCTTTGAAATCCTTTTCTGACAACGAAAAATCCTCTGGTGTATCAAAATCAAAGTAAAATCAATCATCAGTCGCTGGTCCCATTGCAGGGATAATTTTATCAACACCATAAAGCTCTTGCATTGCCTGTGTCAACACATGCTCACAAGTATGACGTAAGTTCCACAATGCTTGTTTATCTCAATTTGATTCAATCATAGATATAGGCAAAAAAAATTAAAAAAAATCTCTGACACGGTGGACGAGAAGTTTGTTTTTGTACATTTTTGTCAAAACAACAACTCCTCGCTTAGTTAGCGGTGGTGGTAGTTGAAGCTGTGATTGTGTTATAATTCATGTACAAATCGTAAGTTACATCATTAAACATAATTAGTATATACACTCCAACAAAAACTTGCAAGATAAAATACGAATTCCACACAGACTTTATGTTGACATATGTTTTTTATTTACTATAAATATTTTACTTTCTCCAAAGAGAAAGATTTTTTATAACAAAAATATGATGATAAAATATAGTAAACCATATAGCACTGAAGAAATGACGCTATTAAAAAACATTGAATTATTACAATGATACAAAGTAACTAAAGAATATATTTATAGTCAAAGAGATCGCATCAAAGAGCTATTAAATATTGATATACAAACATGTGACAATAAAAAAGAGATTCATCAAGAGATAAACAATGTCATAAAAGAAGTAAACAAAAGAAAGGAGAAATTGGAGAGAATAGACACCTCTACAAAAAAAGTTTCTGAAATCTCAAAAGAAAAAGAACAACTAATAGAACAAATAACACACAAATGAAAAATGTTATTAGACCAATATATTAGTGAAGAACTATCAAAAATAACATCTCTTGTTATAGACAAAAACATAAATAATGAATTTACATCTATGTGAAAAGAAATATCAGAGACATTGGAACAACTAGTAGAAAAAAGTAGAACATTTGCTCAGTCTAGAGTATCAGGAAAGAGAGAATATTTGGACTAATGAAATCAAAAGTAAATTAATGAACAATTTTCAATACGTTCCAATTTTTTTAAATTATTTGCAAAATACAAAATGACAAACCCATCATCAGAGATAAAAAGATTCTGAACATATTCAAACACTCCCAAAGCAAGTCCAGAAACAACAACCGCATTAGATCAGATACGCCAAAGAGTACAAGAATGAGTTGAAGTATGAGAAATAGAAGACATACGAACTGACATAAGTCAATTTTTTACTACAAAGTATACTGGAATACTTAGTCAAGAAAAATTATTGGCAAGAAAACATGTAACAGAACATGATCGGAAACCCAAACTTAATGAACTAAAAGTAGCATATAAAATAGATTGATATGATGTAAATCTCTTTGCAAATGAAGCAAAATCTACACTTGAGAAGTTTTGAGATGAGATTTGAGTAGGTCAGGATATCTATAAACTAGATATTCTCTTGTCACACCTTTTCAAAACTATTAAGGGAGAGTACAAAGGTCTATATAAAGATCTTACAGATGTAAAGTCAAAGGATGTAAATGTCTGAATACAAACAAAAGAAAGACCTTTAGTTTATCAAATTAAGCTTAATACCGAAAAAAAAGAGAGATGAATTAAGATAAATCAAATCAAAATTATTCAACTAAAGCCATGACAAAATGTTTCACGAATGAATCCAAGAGATGTAATACAGCTAAATAATGACCTAAGAAAGTATACTGAAGCAAAAGAATTGAAAGATAATTTTGAAAAAGATTCTGGTTTTAAAATAATAAAATAAATTAAAAAATTATTAGAAATGCATTAGAAAATTAGATCATAAAATATCTAATTATACTAGAAAAACTTAGGATATAAAAAACCTTTATAAAATATAAGGCACTTCAGAAAATAAGAAATCAAGACGAATCTATTTTATGAAAAAACATCTAATGTGAAACACTACACCAACACCACAATCATTTGATAAAATATCTACTCTTATGCGTTTTGGTTTATTAAAAAAGAACGTAAAAAATCTCAAAACAGAGATTGAAAAGAGACTAACCAATAATCTTTCTGATGCTGATTGGTACAAAAAACTAGATGTATATCTAGAAAGAGCGGAAGCTGAAATAGTAGAATTGGAAAAAATACAAGAATTCACAAATGGAAACATAGCCAAGCTCCTTACAGATGTAAAAAAAATAGATAATCATGGTCTATGAGACATAGAAGAAATAGCTCAACTTTTTGAAATAAACGATATTAATAATGAATTTCAACAAGTCATAAGAAGTATTGAAGCTCTAAGAAAAGATATCATAGAAGATATGAAATATATGGAAACATTTAAAAATTCAGAAATACTAAAAATAGTAGATGATAAAAAACATCGTATAGAACAAGAAAAAAAGACTCTTGTAAAACAACGCTCTATAATTGAAAAAGAAAAAAAACTACTTGAAAAAATCTGAGAAAAAAAAGAAATTATCTCAATAATCAATGAAATAAGTGATAAAACAAAAAGATCACTTAATAAAAGCATTCAAGATGCACTAAAAAGAAATATCAGCAATACACATTGAATTGTTGAATTTCATAAAAACGTAATAATACTAAAGAACATGATAAACGAAACAATAAGCATATTAAACAGAGTAGAAGAAATTGAAGACATCACTACTGAAATAGTAGAATTGGAAGAATATGCAAAAGAAATATCATCTTCAATTAATGAGGATACAAAAGTACTTATTGAAGCAGTAAACCGTGCAACATCAAAGTTTATTAAAAGTTACTTAAACGCATTAGTTCAAAAAAATGAACTACTAAACACGAAGCTAATCGCAGCTGAAGACAAAATAAAACAAGTAGCCAATGGCAATTCCTCTGCAAAATATAAAGCTAAATGATACTTTCACAAGATAACAAAGAATACATGAAACAAAAATCATTAATATCATTACTACTACTAGTAATAAATATTCTTCCTTTTTTTAATTTGAAAAAAGTTAAATTTAGCTGACATATCTAATGCAAATTATTTGCTGATATAATAGTAATCTGCAAAAATAATTATAATTACACTATGATTTTTATCTCTAAAAGAAAATGACATATAGATCATGACATAATCAAAAAAAGCAAACAATATCAACCAATGAACATCAAAAAAACCGACTAGAAACAACTAAGGAATTGGTCAACGATCATACATTCAAGGATGACTACACAAAACAGGCAGCATTTTATCTAATAGAAAACTTTGATAACATCAAAGAAACCTATACAGAAAAAGTTGATATTTTGAAAAGACTAAATTGTTTATCGCTTTTACGAAATATATGAGGTGCTGATGTAAGTCTGTACTTTAATGAATTTACACACCTACGTAAACACATAAGTCAAAATAATGATATATGAATTATTGATGCATATTGATGTGTTATAGTTTTACATTCTATAGTTACTTTTTTACAAACAAAAATTGAAAATTGACATTTATTTTTTTTGCAAAACAAATTATGAAAAGAAAAAAATAGTGTAAAAATACAGCTAGAGATTCAATGAAAAAGGAAATCACTAATCTTATGTACAGAAAAACATTACAGTAGATGATTTATAATAAAGAGCCTATATAATGATCAAAGTTGAAAAAAAATAACTGAACATACGTTTGAATATGACCTAATATCCCAATTAAAGTTAGATTGAGCACTCCTTAGTCAACAGACACACAAGATACAGTGAAACACTGATATTAGTGAAATTCTGAAGAGATTTAGACATAAAAAAGTGCAAATAAAGCAAAAAACTAGCGAACAAACACCAGAAAAGAAAAAACGTCCTCGTATAAGTAGAGAACGTTAGGAATAATCAGATAAAAATCTTCTTCATCTTACTGACATTTCTACTTGAATTCACTACTGACACTTTAATTAAATCTTAACAAAAACAACAATATCCTATTGACAAAAATTATATAAAATTTAGTATATACTAGTTAGTAAAAATTTTACACTATAAAAAACAATAATGAATAACGTTGTAAAAAACATATATAACACAGTCAAAAAACCCGTGAACGTAGCAGTATTAGTCCTATTACTTTGAGCAATCTGATGATGCACACCTGATAATACTAATGAAAACACACAAACGGCTCAAACTCAAACAAATACAACACAAGAAATGAGAAAAAATATAAAAGAGGACTGAACAGAATCATTGTTAGTAAATTATCCTCAACATTCTGAATTTCTTAAAAAGTTTTTTCCACAAAAACATTGATTAGAAGAAACAATACAAATTCTAAAGACTACGCTATGAGATTCAGTCACAATAAATTTGGATAAAGACTTATCTGACCAACAAAATATAGAAAAATTATTATTAGATGTTTTTATTCCAATCAACATTTTGCCAGTCATTGAGAAGTGAAAAGTTGATCTTTATGAAATTGTTTGAGAATATGCAAATATAAAGTTAGAAGATATGAAAGACTTTTTTGAGGAATCTTGATTAGAAAACTATTCTTTTGATTGAGTATATAACAAGATTTTATTGATGAAAGAGACACCGACTCAAAGTGACGGATGTACCTCTTTTTTGTGAGGAAAACACTATATGCAAATTAAGAAAACATTATCTCAATCGTCTCAATTACTCTGAGGAATTAAAACTGAGCAATGAAAAGAACTATTATACAAAATGACTGCTGCAAATGAAATATGAAACGCGGTTATTGATAATTCTCTAGATCTAGTACCTCAAAACATAAACTCATTAAATAAAGAAGATAAGAATAAACTAATAACTAATACTATGGTTTCAGAAACTTACTCTGACGCAGCAGTGTTTTGGTTATTACAAAAAGAATTAGAGTCAGTACTTGTAAATGTAGCAAATAAACACAAACAAGGACTTGAACGAAAAGATGATGTAGATTATTGAGTTGATATAGTAACTATAACCGCTGCACTAACCAATTCTATATGACAAACAAAAGGAAAATGAGTATATAATAAATGAAGTTATGAAATGTTATCTTATGTAATGGATAACCTACCTAAAAATCAACAATATATGTCATTGATGCAAACAGGAAATAGATGAGACAGAGATATAAATGAAGTTGCTTTTAATATACAAGTATGAGAAATTGTAAATAAAGAAATATTAGATTATATAAAAAATAAAGTTTTACCGAAAGCTAAACCATTCTAAGAATATTGGCACCGTCTAAAAATTTGTGTAAATAACTACTATTTTTTCACATCAATCCATACAAAAAAAGCACACTGCAAATTTGCAGTGTGTTTTTTGTATCTAGAAAAGCAAAAAATTTTCTTCAAATTCCTATCTCCTCGTATCAACTACCAATACCTTTTTTTCTTGCATGTCATCCATGGCATAGCGAATACCTTCACGTCAGAGTCCGCTATCTTTGACTCATCCATACGGCATACTATCAACACGGAAACTTGGCACATCGTTGTGAATAACTCATCAAACAACAGATTCTTCAAAAATATGTCGAATATCTTGTATATTGTCAGAAAAGACTCCAACTTGTAGCCCAAATACTGAATCATTGACTTTGTCAATTGCTTCTTGGAGAGTAGCAAATGTATCCAAAACTGCAACTGGACCAAATGCCTCCTCTGCTACGACATTACAATCCATAGGGACGTTTTCTAGAAGTGTTGGAGCTAGTAGCGTATCTGAGAGACGTTTGTTTCAGGCAAGACATGTTGCTCAAGCTTCAAGTGCTTCGTCTATTCGTTCGAGAATACGATCAGCATTCTTTTTGTCAATCATACCTCACATATCAGTTTTGGGATCAAGTGGATCTCAAATCACCATAGCATCGATAGCTTGTAGGAATTTTTGTACAAATTCATCACGAATATCTTGATGCACCAAAATACGTTGTACAGAAATACACACCTGACCGGCTTGATAGTATGCCCCAGTGATACAACGTTTGATGAGATGATCTCGGTCTATGATGTTTTTGTCTATGATAACTGCTGCATTTCAACCAAGTTCAAGTACGACCTTCTTTTTGTTAGACTGAGCTTTCATTTTCCAACCAACATGTGGAGATCATGTAAATGATAACAAAGCTATACGATCGTCTTCGACGAGCTGTTGTCACACTTCTCTACTACATGGTACAACAGAAAACGCTCACGCAGGCAACCCAGATGTTGCTACAATATCTGCAAGTTTGAGCATAGTCAGTGGCGTTGCACTGGCAGGTTTGATAATAATAGGACATCATGTAGCGATTGCTGGTGCAATCTTGTGCGCGGCAAGGTTCATCGGAAAGTTAAATGGAACAATTCCAGCTACAACCCCAATAGGAAACGACGAGACAATAGCGTGACGTCATACTCATGCCTGGCTGATTCCAAGATCAAAACTTTCTCACATTTCTTGTTCAGCCGCTGCAGCTGCAATACGAAATGTGTTAATAGTACGATCGATTTCTACGCGAGACTCAGAAATCGTTTTCCCATTTTCGCGAGCCAATAGTTGAGAAAACTCTTCATGTTGGTCTTGTATTCATTGCATAATATTTCTCAAAATATCTCATTTTTGGTATGGTGCAAGTTTCTTGGTATGGACTAGCGATGCTTGTGCCTGTTCTATTGCTTGGTCAATATGCTGTGGCGAGGCAAGACACACACTATCAATTGTAGAACCGTCATACGGATAGATAATATCTTGTGTGCTGTCAGACGTTATTTTTTTACCAGCTATATGCAAAGGTAATGGGTTAGTTGATGCGGTAGTAGTTGTCATATGTGTTTTGAAAAAAAATATAAAAAAGGAGTTTTTTTTCATTTTTTTGAATTTTTTAGTCTACAATATCATTGGGATATACAAAACGTAGATCAATAATATGAAGTCATGAACTATTTTTGCATTTTTGGAGCAATGGAGAGAACTCCTCTGGAGATGTCACAAGATATCAGTGTGCACCAAAAGCATCTGCAATTTTTACAAAATCAGGATTTTGTAGATCTAATCAATAGTCATCAAAACCGTGATGATGTTGTTTTCGTTTGATCATACCGTATGCATTGTCGTTGAGAATAACGATTGTCATATCCAATCACAGTTTGACGATAGTCTCAATGTCTCCCAAATTCATCATTATACCTCCATCTCAAACAACTGCTACGACGTGCTTTTGTGGTTCAAAAAGTTTTGCTGCAATTGCGGTACTATATCATGCTCCCATAGTTGCAAGAGCGTTGTCTAACAAAAGACTTTGTGGATGGTATGCTTTGTACATTCTTGCAAATCGTACTTTGTACAAACCGTTATCCAAACAAACAATACCATCATCTGCATACAAGGCATGAATATCATGAATACAACGTGCTGGAGTCATATCTTTTAGTGCTAATGCATGATCAGTTTGAGCTTGCAGTTTTTGATCTATAATCTTTTTTTGTTCATAGATAGAAGTATGATCTCGGTGCGATGTATCAACATTAGCTTCACATAACTGCCAAAATGTATTTCAAATATCACCTATAACTTCTACATGAGGCACATACAATGCATCTGTTTGTGCTGGATAAAAGTTGATATGAATCAAATCAACATGTTGACTACCTACAATATGAGTGGGTTTTTCAATAGTATCATGTCATACAGCTATGATACAATCTGCTTGTTCTATAGCTTTGTGGATATAGTCATGTTCTGTTAGTGCAGCTGTTCATAAGTTTTGATCAAGACGTTCGTCTACGACTCACTTTCACATCTGTGAACTAAAAAATGGTATATTTGTTTGTTTGATAAATTGGGTCAAATAACGAGTTATTCTTTTGCGATTTGCTCAAGCTCCAACCAAAATTATAGGACGTTTTGCTAATTGCAGTTTGGTAACCAACAGTTCAATCATTTTTTGATCAATTTGTGGTCTTCTGATTTTTTGATGAGGCAATGGAAGATATCAATCAATTGACTCTCCTGCTATATCTTCTGGCAACTCGATATGTACCGGTCCTGGTCTTTCAAGTTCAGCAAGTTTCCACGCTTGCCTAATAGTAGAAGAAATACGCTCTCATCAAACAATACTTGTAGCTCGTTTGGTAAGTGGTTTCATCATCGCAACTACATCCAATACTTGAAATTGTCATTGTTTAGAATGTTTGATAGGTTTTTGTCAGGTAATAACAACAACAGGCATCGCCCCAAGATGCGCATATGCGACTCATGTTACCATATTTGTTGCTCAGGGTCCGAGCGTAGCGATAGCAACTCAAGGCTTCCCCGTTAATCTTCCGTAGTTTGCAGCAATAAATACTGCTGTTTGTTCGTTTCTTGTAGTAATAAGCGTGATAGAAGAAGTTCTAAGAGATTCTAACACATCCAAATTCTCTTCTCAAGGGACTCCAAAAATATGTGTTACTCATTCATTTTCTAAACATTGTACCAATAAATCACTATTTTTCATGCGATGTATAACAAAATAAAACGCTCACTTTGATTTTTATAGCAATATACAAAAAATATACTGACAACAGTGTCAGTATACTCTTTTTGGTGCTAGTATGAAAGTGGGAAATCATATTATCATAATAGTTGGTTTTTGTAATTATTCGAAGTCATCATCCAAAAGCAATGTTGTAATGACTGCAATTGGCACCGCAAGCAAGATACCCAAGAATCACAACGCGACTCATCAGATCAACATACTCACAAAAATCACAACAGGATTAACTCACAACGCTTTGTTCATCACTCGAGGCACCAGAATATTGTTTTCAAATTGTTGTACTAACAAAAACACTCACAACATAACAAACATTCATATCCATCCATGAGAAACGGTTGCAATAATAATTGCAGGTACAGATCAT
>Ga0100381_1003723_pt1 | contig 13080 bp, 11 predicted proteins | sample CryGeymeta201505_FD_80416 | JGI IMG/M metagenome (GOLD analysis project Ga0100381, IMG submission 80416) | Groundwater microbial communities from Crystal Geyser aquifers in Utah, USA - Crystal Geyser metaG 2015-05 | ecosystem: Environmental > Aquatic > Deep subsurface > Groundwater | place: USA...
AAGTGACGGCGGGCTGGTGGACGTGTACCGGCAACTGCATCCGGATACGACGGACGAGGCCTACACCTGGTGGAGCAACCGGGGTCAAGCTTACGCCAAGAACGTGGGCTGGCGGCTGGATTAGCAGCTTGCACAAAATACCTACATAATGTGGGCATGGAAAATCTCACGCGTGTCTACTCCTATCGCCGTTTCTCATCTGGTCGTCAGGCGACTGGACATAGCCTTGAGAGACAAACAGCTTTAGCTCGCGAATGGTGCCAAGAGCATGGCTTGCGGCTTGATGACACATTGGCAATGTCTGATTTAGGCGTGTCGGCCTTTTCTGGCAAGAACGCAAACCAAGGCGCTTTATCGGTCTTCTTAAAAGCTGTCAAAGAAAACAAGGTGCCCACGGGATCAATTCTTCTTGTCGAGAGCCTGGATCGTCTATCACGCAACGCAATTCCTGAAGCAGTTAACCTGCTGACACTGATCGTGAGGTCTGGGGTTCGGGTTGTCTCAATGATTGATCGTAAAGAATGGAACAACGAAACTATTAATGACAGCATGAATTTCCTGCTGTCGGTCCTCTTGTTCTCAAGGGCACATGAGGAAAGCGCAACGAAATCTAAACGCGTTCGCGCTGCCGTCATGAAAAAGCGTGAGGCTGGCTTACCTGTGATTTTTGGTGGTCATGGTCCAGGCTGGGCGTCGCCACGGGAAGATCGACAAGGATGGCTACTTGACGAAGTAAAAGCGGCCTCTGTCAAAAAAGTATTTGATATGGCAATCGCAGGTCATGGTGGGATAACGATTTCCAGGACGGCAAATCAAGAAAAGTGGCCGTTGCCTTGGCGGGTCAGAGCAAATACAAACACAAGGTGGGAGCACACCGGAGTGAGTCGCATCTTGCGTGATCGTCGGGTTCTGGGTGAGTGGCAACCAAAGCGCATGCTTGATGGTCAACTGGTGTTTGACGGTGATATCGTTAAGGGCTACTTCCCTCAGATAATCTCAGAAGAAACTTGGTATTTGGCACAGGACGCATTAGCTAACAGAACTGGGCCAAAGCGGCTACGTGGGTTGAAGTCGGATATATTTTCCGGAATCCTATATTGCAAGTGCGGTGAGCGTCTTGATAGAAAAGCACCTACAAAACGTGGATATGCACGTTACTACTGTCTTGGTAGAAGTGCAGGGGTGTCATCCTGCGAACCATTAAGTGAGGCAGCGCTGATTGATGATGCCTTGCGCACTCTGGTGCGCTCGGAACTTTCTTCTTTCAGTCCAGATTTGCTTGCTACTCAAACTCGAAATGCCCTTGCGACCGCAGAAATTCAGCACGAAGAGTTGAGTTTAAGGGTGTCAAAGCTTCTCGATGCTTTGGAGGAAAGTGGACACAACACACTGATCCTTCGACGCTTCGAAGAACTGGAACGCGAACAGACGAAAATTGCCACTACCATTGCGACGTACAAGGCTGAACTCTCATCAATTAGTGTTGACAAGACCGCATTCACTGAGGACTTTGTTAAAGCGGTTTCTCGCGCAGTTAAAGATCGCGGTGCTGTTGAGGAAAGGCATCGAATGTCAACGGCAATTTCCAGAGCTGTGACACGGATAACTTGGCGAAGCCCGTATCTTGAGTTTAGATTGAAAAGCGGTCCAGCCGTTCATCAGCTAGTTCATGCGCCATACCTGCAGCGAGCGAAACGCAAAGATAGAAAGGCTTTTGACTAATTGTGGCGGGCATTTTGGTTTTTTGATGTTGCATAAAAGCAACTTTTTCACTTCACAAATTTCCCGAAGTAACCTCATATACCATAAATTTCTTTGCAATCTGCATTTTTCCTGATAAAGTGCCCATCAGACATAAGTTTTCACTGGGTTGTGAAAACTGGTATCACGCCTTCGGCATCAACCGGAAAGTGAACACGCACACTTGCTAAGGCAAGCTCTCATCGTATGATGCGTTCGTCATACGTACCACGCTTAACTTGTAAGTGTGGAAAAGAGATCGAGGGAACCGACAGACTGACTTGGTTTGTTGCGAGTTCGAGGCTCACGTGCGTCTATTACCCCAAAAATTCAAAGATCGCGTTACTGTTTCACTGCGTGAAACCAGTGAATTGCTCGGAGTTTCCGAAAAAACCATCTACAACCAACTCTCGGTTGGTTCGTGCCCTCTACCCACCCTGAAATTTGGGGGTCGCCGTTTGATTCGAGTTGCTGACTTGGTTCAGCTCCTGGATGTCGACGCGCGCCCACAAAGCATCAGCGCAAAAATCGAAAAATCTTCATCGCGTCACTGAGTACGCGCCATGGAAGAAATTCGTTCTGCCACCACGGCAGGGGATGCATTCGCTTTTATCGACAAAACGAAGCGTGATTTTGCCCCTTGTGAAGTCCAAAAGGGTCGCAAACCCCTGCAAGAAATGCTCCTGGAAGGAGTTTTTGACAAGGTTAACCTGGTCTACATCCCTCTGAAACGCTTGCGCCCCGGCCATGTTTGGAAAATTCAGACGCACGGTTTAACCCTGGCACAAGCCACCCATGACCTGAAAGTGCGCGTGCGACTTGGGCGGTGGCACGGAATTGACGTGAGCGATCTCTTCGAGATTGACGCGATGGAAATTCACGAAGTCGCAACGCGCATGGCTGACATTTCAAATGATCTGCGTGCAAAAAATCCGTACCTCGCGAGCATCCCAGGCTTTGACAGCGTAATCCGGTTTACCGGCATCCCCGGCCCTGACGTCAAAAATGTGGCCCGGTGGTTTCGCCGTGCACTTACAAAGCATGCGCGCCAGTTGTCCGATTATTTTTCCCTGCTGATGTCGGACATCGGGCGCAATGCCTCCCCAATTGTTTCTCATTGGGTGCTCGATTCTCGTGAACGGCAAATTCAACGGCAAACAGAGTACGCAAACACGCATCAATTTGTCACCACCGCTGCCAGTGGTGTACAAATTTCAGTCAAGTTTTCTGACCCCGAAAGCGATGCTTGGCGGCGCGCATCAAAGAATTACATCCGGCTGAAAGGACTCGACGACTACTGCGTGAAAGCGGGGCTGCAAGGCTACTTCGTCACTATCACCCTACCCGGTCGGTACCACCCCAATCCTGCCAATGGCAATCGGTCTTGGGATGGATCGACCCCCTTTGACGCACACAAACTCCTGCAGGCCATGTGGCGCGCATTCCAACGGCGATTTGGCGAGAGCGGGAATAAAGCTCTGGGTGCTCGCGTAGAGGAACCGCATGATGACGCATGTCCACACTGGCATTCCTTGCTCTACATTGAGCCGGCACGCGAAGCCGAATTTCATGCCCACATCCGATCGGCGTTTGGAACCGGCGTTTCCACCAAAGTCGTGCTCATTGACCGGTCCTTGAGCACGGGGGCGAGTTATCTGACTAAGTACATCAACCCTCGTTTTGGGAAGGATGAAAGCGAGTCAGCGAAAGACAACCCAAAAGCAGAAACGGCTGCTCGGTATGACGCATATCGAGCGTCATGGGGAGGCCGAAGCATCCAGTTCTTTGATATTCCAGGCAGTTCCAGTGTTTGGGATGAGCTTCGACGAATCAGGCCGGAATCAGAACAGTTTGTGCAGCTTAGTGCAGACGGCCAATCGCTTCGATCCTTTGCCACATCGGAACCACCGGACTACGGTGAATTTCTGTCACTTCTTCAAGAAATGAATGCGGATAAGCCGCGCCGAGTCCACGTTGTCTATGCGAAAAGTGAAACGGGCACGCGCCTGATCAAGGGCATTTTTGTTGACGGTCAGGTGATCGAAACGCACCAGCAAAGCTGGACGGTGGAGTCTGTCATTGAGAAGTCAAAGGCAACAACACGGGGGCGGACAGTTAGTCATAGTTATCCAAGTAAAGCAGGGATGCATAAGGAGGATTTGGGAAAGGAAACGGGGGTGCAAATGAGTTGTTGAAAACAGTGATTGGACCTGGGCTGGCATTGGTTCAGAGGCCGCGTTCAGTGAAACGCATACAACTTCTTAAAAGGAAACATTAATGAAGAAGGAAGTCAAGGAGGAAGTCAATTTGATGACCCCCCATAAAGACTTGTCAGCGTGGCAGTTGCCATCGCTGACAAAAAAATCTGCACTGATGCAGATTCACAAAGACCGTGTTTCGGCCTCAATCAAAGAGGTCTATGCACGTATCGAAAACCATCGCGCATTAAGTGCGCAGAAAGACACAGAAAATGTTCATTGACACGCTTAATACGATCAATTTGACTCACGCAAACAGGCATCTCCAGGAACTCGATCCCGACGAATTTTGGAGCGTGGACGATATCGTCGAGTACATCTCGAAGGAGGGGAAACGGCCTGATCTTGGCGGGCTCCACTTTCGTGAATATGTCTACGTCGCTCTCGCATCCAACAGCCAAGAACTGCTGACTAACACGCGACTCACGATGGTTAAGGCATTTGGATGCATCGGACCAGAGGCGAGAGAGCGCATGCTCAAGCGGTGGATTCAATACAGAAGGTGCGATTTTCGCACGACTTGAGCAATGAACATTCTTGTCTGAAATGACGCATTCGGGAACATGGGCCTGCATGAGCTTCTATGAAAGAAGCTCATGCACGCATTGAGAAACATCGCGCAACAAATGCGCAGAAAGAAGATTGACATGAATTTTGATGACCAACACATGGCGAACTTGGATGACCTTGTTGTGCGCACCGTGGAACAAAGCAATGTCCCTGACTTGGGAACTTTGAGCGACAGCGAGCTGCTGTATGTTGCTTTGGCTTCTAACAGCAAAATGCTGTTGAACAAGGCCGGATACACCATGCTTCAAGCCTTTGATCGCATTGGCCCTGCATGGCGGGATCACTTGCATGCGAAATGGGTGTACACAAGCAAGACCGTACTCCGAAACGACTGAATCATGGATATTCAATCCTGGACTGATGCCCTGGATGACATGGGCGCTGCTGCGTCCCATTCATCCCTGTGGCTGCACTGGTCACTTTGCCCAGCCCTTGAGGATCAGGCAGCAAAGGAGCTATTTCATTTTCTCTTTGCCACAATTGTTGCAGTGCATGAAGCATCACACGAATGCAATTACCCGCATGAGGGGAAATCATGCGGCGGCTGAGTGCAAGACTTTCACCGCGCTTCGATGCGCCTTCAAAAAAGGAGGCGACATTCGACATAGGCGGCATGCATGCCTTGAAGTTGGGGCAAGAATCTCGCCAAGCGCAGGAGTGGTTCGATGCCCTTTCCGATTCGGATCGACAGGTTTGGCTGACCATCGCCAGGTCAGAAAACTTTCTCGATGCATGGAAAGCTTTCAGGCGCAAATGCAAATGAGCGGGGCAAAAATCATCATGTCGTTTCTTGCAATTTATTGCAAGAACGCCGACAGCGATGTCCAGCACTGCTGGACCATGCAGACGGCTTTTGCCTCTGCATTTCGAGGGGGCAATGGGGGCATCCCCCATTCCGGAAAGTGTAGCTTGCTACGCTATATCCGGTTCATATAGCGTAGTAGCAGGATTTAGGAGCAAGCATGGCCAAGGTACAAATTCTTCGAGTGCAGGCATATGGTGTCGGCAAGGTCAGCGGCATACTTGACGAGGCGACACGTGTGCCTGATGCGTCGAAGCACGTTACGGCCCCAAAGCCACCAAAGTGGCTTTGGGGAAGCCGTGACGCGGTTGATGGTGCGGTGGAGGCACATCAATCGCAGGACATGCAGTTGGTGCACATGGCTGACGGTACTGTGCACAAACGAAAGCGCCGCAAAGACGCCCGTTGCATGGTGGCTGGCGTAGCAAGTCATCCGCTGTCGATGATGGAATTGAACCAGGCCAATGCAAATGGTGTGCAAGCGTGGGTGAAGGACACGCTCAAGTGGCTTAAAACTAGATTCGGCAAGAATCTCAAAGGATGCCTTTTGCACTTGGACGAATCGCATCCGCACCTTCATTTTTTTGTAGTCGGTGATGCGCAGCGGCTGCACCCCGGCCTGAAGAATGAAGTCCATGGAAAGACAAGAATTTCGGATTCTGATGCGCGCATGACCGCTCACAAGCAAGGCTTAAAGACCTTCTTGGATGACTATCATGCGGAGGTGGGTCAACAGCATGGGCTGGTCCGTTCTTTGGGATCACGGCCAGCATGGCGCATCCGTGATCGCGGCGTTAGGCAACAAGTCTTTGATTTGGACAAGCGAATCAATGGCTTGGAATTGCAATCAAAGTCCACCCAGGCCGCGCAATCTCAAAATGAGGTTGCGGCGATTGCATCTATTCGTGATGTCAGAAACCGCCTGTGGGATCAGCAAGAAAAAGTGAAAAGGCCTCCGCTGCGTTTCTGAAAATGGCCGTGCGGCCATGGGTATTCAATAGCATTTATCGCGAATAGCTTGAATGTTCCCTTTGGTGCGAATGCCTTCGTAAAGCGCGCAGAGGTTTTTTTTGCGATCTTGTTCGTACTTGAAAAACCAGCTTCCCGCTGGTGCGCGGTCGTAGTTGTAAAGAGCATCCTTGGCGGCCTTTACCTTGCTGGCGGCAGCGTCCCAAAAAAGATCGTTGCCATCATTCAAAAAGCTGCCTGCGAAGTTGACCGCGTACATGACGGCGATGATCAGCACTGACCAAACCACTAGCTTGAAAGTCCACATGGTCAAGGTCATTGTCAATCGTCCCAGCCCAAGCCCCCAGGCCATTCCGGCGACCATCAGCCCCAGCAAATTCAGCGTTGTGATTGACGACATCATGCCCAGCGCGGCGGGAACTGCTACTGATCCAGCAAAAGCGCCGAAAAGGAAGAAAGCCAGCACCAGCAGTGATGCATCGTTGGCGGGTGTCATAGAACTGGTCACATTGGTGACGGCAATGGCTGCGTTTCGTGCTACGTCGCCGTTATTGGGGTCAACTTGGTAATATTTACCAGACCCGAGCCTCGTATTCATGCCTTCGGCGTGCCAATCGAAACGAGCAAAGTCCTTGGCTTTGTAGATCAAAACGCACAGGGCAACAGAGCATCCGGCGTATATGGCAACTGCAGTATCAGCAGAAAAAGTGTTTGAAATCATGATGGCGGTAGTGTTTATTGGGCTGTAGAAAAGATGAAGTTCGAAGCCTTGGCGGCATGGCTCGCAGCGGTGAAGATCGCACGCTTGTCGTTCTTCAAAACGCTAATCCAGCTCTGAACATAATCAGCGTGGGCTTCAATCGTGGCATCAACCATCCCCAACTTCCCCACAGTAAACGCTGCCCCCAATTCGGCCACCAGCTCTTCAAACGCGTATGCGTCATCACCAAAACGTTTGCCAAATTCGCGATTCAATCGGCTTTCATTGCCGGTCCAGTGCGTCAGTTCATGCAGCGCGGTTGCGTAAAAATTTGCTTCTGAGGTGAAGCGTTCCCGACCTGGCAGGCAAATTTTGTCCGTGTTGGGGGAGTAAAACGCGCTGTCAAAGCCAAAGTTGATATTGGCTCCGCTGTTGCGCAAAATCTGCTCCGCTTCAAAATGGGGGGCGAATGTTCCGCCGGTCACAACGGTGTCGGCGTCCTGTAGGTCGGAAGGCAGACCGTCAATTTGTGAAACATTGAAAAGCCAAAAAGGCTTGGCCATGAAATAGGACTCTTGTTCGTCTTCAGGCTTGGACTCGTCATACTTGCCAACGGTTTTGTAATAAACACACATCACCGATTTTTCACCCTTGCGAATGTTTGCGCCCACGTCGGCGGCTTGTTTATATGTCAACCATTGGCTTGATGCATACGATTTTTCGGCCATTTCTGCCCAAAGAATTAGCACATTGATGCCGTGGTAGGGTTCGCCAGTTTTGGCATTTACCGGTAATCCGGTTGCTTTGCTGCCGCTCCAGCGTGCACCAGCCTTGACCGTGCCACGCTCCAAAATGTTAATGATTTTGTCTGTGATGATTTGATGGATGTCCATAGGAGCCCTTTTGAGTTGAACTGGAGGGCGTACTTATTACCCTCTCGCTCTGACTCGGCGCTCACCCACTGGGGGACGGGAGGGGGGCTGACTTTTGGACGCGAAAAAACGGACTTTTAGCCCGTTGTTTTTCATCACCCCCACCAAATCCCCGGCACCCTTGATCGGGCGTTTGCGTGGGGGTGTCGGGCTAAATGTTCGTTTTGTGGTTTTTTGAGCGCTGGAGCTTGCCGAAACTGGCGTGACACAAGCTTGCGACTGGCGCGATAGTTTTCTCCAGCGCGAATGCCGTTACACGGCGAGTGGGGTCCAGCATTCGAGACTCGATTGGATTCAATCCTGGCTGCTCCCGCCTGCTAGACTGCCAAGGATAAAAACTCCAAATTTTGGGCGGCAATGAGCGTACTTACAGACACCCTTGAAACCTTTCGCCAAACCGCTCACACCGAGCGGGAAAAGGGCATTTACTTCGAAAATTTGGCGAAACTGTACTTCCAGAATGAGCCACGGTACAAAGACCTTTACAGCGATGTCTGGCTGTGGGAGGCATGGCGGACGGAGTGGATTAAGGCCGGTAACAAAGACCCCGGCACGGACACAGGCATCGATTTGGTGGCAAAAACGTGCGGCACCGATGAGTACCACGCCATTCAGGCCAAGTTTTACGACTCAGACAGCACCATTTATAAGAAGCAGGTCGATTCGTTTTTCACCGCATCCGGCAAAAAGCCATTCACCCACCGCCTTCTGATTCTTTCAACTGACAAAATCAGTCCTCACGTTGACACGGCCATGCAGGGCCAGCACATCCCCTGCCAAAAAATCACCTTATCTGACCTGGAAGACAGCAAGATTGACTGGGCCAGTTGGTTCACTCAAAAAACCGTTCAGCTCCAAGAGCGCAAAGAGCCACGGCCTTACCAAAAGACGGCCATCGCCAATGTGGTCGAAGGACTCAGCCATGCTGACCGTGGCAAGTTAATCATGGCATGCGGTACTGGCAAGACGTTCACGTCATTGCGACTGGCCGAACAAATGGCCGGAGCGGGTGGACGTGTCCTGTTTCTGGTGCCGTCCTTGTCATTGTTATCACAGACGCTGACCGAGTGGACACAGGAAACCGCGACCCCCATGCACAGCTTCGCCGTGTGCTCAGATAGTGAAGTCGGCAAGGGCCGCGACAAGGACGACGATTATCAAATGCTGGTGCATGAGTTGCAGTACCCAGCCACCACCAACCCAAAAATGTTGGCCCACGAAGTCACCAAACGCCATGACGCCCAGCACATGAGCGTGGTGTTCTCCACCTACCATTCCATTGACGTCATTTCCCAGGCTCAAAAACAGCATGGGCTTGCTGACTTTGATCTGATTGTTTGTGACGAAGCCCACCGCACCACGGGTGCCAACTTTGATGGCGATGACGAATCCGCTTTCGTCAAAGTCCACAATCAGGACATCATCAAGGGCAAAAAGCGGGTTTACATGACCGCCACGCCCCGTGTTTATGGTGTTGCGGCCAAAGTGAAGGCGGAAACCGACAGCATCGTTCTTTACGACATGAATGACCCCGCCTATTTTGGCGAAACGCTGCACACCCTGTCATTTTCTGAGGCAGTTCACGTCCTCAATATTTTGTGTGACTACAAGGTCATTGTGCTCACCATCAGTGAAGACCACATCAGCAAGCACCTGCAAAAGAGTCTGGCCGATGAAAATAATAGTCTGCGGGTTGACGATGCCGCCAAAATTGTTGGATGCTGGCGGGCACTGTCCAAACAGGACACCCAAGATGATTTGAGCTTTGACCCCGACCCGATGCGGCGTGCCGTGGCATTCTGTCAGGTCATTGAAGTGAACAAGGGGGCCAAGACCCACAAAGTCAGCAGCAAAAATATTGCGTCAATGTTTCAGGCCGTGGTGGATGAGTACCGCACTGAGTTGCTGAAAGAGAACCCCGACCACCACGATGCTATCAGCCAGTTGGTTTGCGAAGCTGCACACGTGGACGGTGGCATGAATGCCGCCCAAAAAGGGGCCAAGCTGGATTGGCTCAAAGCTGATATTCCAGACAACACCTGCCGAGTTTTAAGCAACGTGCGTTGCTTGTCCGAAGGGGTTGACGTGCCAGCCCTTGATGCGGTGTTATTCCTGACCCCCCGTAACTCACAGGTTGACGTGGTGCAGTCCGTCGGGCGTGTCATGCGTAAACCCAAGGACAGCAAGAAGAAGCTGGGTTATGTGATTTTGCCCGTGGTCATACCCGCAGGCATGCAGCCAGAAGACGCACTCAACGATAACAAGACCTACAAGGTGGTTTGGGAGGTGCTGCAAGCCCTTCGGTCACACGACGACCGCTTTGATGCCATGATTAACAAACTTGACCTGACGGGGCAGGACAAGTCCAAGATGGAAATCATCGCCATCACCGACACCATCAATGTGAAGGCCAAGCCCAAAGGCAATGATGGTGACGCTAATGTCGCCAAGGTCAACAAGGCAGCGAAGAAAGCCAAGGGCGGACAAGCCTTGGGACAGGCCGCAGCCGAGCCAACGGCCACACCCACCCAGCAAAACATTGAATATCACGTGGGCGAGATTGAGCGAGCCATTGTTGCCAAGGTGGTTCAGAAATGCGGCAATCGCATGTATTGGAGTGACTGGGCGACCAATATTGCCCGCATTGCACAGACCAATATCAGCCGCATTACTGCCATTCTGGAAAAGGCAGAGAACACCGCTGAAATCAAAGCATTCAACAGCTTTTTGAAGGAGCTGCAAGATGACCTGAACGACAGCATCACCCGCGATGAAGCGATTGAAATGCTGGCACAGCACATCATCACCAAGCCTGTGTTTGATGCCCTGTTTGAAGGGTACAGCTTCACGCAGCACAACCCAGTCTCAATCGCAATGCAAAGTGTTCTGGAAAGGCTAAATGAACATAGCCTTGACAAGGAGACCGTGGCATTGGAGCGTTTTTATGAAAACGTGCGGATGCAGGCGTCGGGAATCAAAGACCTCAAATCGAAGCAAAAAATTATCATTGAGCTTTACGATAAGTTTTTTAGCAGTGCGTTTCCTCAGCTAAAAGACAAGTTGGGCATTGTGTATACGCCAGTGCAGGTGGTGGACTTCATCATCCACAGCGTCAATGATGTTTTGAAAAGTGAGTTCGGCCAGACGTTGGGCAGCAAGGGCGTTCACATCATTGACCCGTTCACGGGGACTGGCACGTTTGTTACCCGCCTGCTGCAAAGTGGCTTGATTAGCAAGGACGAACTGGCCTACAAGTTTCAGAACGAAATCCATGCCAATGAAATTGTGCTGCTGGCCTATTACATAGCGGCCATCAACATTGAGCAGGTCTACCACTCCATCATGGGCGGTGACTATGTACCGTTTGGTGGCATCTGTTTAACGGACACGTTCGCACTATATGAGCCAAGTTCCCATTTGGTTGGTAAAGATAGTCTGGCCGACAATAGCACCCGTCGCCGCAAGCAGAAGAAGCTGGAAATCAAAGTCATTGTGGGAAATCCGCCGTATTCGGGAGGGCAGGCAAGTGCCAACGATAACAACGCCAACGTTGACTACCCAGTTTTGAATGAAAGCATTCGTAAGACCTACGCTGCACACTCCACCGCCACGAATAAGAACGGACTGTATAACAGCTATATCAAGGCAATACGCTGGGCCAGCGACCGAATCGGTTCGAGCGGCGTTATCGGATTCGTTAGCAATGGCGGATTTGTCGATGACAACACGGGTGATGGGCTACGAAAGTGCCTCGCACAGGAATTCAGCAGTATCTACATCTTCCACCTTCGGGGAAACGCCCAAACATCAGGGGAGGTCCGTCGCAAAGAAAAAGATAACATTTTTGCTCAGGGTAGTCGATCTCCCATCGCAATAAGCGTGCTGGTCAAGAATCCAAAGTCTGATGTCAATGGTCAAATCTTCTTTCACGATATAGGTGACTACTTAACCAGAGATGAGAAGCTGGAAAGAATCGTCGCTTTCGGTAGTATCGAGGGAATCAAGAACGCAAGTGGCTGGTTGCCAATAACGCCAGACAAGCATAACGACTGGGTTAACCAGCGTGACAACAGCTTTTCTGAATTCGTAAGTTTGGGCGACAAGAAAGATGACTCCGCAGTCGCAATATTTGCAAACTATTCAAGTGGCGTCAAAACAAATCGAGACGCTTGGGTCTACAACGCTTCTCGGTCCGAATTGGCTTCTAACATGGAGAGCATGGCGAACTTCTACAACATGGAAGTTCAAAGGTTCAAATCTGCATGTGTGGGACTTACCAAAGACAAGTACCCAGAAGTCGATGACTTCATCAATACAGACAGCACAAAAATAAGTTGGAATCGTGGCTTGAAAAATGATTTGGCAAGGCACATAGCGCATGCCTACCAAAGCGAAGCACTGGTCAAGTGTGTCTATCGACCGTTCACGAAGTCGCACATGTATTTCAGCAAATATTACAACGACATGACCTATCAAATGGCACGAATTTTCCCATCATCTGATTTGGAAAATCGGGTTATATGGGTCACGGGGGTTGGAGCCTCAATGGACTTTACTTGCTTTATGTCCAATCTCATTCCTGATCTGCAAGGCCCAGGAAAAATCCAATGTTTCCCAATGTGGCTATACGAAGAGTCACAGGCAAAGGATTTGTTTGGTGGTGGTGACACAGAGCAAGGAAAATATTCGGTCAAAGACGGAATTACCGATGCAGGTTTGACGCACTTCAAGGACGCATACAAGGGCGAAATCATCAGCAAGGAAGACCTGTTCTATTACGTCTATGGTCTGCTTCATTCCGACGATTACAAGAAGCGTTATGCCGACAATCTGAGTAAGGAATTGCCCCGCATTCCGGCGGTCAAGAAGTTCGCCGACTTCCAGTCATTCAGCAATGCGGGCCGCAAGTTGGCAGACCTGCACATCAACTATGAAACTGTGGCACCGTACCAAGTGGACATAGAGGGCGGTGCGTTGTTGTTGGCAGACTAAAGTGGACCCCATTGTCAAGACAATTTTTCAGTCAATTTAAGCTGGCCCCGTTTTCACTCGCAACTGCACGGCGTTGCCCCGGTTTTTATCTTGGTCTTCGGTATCCCTTTCTTCAAT
>Ga0100381_1003727_pt1 | contig 13070 bp, 13 predicted proteins | sample CryGeymeta201505_FD_80416 | JGI IMG/M metagenome (GOLD analysis project Ga0100381, IMG submission 80416) | Groundwater microbial communities from Crystal Geyser aquifers in Utah, USA - Crystal Geyser metaG 2015-05 | ecosystem: Environmental > Aquatic > Deep subsurface > Groundwater | place: USA...
AAGGCCCTGTTAACCGGATCTGCATCGTTCCACTTGTCACGCCGGTAGCTGCGACCTGACCATGGCACGCCGGTTTCCTTGGCGGCACTGGCATAAGCATCCCGGACACGCACGCCTTCCATACCGCGGATCTGTTGCAGGGTCAGCTCCGGATCAAACGTTTCGGCAAACCGCATCTCATACAAACAGCGCACGACCTTCAGACGAAAATCCACATCGGCCCAAGCCCGCGCTTGATGGAGAAAGTTCGCTGCGCTCCGTGTCTCACCCATTCCAACCGCGTAAAACCGGATTCCCTCTTCGCCGCACCAGGTGACCAGGCACCCATGGTCGGCAAGCACAGAGATTGCGGCATGCGTAATTGAGACGCCCGGGCCCAGCATGAGCAGCGCCAGATTCGCACAGGGGACAGGCACCTTGCCGGATGCATCGTGGATGGCAATGGCCCGGACTTCCTGGTCGACGCGGCAATGCTCGACGTAGAGATAGCTCCAGCCGTCCCTGAACTTGGGCAGAATCTGCAGGTCCCGGACTCTCATGTCGCCTCGTCCGAGCCCGCAGTATTGGCCGGCGCGATCGAAAGCAGGCCGAACCCGAAGGATTTGCCGGAACCGATGCCGCGGATAAGGGTCTGCCGAAAGGCATCCGGGTCCGTGACCTGGAGGAGGCCTTCGAAAAGAACCGAACGCAGACGCTGCCCCTTGCCGTTTTTGTTCATATAGACGAACCCCGGCTGAAGGGTCGTGGCGTCTTCCTCGATATGGAATCCTGCCGATTCGGCCCGGCGGGCAAGCCAGTCGACAAGCCGGTTGGTCGGAACGGGAACGCGCTTTCCGATAGATTCTTCTTTTGCATCCGGTGAATGCTTGCACAGACGTCTGGTCGGATTTGCCGCGAGGCGGAACCGAAGGCACCGGCCTTCCGAGAAGCGTGGGTCGAATGGTTTCACCTCAGGGGGCGCTGCCAGCAGATAATCCGCATTGTGAAAGGCATAGCACCAGTCGGGCTCTATGGCAGACTGCACGATGATTACCGCCCTGCCGCCGCGGAGAGGTTCGATGAGGAAAAGAAATCCCGAGCCCACGGCACGCTTCACATGGACTTGGCCTTTACCAAACTCATCCGGTTTGAACGGTTGGAGGAAGTCCCTATCTTCGGCCTTCCGGGACGCGGACGGAAAGGCCATACAAAGGCGCTGGTGGACATGATAGCGGTTCCTCAGCCACGACCGCCCGGGCCGAGGCCGGTCGGGGTTGCCGCCTACGTCGATCAATAGACAGGACCGGTACATGGCTATTCCACCTCCTCGGCGGCAAGACGCCGACGGCGGGTCTCCAGCGAGCGAAATTCAACGATCTCGGCCCGCTTTTGAATGATCGGCTTGCGCCAGCGGGGCTCCTCAGGATTGATGCGGTCCAGCCCCATGCCGAGGCCGTATTCGAGCATGGTGACGGCGTCATGGCACAGGCGGCAAAGCGAACGCAGGTCCTCCAGGGTTTCGTCTCCGCCGGCCCTTCGGTAGGTGATGTGCTGGACGGTGTTTGCCGGGGCTTTACAGAAGACACAGAGGCCGTGGTCACGCTGAAGGCGGCGCGGCCTCATGCCTTTGGGAACCTTGCGAGACGGATCGGCGGGGTCGGCAATCAGGGTCTCGCTTTTCCATTCAGCGTTGTTGTAGTTCGCGTGCGGACGGGGGGGACGCGGCACACGCTCTTGCGTGGCACCGTCGGTGGACACACCGTTCGCTCCGCTGGTGAGTTCGGTGCGCGTGACTAAACGCGGATGATGTACCGGAGGATCGAACGCGACGGGCGCGTCGTACCAGACTTCGGCATCATTGGGGGCTTCCGGCTCGGTGTCCGTCGCCCGCCATTCGAGGATACAGGCGAGCTTATCAGGCTTCTTGTCAGGCTCAAAGTTGGGCAGGCGCGGTTGCCAGGGAACACACTTGAGGGCATCAAGCAGGGACCTGCCCGTTTCGATATGCGGCTCGCAGGTGCCGTCCTCGCGCTTTCGCGTCACGAGGATCGGCACGCTCGGCGGGCAGGACTTGCGGCCGAGGAAAACCGGCCACTTCGGCGACGCAATCGCCGCGGCAAGGTCATGGATCAACTTCGCATCACCCTGGAGCGCCACGAGAAAGCTCGCGTCGGCCAGGTACTCCCGGCGCGTGATGAGCGTGCCCTGGGCGCCGGTCTTCACTTCGTTCCCAGCGGTTGTCATGCCGATTCCCGCTCCTACCGTCTGATAATCCCACCACCGTGTGCCGTGCCGGTCGATGCGCACACCCATCGCAAGCCCGTTCAACTCCGGCAGGCGTTCCCGCGCCTTCTCACGCGACAGGCCCATGGCGCAGCAGAGCAGGCCCAGCACCCCGGACTTGGTCGGGGCATCCATGGTCCGCCGGATGACGAACTTCGACGTGTCGCCCCAGGCCTGGAGGGGGCCTTCCAGGCGGAGGAAGATTGTGTTGGCGTCGGTCATTTCGCCGCCTCCGCAGGCGCCCCGGTTGCCCCGAGCTTGTCCATGACCTTATGGATGAACTGATCGAACTCGCCGAACTCGTCGGAACCGACCACGGATTGTTCTTGCTCGTGTTCCTTCTGGCTTTTGTCGATCCAGGTCAGGCGATGGCGCAGATTCGGCGAGAACCAGAAACGATCGGCCTCGATGCCGTAACCTGCAACGAGATCTTGGGCGTACTGGCCGAGCCTGGCGATGCTTTCGCCGATCAAACCGCGTTCGGACTTTTCCGGCACCGGATCGGCGAAGGCGTTGGCGTAGCTGACGGGCGTAGCTGACTTGGTTTTAACCTCGACCAGAACTGCGTCGGGCGGATTAAATGCCGCGAAGGCGTGCTGTTTGCCGGAGGGGTTGGCCTTGGCGGCCGCTTCAAGGAAGCACCTTATTGTCTTGCGGGCGAGGTCGGCATCGTCCGCCAGGTTCTTCTTCAACTGCTCGAAGTCAATGACGAAGTGTTTGTAGAAGCAGGCCGAGTTGAACATGGCCTCGTTGACGTGGGCCGCGCCGGCGTCCTGGCCGGGCACGTCGTCGGCAGCGGTGAAGTAGTCCACCTCGTTCACGACCGCGTGAGTCGAGATGGCGTGTGCCGCGGACAACGCGGCTTCGACGGTGAACTTACCCTTCAGATCCTTAAACGGGCCTTTGGCATCGAACTCCGTCATGCGGCCACAAAGTGCGATGTCGGGTGTCTTGACGAACTCGCCGATGATCTCGGCGAAGTTCTTGCCCAGGTCGCCGTTTCCCGTCCGCACAGCCTGGCCCATTTCGTTGACGGCGGATTGAGGCAGAAAGAAGAGTATATCGAAAGTGTCCTCATCCTTCAGGCCGACCCCCCCCTTCTTGAATTCCTTCCGGATGGCCTCGCGATGTCGCTCTTCCTGTGGATTGCCTTCGCCCGCCGCCGCCTTTGCGATCAGTTCGATCAGCCGCCGTGTACGCACACCGCCGTCCTTCTCCAAAGCAACCGCGAACTCCGGGCTGCGCCGGATGCTGCGTTTGAGACACTGGCTGGAGATGCGCGCCCGGGTGACGCCGCCGAAGATGCAGGTCTTGGGCGCGCCAAGATCGTCCCGGTTCAGGTTCGCCGGGCTGTGATTCTGGATCATGTGGATTTCGATGAGCATGTTTATGCCCTCCTTTCGAGTAATTTCGTAGCGTTGAGATACGTCTCGGCCCAGATGTCGCGAACATCGCGTCCGCGGCGGTGCTCCTCGCCCCGGTCCCAGATGGAGAGATCGTCAAGGAGTTGCACCCAGTCGATGCCCGTCACATCCCGCGCCTGCGGCACGTGCCCGGCGACAGCCTTGGCGACTTCCCCCAGCGCCCAGCGCAGATGCGGCTCCACAGACGACAGGGACGAGCAAAGCAGAGCGTCGAATCGAGTTCGGAAGCGCTTGCGGTCATCCTCGTCGCGCGGTTCGCAGCGGCCCAGGACTTCAGGCAAAGAAGGCCCCGCGCCTGAATCGGGCCGGATGTGTGGGACGCGGAACGCGCCGAAAAGCTTGGCGACGAGCCATGACGGCTCCCGGCGCGGGGTCGCCGGACTCTTCGCCCGCAGTGGCCACCAGAGACCCGTGAAGAGGTCGAAACCCTGGAGCGTTGCGTCGAGCGGCCGTCCGGCCAGACGGCGCAGCCGCGAGCGCTCGCCTTCCTGCAAGGCTGAAAGCCGCTTGATGTATTCAGCGGTCTGGCTCATTTTGAGCCTCCCTTCTTGCGGCCACGTTTCGGTTTGCCAGGCACGGCTGCAGGCGTACCTGCGTTCGACAGATGATCCGGCTTCTCAACCAGCTCTTTGATCTTTTTGTTCAGCAGGGCTTTGGCGTGCTCTTTCGCCGCGCGGCGGCGCAATGGCGAGCCCTTGGTGGTGGATGCGACAATTTGTTCGACGACCGGCTCGAAGATTTCACGCAGAAAATTCTTGTCCGCTTCGGCGTCGGTTTGCGCCCTTGCTGGGGGCTGTTCAAGCGCGGTCCGAACGCGGGCCTCAGCGTCGGCCGTCAACAGCACAACTGCGGCGTCGATTTCGTGGTGATCGTACTTGCCCGTCTTCTGGTTGGGCGTGGTGTACTTGACAAGTCCGCGCAGCCCGTCGCGAATGCTTGCGGAGCGTTCGACGCGCTGATTAGCCGCCTCATTCGGAACGGACACGCTTGTCGCGTCTTGAAACGTGAATTTGTTTACGACGGGACCGATGGCGGATACTTTGCCTTGGCGTTGACCGCGAAGACGAAAGGCGTCGCGCCAGAACCGAGAAGAGTGTGCGGCCACATCCGCCGCCAATCCGGGCAGGGATATAGGCTCACCCTTTTTCTTCAACAGATGGGGATCAGTGTCCCAGAACTTTTTGACCTGCGTGTCACTCCCGCTCAGATGCGGCGATTCCTGTTCGGTTGCCTTCTTAGTCAGTTCCTCGATCGCCCGCTGATTGTCCGCAGTGAAAAGCTGGTGAAAGACGCGGGCGATTTTCTGTTCGTCGGGTTCAGGATTTGGCGCAGCGGCGGCGGGGGTGTCGGCCGCACCAAGCGCTTCCATTCTGCATTTGCGGATGAGCTGCGCGACCCTGACTACTTTGTCGGCCAGCTTGAACTCGTCTGTTTTTTTTGACCCGTAAGCATTGTTGATTTTCTGGAACTCGGCCAAGACGTCCTTTCCGAACCGTTGGCCGTCGGTGACGGGAGTGGACCAGCCATACTTGTTGTACAGGCGTTTGACCAACACTCCGTTGCTTCCGCAGTAGGCGCATGTGCCCCGATGGTCCGCGAACTTCAACCACAGTTTGCGCGGACGCCACGTCAGGCGGGCAACGTCGTCAGGCGCGGTAGGGGGATTAGTGAGCAGCCACGGAGGAGGTTGCGGCGGGGCAGAGGCGCCTTGGGTTTGCGGCAGATTGGCGCACAGAGTTTGAAGCAGGTTCTTCCCTTCAATAAATGCGTAGGCCGCAGAGCCCGGGTTGACTGATGCGGGATAATACTTGTTGGCCGGAGACCAGACCGAGAGCCGCAAGATTCCCATCGCGCAACACGCGGGGCAGAACCCGTAGGGGTCGTCATGCACAACGTGGCGCATGTGATTCACCGAATCCGCTCCAGGGAACTCGACGAGCAGATCGCTGATGGGCCGAGATTTCTTGTCCTTCGACGAATCGTCATCCTTCAACGAATCGTTGCCCTTCAACGAATCGTTGCCCTTCAACGAATCGTCGTCCTTCAACGAATCGTCGTCCTTCAACGAATCGTTGCCCTTCAACGAATCCTTGCCCTTCAACGATTCGTCCTGATAGAACCTTTTACCGTCGCCCAGCAGATTGAACGCGGCCCTGTTTTCCTCCAGTTTAGCCAGCCAGTTCTTCGGTATGCCGGCGCTCTTCTCGTCCAGCGCCGCGAGGGAAGACTTCGCGTCCTCTTTGCACCACATGAGCACGGCCAACAGAAAGCGCAGGAGCGCCACCCTGTCCATGGGATTGCTGGCGGCTATCTGCCGGATTTTATGGGCATCTTTCAGCGCCTTGCAGATTCCAACACGCTCCGTCTTCCCATCTCCGTAAAGAACAGGTATCCACTTCTCTTCAAGCAGGTTGTAAGCCCCCTGTGTTACTGGAAGGCCCATCTGGTTTCCCTCCTTGGCGTGTTGCTGTGGATTTCACGCGCCGGCAGATCACGCTCCGCGAAAAGGGAGGGGACCCGGGGGGCGTGATCCACGGAACAGGCGGCCGCAATCATCTGATGCAAGGTCCCGGTCTCCCGGAGATACTGAAGCCGCTGGAGGTTGGTGTCAATGATTGACCGGTTCCACCACTCTTGGGCGAGAGCCACGCCGCCGCTGAAGATCTCGCGGCCGTCGACTCGGTCAGCCCGCCTCGCTGGATGCTGAATTATCGGTATCAACGTTTTGCGAGCTCTCACAGGTGTGGATGTTTGCATCCCGACCATTCGGGGGCATGAGGCCCAATCCGGTCCCATTTAGGCTCACAGCGCAATAATTGTTTTTAACTTGACACAAACTGTTTAAATAAAAACATTTCATGCGTAACTCGCTTGAAATGATGTCATTCGGATTATCAACCCGCCGGTGAGGGGAGGGCCCATGGACCTGAAATTCCTGGCCAGTGACCGCGTGGAGGCCCTGGTCTCGCACCTCATGCACCAGAAGGCCGTGTATGCGCCCCAGCGCATGGGGCGGCATTCGGTGGCCCTGGACAAAGTCACCAATCCGGCCGCCGTGGTCTTGGACTATTCCCGGACCATGCAATCGGTGAAGAAGTACTTCCAACCGCCCCGGGATGAACTGTTGAAATTCGATCTGACGGATCAGTCGTTCGCCGCGGCGACGGTCGAGCCCCTGGACGCTGTCCTGCTGGGCATCCATTCCTATGACCGCGCCGCCATCGATCGTCTGGACTACAACTTCAGCCAGGGCCAGCCCGAGAAAAACTACCTGAAGCGCCGCGAGGGGGTGATCTGGGTCGGGGTGTCCTACGAACCGGATGAATTCCACTTCAGCGGATCGGTGGGTATCGGTCCCCTGGAGACCGAGGGCTTCGACGTCTTCCTGTCCCGCGTGGGCGGCGGCTACCAGGTTGAGACCGTGACCGAAAAGGGGGGCGAAATCCTGGCCGGATTCGACCTGCCCCAGGCGGAACAAGGCAAACCTTCGCCGGGTCATTTCCATCAGCACATCTTCCTGCCCCAGGCCCGGCTGAACGAGGTCATGGCGGCCAGCTACAGCAGTCCCGTCTGGGAGGAGACCGCGCAGAAGTGCGTCGGTTGCGGCTCGTGCAACATCGTCTGCCCGACCTGCTACTGCTTCAACGTCGAGGAGAACGTCGACATCAAGGTCACCGGCGGCACGCGCGAACGCATCTGGGACGGGTGCATGCTGCGCGAGTTCACCGAGGTGGCCGGAGGCGAGGTTTTCCGGGGCGGTCTGGCCGAACGGCAACGCCACCGTGTCTTGCGGAAGTTCAAGTATCTCAGCGACAGGACCGGACATCCCTGGTGCGTCGGCTGCGGGCGCTGCACCGCCTACTGCACCGCGGGGATCAGCATCGTCAGCATCGTGAACCGGTGCGTTTCCGACTTCGAGAAACACCCGACCACGGCCGTCTAGAGGAGTTGCGTCATGAAGCTGAATGAACTGATCCAGCCGCAGGAACCCCGGGACCTGTATCTGCCGACCATGGCCACGCTCCGGGACATCAAGCCCTTGAACGCGCTGGAAACCCTCTACACGGTGGAACTTCCCGGCGGCGCGGACCTGGGCCACCAACCCGGCCAGTTCGTGGAGGTCTCCCTGTTCGGCGTGGGCGAGGCCCCGTTCTCCATCTCATCCTCGCCGACGCGCAAGGGCACGTTCGAGCTGGGAATCCGCAAGGTCGGCCTGCTGACCGAGAAGCTCGCCGCCCTGAAACCCGGCGACAAGCTGGGCATCCGCGGTCCCTTCGGCCACGGGATCGATGTCGAACGCTTCAAGGGCAAGGACGTGCTGGTGGTGGCCGGTGGCATCGGCCTGGTGCCCATGCGGTCGCTGATCAACTTCGTGCTGGACCGGCGGGATGATTTCGGCCGGTTGATCATCTGCTACGGCAGCCGCAGCGACGAGGAACTGCTCTTCACCGAGGAACGGGAAGCCTGGAAAAAGGATCCCGGGGTGGATTTCCACGTCACGGTGGATCGCGGCTCGCCGGCGTGGGCCGGCCGGACCGGCGTGATCACCACCCTGATCCCCGGCCTCGAACTGGAACTGGGCAAGACGGTGTGCTGCGTGTGCGGGCCGCCGGTGATGTATCGCTTCGTGCTGCTGGCGCTCAAGTCCCGCGGCCTGTCCGACGAGAGCATCTACATGTCGCTCGAAAGGCGCATGAAGTGCGGGGTCGGCAAGTGCGGGCACTGCCAGATCAACCATTCCTACGTCTGCCAGGACGGCCCGGTGTACCACTATCCGGATCTGAAATCCCTCGAGGAGGCGCTCTGATGGCCGCAAAACCGCGCGTTGCGATCTTCGACTTCACCGGCTGCGAGGGTTGCGAGCTCAATCAGCTCAACTTCGAGAACCAGCTGCTGGACATGCTCGGCCACGTCGACATCGTCGAGTGGCGCGAGGCCATGGACGACCGGCCGGGTGAGTACGACATCGCCTTCGTGGAGGGGTCGCTCTCGACGCCCGACTGCATCAAGCGCATCAACGAGATCCGGCGCCGGGCCAAGGTCCTGGTGGCGGTGGGCGCCTGCGCCGTCCAGGGCGGGATCAACAGCATGAAGAACACGCGACCCATCGAAGAGGTGCGCGAAGAGGTCTACGGCAAGGACAAGTATCTCTTCCCGACCCTGCCCGCGCTGCCGCTGTCGTCGGTGGTGAAGGTCGACGTGAACGTGCGCGGCTGCCCCATGACCCAGATCGAATTCCTGAAGGTCTTCACGGCTCTGGTCATGGGCAAGCAGCCGGTCGAGCCGACGAGCGCCGTGTGCGTGGAGTGCAAGCTCAAGGAGAACGAGTGCGTTTACGAACGGGGCATGATCTGCCTCGGTCCGGTCACGCGCGGGGGTTGCGACGCCCAGTGTCCCAGCGTCGGCCAGTACTGCACCGGCTGCCGCGGCCTGGTGCCCGAACCCAACCTGAAGGCCATGGAGGACATTCTGGTGACGCACGGCTTGTCGGTGAACGAAGCCTGGAAGCGCCTGCACCTCTACAACAGCCACGAACTGGAGGGGCTCAAGTCATGACCATGAACCTGGACATCAACGTCGAGCACCTGACCCGGGTCGAGGGGCACGGCAACATCGTGGTGAACATGCGCGACGGAAGGCTGGAGAAGGCCCAGCTGGAGATCGTCGAGGCGCCGCGCTACTTCGAGGCCATGCTCAAGGGGCGCAGCTTCCACGAGGCGGCCATCATCACCTCGCGCATCTGCGGAATCTGTTCCCTCGGCCACCAGATGACCTCGATGAAGGCCACGGAACAGGCCCTGGGTCTGACGGTCAGCGAGCAGACCGTGCTGCTGCGCAAGCTGCTGATCCACGGAGCGACGATCCAGTCCAACGTGCTGCACGCCTACTTCCTGGCCGCACCGGATTTTCTCAAGGTGGGGTCGGTCTTCCCGCTGGTGGCGTCGCATCCCGAGGTGGTCCTGCGCGCCCTGCGCATGAAACGGCTGGCCAACGACGTGGGCGAGATCGTGGGCGGCCGCGCGGTGCATCCCATCACCCCGGTGCCGGGGGGCTTCACGCGTATCCCGACGGCCGAGGAACTCGGTGAGCTGCGGCGGCGTCTGACGGAGGAATTGAAGCCCGACCTGATCGCCACGGTGGAGACCATGCAGGCCCTGGCCGGCGAGATCCCGGACTTCACGCGCGAGACCGAGTTCATTTCCCTGCGCAGCGACGACGACTACGCCCTGTACGACGGGGACATCTGCAGCTCGGACACCGGGTGCGTGCCCGACTCCATGTATCGCGAATTGACCAACGAGTACATCGTGCCCCACAGCACCAGCAAGCATTGCCGGCACAATCGCTCCAGCTACTTCGTGGGGGCGCTGGCGCGCTGGAACAACAACCACGACCGGCTGTGCGGCCTGGCCCGGGAGGCCGCCGCGGCCATGGGCCTGGAACCCGGCTGCTGCAACCCGTACATGAACACCATCGCCCAGGTGGTGGAGGCGGCCCACTGCGCGATGGACGGCATCGCCATCATCGACGAGTTGCTGGAGCGCGGTCTCCAGCCCGAGGCGCCGAACCAGGAACCGAACCGTTTCGGCACCGGGGTGGGCGCCACCGAGGTGCCGCGGGGGATCCTGTACCACGAGTACACCTACGACCGGCAGGGTCGTCTGACGGCGGCCAACTGCATCATTCCCACGGGCCAGAATCTCGCGAACATCGACGACGACATGAAGAAGCTGGTGCCGGAGATCCTGGGCCAGACGCAGGAGGAGATCGTCGGGAACCTGGAGATGCTGGTGCGGGCGTACGACCCCTGCATCTCGTGCTCGGTGCACATGCTGGATGTGGATTTCATCGAATAGGCGGACATGAAGATCATCGCGGTGGGCAACTCCTTCTACGGGGACGACGGTGTGGGCGCGGCCGTCCTGGACCATGCCCGCGCCGCGGATCTGTGGTCGGACGCGGAGCTGAGGGACCTGGGAACCGACGCCCTGGCCCTGGTGGATCACCTGGATCCGACCGGGTTGAACGTGGTGATCGACGCCGCGGTCATGGGGCTGGCACCGGGATCGGTCGCCGTGTTCGGGCCCGACGAGGTGCGCCTGCGGATCCGGTCGGACCATCTTTCCCTGCACGGGTTCGGTCTGGCCGAGGCCTTCGATCTGGCTCGGCGCCTGGGTCGGCTGCCCGACCGGCTCCGGATCGTCGGGGTGCAGCCGGCTCGCGTCGAGATCAACACGGGGTTGTCCGACGAGGTGGCGGCCGCCGTGCCCGGAATTGTCGCAGCAATCAACGCGGAGGTTTCCCGTGAGCACTGACCGGACCATTCTGATCATCGACGACGACATCGATCTGGTGGAGATCCTCCGCATGACCCTGGAGAACGAAGGCTTCCGGGTGATCGACGCGCAGTCGGGACAGCGGGGGCTCGATGCGGCCCGCGACCAGCATCCCGACCTCATCCTGCTGGATGTGATGATGGGTGCCGTTGACGAGGGCTTCCAGGTGGCGTATGTGTTGCGCGGGGACGAGGCTACCCGGGATATTCCCATCCTGATGCTGACGGCGGTGACCGACCAGACGGGGTTCGGTTTCGACCCGGCCAAGGACCAGGATTTCCTGCCCGTGGACGAATTTCTCGAGAAGCCGGTCAGTCCCCGCATGCTGGTCGATCTGGTGCGCAAGCACCTACCGGCCCAAGCCTAGTCCGGGATTTACCCGCGGAAGGTTGCAGACGGTGACGACTGTTCCCGCCCTTCTGGACGAGCCATCCAGCCATTTCGTGTCGGCCGCCTCGCTGCGCCGCAGGTTGGTGTGGTTCGACAAGTTGCGCTGGGCGGCCGTCGTCGGCGCTCTGTGCGCGACGGCGGTCGCGACCCGCGTTCTTCCCTCCTCCCTGCCCACGGGTGAACTGCTGGCGGTGACGGGGGTGCTGGCGGTCCTCAACACGGTCTATACCATTCGCAACCGCCGGGTGCCGCCGACCCGGCTGCCGGTCGAACTGATGCACGTGAAACTGCAGATGGCCGGCGACCTGGTCCTGCTGACGGTGATGCTCAACCTCTCCGGCGGCATCGAAAACCCCCTGCTCTACCTGTATCTGGTCCACGTGATCATCGCCAGCCTGCTGTTCAAGGGGCGGGACGTGTTCCACATTGCGGGCCTGGCCATCGTGTTGTTCACCGCCGACGTGGCGGGCGAGTATTTCCACATCCTGCCGCATCATCACCTGCTGAGCGCCGGCCCCATCACCCACGAGCCGCCCTTCATCCTGCTGACCCTGGGGGCCTTCTGCCTCGTGCAGCTGGTGGCGGCCTACATCGGCTCCACCATCATGAAGCACAACCGCGCCATCAAGGATGAGCTGGTGGACAGGCAGAAGGAACTGCTGGCGGCCGATCGGGCCAAGCTGGAGTTCTTCCGTTTCGTGACCCACGAGATCAAGAGCCCGGTCGCCACGGCTCAAAGCGCGGTGGATGCCGTCCTGGAGCTGAAAGGGCTGGAGCTGCCGGAAAAGGTCCGTGACCTGCTGGAGCGGGCCGTCAACCGGCTCGGCCACGCGCTCACCATGATCAAGGATCTGGCGGAATTCACCCGTGGCGGCGATGTGAAACGGGAGACGATGGAGACGGTGGATCTGAACGTCCTCATCGCCCGCATCACCGACCAGTTGAGCGAAGAGGCATCGCGCCGGAATATCACGGTGACCATGGATCTGCCTCCCGATCAGCCGTACATGCTGGGTAACCCGGGTATGCTGCAGAAGATCGTGAGCAACCTGGTGAGCAACGCGGTGCGCTACAGCGAAGACGGCGGCCAGGTGAACATCCTTCTGCGGATGGATCCGGGGGTGGTCGTTCTGACGGTCAGTGACCGGGGAATCGGCATCGCCCCGGAAGACCAGGGCCGGGTCTTCGACGAGTTCTATCGCACGAGCCAGGCCCAGCAGATGAGCAACCTGGGCACGGGTTTGGGACTTCCCATCGTTCGACGCTTCACCGAGCAGATGGGCGGGACCATCGAACTGCAGAGCGAGCCGGGCCGCGGCTCCACCTTCACCTTGCGTTTGCCCCGGCAGGATCTGCCGTCGGGTTCCCGGGAGACGTCATGAGCATCCGTATTCCCTGCGGGGGCCTGATGGAACGGCACGACCTGTGCCTGGTGGAGGTGTTGGGGTTCGACTGGCTGCCCGGTGCGGCCTGCGGCATCCTGGGCATGTTCGCCGACCGCGACATCACCTTGTCGTATCTCAGTCTCGGCAACGATGCCCAGGGCGATAAGAACATGTCCTTCTGCGTGAAGACCGATAAGCTCGCCGCCAACCGCGACATTCTCGACGCGGTGTCCCCGGAATACCAGCCGAGCAAGGTCGAGGTGCGCGCGCCC
>Ga0100381_1003731_pt1 | contig 13068 bp, 14 predicted proteins | sample CryGeymeta201505_FD_80416 | JGI IMG/M metagenome (GOLD analysis project Ga0100381, IMG submission 80416) | Groundwater microbial communities from Crystal Geyser aquifers in Utah, USA - Crystal Geyser metaG 2015-05 | ecosystem: Environmental > Aquatic > Deep subsurface > Groundwater | place: USA...
CACCAGAGGCTTCAGCCACTTCGTTACCTCCATGACTACTCCAGTTGCTTCCGGCCGGAGCGAAAGTGGCCGGGCGGGTTTCGCACCCGCTGGACAAACAGCGCCTTTGCACGGCGCACAGGATTCTAGGTTGAAGGAAGAACGCGCTCAAATCATGCCGCCGTTCACCGAGATGATTTGGCCGCTGATGTAGCTGGCCTGTTCCGAGGCGAGGAAGCCCACCAGGTCCGCCACTTCTTCCGGTTTGCCGGCCCGCTTCATGGGCACCATGGCGGCGATGGCCTTTTCGTCGAACACGCCCTCGATCATGCCGGTCTGAATAATGCCCGGCGCCACCGCGTTCACCGTGATGCCACGGCTGGCGAGTTCCAGCGACAGCGACTTGGTGGCGGCGTGCAACCCCCCTTTGGCGGCGGCATAGTTAGCCTGGCCGCGGTTGCCGGCCAGCCCGGCGATGGAGGTGATGTTGATGATGCGGCCCCAGCGGCCGCGAATCATGGGCAGGGTCAACGGCTGGGTGACGTTGAAGAAACCGTTGAGCGACACGTCCAGCACCGAGTGCCACTGCTGCGCGCTCATGCCGGGAAACACTGCGTCGTCATGCACGCCGGCGTTATTGACCAGGATCTGAATCGGCGCGTCCGCGACCAGGGCTTCCAGGGCGATGCGGCTGGCCTCCGCATCGGTGACATCGAAGGCGATGGCCTCGGCCGCACCGCCGCTCGCGCGTATTTCTTCCACCAAGGCCACCGCCTTGGCCAGATTGCGGTTGGCGTGGACGTAGACGTAACAGCCGTCGGCGGCCAGGCGTTGGCAGATCGCCGCGCCGATACCGCCGCTGCCGCCGGTGACGAGGGCGCGTTTCATAGTGGACTCCCCAGTTTCGCCGCATCCAGCACCACGATGGCGCGACCGCTCAACAGCACGCGCTCCCCGGCGGAAACGCTGAAGCCATAAAGCACGGTGTTGTCGTCGCCGGAGAGACGCTCCGCTTCCACGCTGAGATCGGCCGCGAGGTCATCCAGCCGTGGGACATGCCACTCGACCCCGCGCACGCTGGCGAGATAACCAGCGCGGGGGGAAGTGTCGGTCGCCGCCAGCAGGCCACCATGCGCGGCCATGGCCTGGGCGGCGTACTCGATGCCGCAAGCGGCGCCCAGGCGACCTTGGGCGCGCAGGGGATTATCCGGGGCGCGGTGGCTGCTGGCGGTGCAGCGGATGTGCCCGCTATCCCAGGCATCGATCTGGTCCAGTAGGCACATGCTGCCCTGGTGCGGGAGGTGGGCGAGCAGCCAGCCCAGATCTAGCGGCATGGCTGAATCGTCACGGCCAGGCTGAGCGGTTCCAGGTATTCCAGCACCACCCGGCCCGCGCGGCCGCTGGCCAAGGCTTGCAGCAGCGGCAGGCCGCGCGCCGAGGGAATCTGGCGGCGCAAGGCCTCCAGGCCTGGATTTGCCAGCCGGTCTGCGGGCGCCTCCACCAGTTCGACCTGCAAACGCGCCAGGGAATGCGGGCCTTGTTGCGGCAGCAACGCCAGGGCCAGGCCGAAGGCGGAAGGATGCGGCAGGTTGGCGTGCAGCGGCTCCGGGTAAGGCGTCTCGTAGGTCACCAGTAGTGTGCCGGTAGCGTCCACACTCACTTGCGCCAGCGCCTCCAGCAAGCCCGCCGCGAAACTGCCGTCATAGGCGCACAACACGGTGGCCGGAGACATGGCGCCGGAGGCAACGCCCCAGTAGCCGGCCGGGGCGTTATGCACCGAATTGTGGAAGCGGGTGGGGGAAAGGTGGCGATCCTCCGAGGCCAAGGCCCGACAAATGGCGTCGCAAGTGTCGCCATCCGCGCTGGAGGAGGAGAACACGCTGGCCAGTTGTTTGGCATCCGCTTGCGCACCGGCAATGGCCTCCTGCGCCACGGCCAGGGCGACCTTGACGGCCAGACCGACGCGGCGCCGCTCGGCGGGGGGGAGTGCCATGGGCGGTGGCACGACGATGGTGCGCGGCACATAGTCGGCAGCCCCGGCCAGGATCGGCTGCGCAGTGTTCCAGTCGTCCAGGCCCGGCCCAAGCAGGCCGACGCCGTCGAGGTAAGCGGTCAGATTCATGTCAACCCGCCCTCCCCAGCACCAGGCTGCAATTGGTGCCGCCGAAGCCGAAGGAGTTGCTCAACACCCGGCGCGGCGCGCACTCCCGGTTCGCGCTCAGGTACTGAATGGGAATGCCCGAATCGACTTGGCGGGTGTTGACGCCCCCCGGCAGGAAGCCATGGCGCAGGGCCAGGGCGCTGATGACCGCCTCCAGGCCGCCGGCCGCTCCCAGGCAATGGCCGGTCGCGCCCTTGGTCGAGCTGCATGGCGTCCGCTCGCCGAATAATGCCGCCACCGCCTTGCCCTCGGCGGCATCGTTGCTCGGCGTGGCGGTGCCGTGCAGGTTGATGTAGTCGATGTCCGCCGCCTGCAAACCCGCCGCTTGCAGGGCGGCAGCCATAGCCATGCGGGCGCCCAGGCCATCGGGATGGTGCGATGACATGTGATGCGCGTCGCTCGACTCCCACGTACCCAGAAGCAGCACGTCCTCGGCATTCAGGCTGTCCGCCGGCCGTTCCAGCAGGATGAAGGCGGCGGTGGCGGCTTCCAGCAGGCGGGGGAGAACAGCCAGGATCACCGGCTGGCCGGCGGCGGTTCGGGCGGCGTGGCCGTCGTGCAGGAGCAGGATGTCGCCGGCGGCGAGGTTGTGGGTGAGACGCCGGGTTACGTCGTCGGCATCGCAGTTGCGGGTGTCGAAACCGCGCCGGGTCCAGCTCGCCAGATGCAGGCCGTGCCGGGCCAGGATGGGTTCGAGAAAGGCATTGCGCAGGCCGGCGGTGGGGCGGAAGAACTGCGGCCGCTGGCCGGTGATGGCGGCCAGGCTGTCCTGGCCGGACTCGATCTCGCGGCCCATGCGGCGGGGTCCGAAGGTGGCGAAATGATGGCGATGATGCTGACCGTGGTTTTCCACGGCATGGCCGCGCCGGACGATCTCGCGGCACAACTCGGGATGGCGTTGCGCCCGCGCGCCGATGCAGAAAAAACTGGCGCGTGCGGCATAGCGATCAAGCAGGTCGAGCACCTGCGGCGTCACCTCCGGGTCGGGGCCGTCATCGAGGGTGATGGCGATGTGCCCCGGCGCTGCGGTGGCCGGTAGCCGCGACCAGTTGGGGCCGAGACTCCGGCTGCGCGGCCAGAGGCCGGCGGCGGCGAGGATCAGGTGATTGGCGGCCAGGGTGCCCAGCCCCCAAGGCCACAGCCCCGGTTGCAGCGCCAGCAGCCCCAGGCTCCCGGCATGGAGGGCGAAAGTGGCTTGCAACAGCGGCGTCGGCCGCCACCGGCGGCGGGCATGGGGGGGTGCCGTCATGTTCGCCGCACCAGGATGGCGGAGAAGAGCAAGGCGAGGATGGCGCCCGGGCCGACCGTGGCGCCGATGGCGTTGAGCACCGGTACGCTGGAAAAAGCGAGGATGCCGAAGCCGACCACCGTGGTGCTGGTAGCCAGCAGCAGGGAGGCCAGGGTGCGCGGCGAGATGCCGCCTGCTTCAATGCCCCGGTCGAAGAACAGGGCGTAGTTGGAGCCGACCGCCACCACCAGCAGCATGCCCACCAGGTGCAGGAGGATGAGTGGCTGCCCGAGCAGAACCAGACTGGCAATGACCACGGCAACGGCCACGACCAGCGGGGCGACGATGCGGAACACCCTGGCCAGGGAACGGGTGGTGGCGAGCAGCAGGCCGAGGATGGCGGCCAGGCCGCCAAGCGAGAGCAGGATGGCCTCGCGCAGATAGCCTTGGTAAAGGCGATCAGACTCGCCCTTGATGTCGACGAAATAAACGCCCGCCAAGCCCGTCTTCGCGAGCGCGGCACGCACCCGCGCCGCGTCGAGGACATGATCGCTTCCGGCGCGCAGCGGCAGCAGGGCCGTCCAGCGCCCCGTCGACGGCAGCAGCAGGGCATCCACCCCTTGCGCCAGGGAAGTCCCATCGAGGTCGCTGCGGGTCAACGGCCTCTGGCTGCGGGCCTTGGCCACGTCGGCAAGGAACGGTTCGAGACGATCCGGACGCAGGGGCAGATCGGCCAGGGCGGCCTTGAGTCGCCGCCGCAACTCGGCGTCGGGCGGCAGGCTCGCCAGGCGTTGGCGCTGGGTCGCCTGGCTGGGTAGGTAAAAGGCGGGGCTCTCGAAGCCGTCGATCACGCCCGCCGCTTCCAGTTGCTGGAGCAGCGCACCCGCGTGTTCGCTGGCGGCGAGCGCCGCCTCCTGGCTGGCGGCGCTCACCACCACCAGATAGCGGACGTCCGGGGCACCCAGGTCGGCGCGCATGGCCAGGTCGAGTGCCTGATCGGCGGCGGGCACCGGGCTCAGGGCCGCCAGTTCCTGGTTCCACATGGCATCGCGCTTGGTAACCAGCACGGCGCATGCGGCGACAAACAGCATCAGCACCAGCCCGCGCAGACGGCCCGCCCGCGCCACCCAGACTGGCAGGCGGCGGCCCAAGGCACTGACATCGCGCAGGCGCAGATCGACGGGCAAGAGATGCGGCAGCACGAAACGGGTAATCAGGGCGGCGCTGGCCACGCCGGCGATGGCATAGAGGCCGAGTTGGGCCAGGCCGGGGAAGCCGGAAAAAAGCAGGGAGGCAAAGCCGAATACCGAGGTGAGCACGCCTATCCGTATCGTCGGCCAGGAGCTGGCCACCCAAGCGGAAACCCAATGGCCGCGCGGCTCGCCAAGCCCGTCTTTGGCCCGTTCCGACTGCATCAGGAGGTAGATGGAGTAATCGATCGCTTCGCCCATCAGGGCGGTGCCGAAGCCGAGCGTGGCGCCGTGGACGACGCCGAAGCCCAGGCTGACCGCCACCACGCCGGCCAGGGCGCCGGACAGCACGGGCAGCAGGCCGAGCAGCAGGGCCGTGGGCGAACGGTAGACCAGCAACAGGATGCTGATGATGATCAGCCCGCCGAGGCCGGACAGGGTGGCCACCTCGCCCTTGATGGTGGCGCGGGCCGCCACGGAAAAAGGTCCGGGGCCGGTCAGTGCGAGGTGAATGGTGGGGGGCAGCCCCGGCCCGGCGATCTCCCGGAAGGCCGCGCGGAGGGCCATGACGGCCGCTTCCTGGGCGTCCGTGTCGGCGCCATCGGCACGGGTGCGGGCCAGCAGCAGGGCACGCTGGCCATCGCGGGAAACCCAGACGCCGTCAGCCATTTGCGGGCGCTGGCTGTTGCCCATGGCGTCCAGCAGTTGCATGAACTCGCCGGTGGGATCGCGCGGCAACAGGGCCTTGCTGAACAACCCGGCCGAGGTGGCAAGCAGGTCGATGCTGTCCTCCACGCCGGCGCGCAAGCCCGCTGCCGTGAAGCGCTCGGCATTCACCGCCGGGCTCAACAGATAGCGGTTTTCCAGCAGGACCTGGCGGTCGCGTGCCAGCCCCAGGGTCTCGCCGTTGGCAATGTGCAGGAAGCGGGGGTCGCTGCGCAGGCGGGCGGCCAGGTCGCGGGAGGCACGCGCGCGGGCGGCCGGGTCGCTGCCTTCGATGCCGATCAGGATCAGGCGCGAGGCGACGCCGGATTTGATTTGGTCGACCAGGAGTTGCTGCTCCTGGGTCGGGCTGCGCGGCAAAAAGGCGGACAGATCGGCCGTGAAACTGGCCCGGCTCACCAGCCAGACACAGGCGAGCAGAAAGGCCAGCCAGAGGGCGATGGCGATGCTTCCACGTCGGTTCATGGCGCGGCGATCTTCTGGATATTCATCAGCGAGCGGTCGCCGTCTGCCTGCAGGATCTCCACCGTGCGGACCTCATCCTGCGTCCCTTCGATACGGATGCGGGCGACCACGCCCCCAACCTTGGCATCGAGCGGGATCAGCACCAGGGTCCAACGCTCGCGGTTGCCCTGCAGGGCCAGGTGATAGATCCGTTCCAGCGCCTTGCGGTCGCCGGCCAGGGTGGCGCGCATGCTCTCGATCATGCCCGCCACCTCCGGGTAGTCCTTGAGTTGCAGGACATGTTTCTGCCGCCGCCGCTCAATGCTCAGCACCTCGCCATCCAGCACCAGGGTTTCGGCCTTCGGCTTGAGGGTGCGTTTTTCCAGGCGGGCGGGCGCAATGAACAGGAGCTCGCCCGACGACTCGACCGGCTGGTCCAGGATGGAAATGAATTTCTTCTCGGTAAAGCTGGCCGCCCCGTGTTTGTTGTTGGCCAACGCAGCCATGAGTTGGCTGACCGTGAATTGGGCCGCCTGGGCGGACAGGCTGAAGCCGAGCAGGACAGCGGCGAGCAAACGTAGCGCGGGCCGGATCATGATGCGTTGCCCTTGCCACCTGATAGCGGCCGCCAGAAATCAAAGAAGTTGAACCAGTTGAACGGCGCGGCGCGACAGTGGCGTTCCAGGCAGTCGGCATAGGCGGCGACCGCCTGGCGGACGGCGGCATCCCGCTCCTTGCGCTCGATGTTGGTGAAATCGGCCAGGGGCTCGAACTGGATGGCATAGCGATTGCTGCCCAGATAGAGGCCGCTCATGAACAGCACCGGACGCTTGAGGATGGCCGCCAGACGCATGGGGCCGAGCGGAAACGCGGCAGTCTGGCCGAGGAACAGCAGCGGCAGGGTGGGGTCCTGCTCCAGGGTGCGATCGGCCAGCACGCCCAGCACCATGCCTTCGTCCAGCCGGGCCTGCACCTGGAGCATGGAATCGAGCTGGCCCAGCGGAATGATGTCCTGCACGGCGGACGGGTTGATGGCGGCCAGGGCGGCGTTGATTTTGTGGGCATTTTTCTCGTACATGGCCATGGCCACCCGCAGCCCGGGCTGGCGCCGGCCGAGGGCGCGCGCCACCTCGAAGCTGCCCAGGTGAGCGCCCATCAGAAAGGCGCCGCGTCCGCCGGCCAGCACCTCATTGAGGACAGCCGCCCCGTCTACCTGGATAGCGAAGAGGTCGAAGCGGTCGTTGAGCAGATAGACCCGGTCGTGGACGCAGGTGGCGAAACGGTGGAAGTGCCGGAACCGCTCGGCCAGACGCGGCGGCCGCCCCAGGACGCGCCGCAGATAGGCACGCGAGGCCTGGCGGGCGGCCGCCGCGAAAAGCAGAAAGTAGAGACTGGTGCCGAATAGCACGACCCGGGCCAAGCGACGCCCCAGCACCAGGGATAGCCAGGTCATCACGCGCAGCAGGGCCAGGCTGCCGCGTTCCGGCCGCTTGGCCCATTCGGCCTGGTGGGCGCTCACGGCTGGCCCTCCTCGGGCGAGGTTGGCGCAACCGAGGTGAAAGCCAATACGCCACTGGCGACCACCCGCTCGTTGGCAACTGCGGTGGCAACCTCGGTGGCAACCACCGCGAATCGGAACATGCCGGCGGCGGTGGCGGCATAGTCGAGACGCAGCGCCTCGCCGGGGCTGACCGGGCTGAGAAATTTCGCCGATTTGATCTGGCCGCTGGCGGCCTCCAACCCTTCCCGTGAGGCCAGGGCATACAGGGCCGCATCCAGCAATACCACACCTGGCAAGATGGGATGGCCAGGAAAATGGCCGGCATAGGCCGGGTGGTCGGCCGCGATGGATAAGGACAAGGATAAGGGCAAGGACAGGTCGGTCATGCCGGGCGAGTGTTCGCGGTTTGCGACTGTAGGGTTGCCAGCAACGCCAGCACCGCCTGGCTGGGGAGCTTGCCGGTGGCGTTGCGCGGCAGGGCAGCGACGAACAGCAGCGGCCGAGGCAGAAAGAGGGGGTCGATGCGTTCGCGCAGCGCGTGCAGGAGGGCAGCGGGCGTCAACTCCGGCGCCACCACCAGGGCGGTGAGGCGGCGGATGCTTTCCGGGGCGTCACCCTCGTCTTCCGGTGGCAGCAGAAAAACCCCGTCGCGCACGCCGGGGACGGCGTTGAGCTGGTGATTGAGATAAGCCAATGAGGTCCGTTTGCCGGCGATGTTGACGAGATCGGCATGACGGCCGTGGAGCAGGAAATAGGCCGAGCCGGTGGCCAAGTCGGCGGTCAAATCCGCCGCGCCCACCAGTTCGATGTCGTCGTTCAGCCGTGTCGCCGCCTCGATGTGCCCGCCCTCGGCCCAGACCGCCTCCCCCTCACGCCGCAGGTGGACCTGCGGCAAGGTCTGCCAGCGTGCGCCGGCCGTGGTGCGGCGGGAAGCGAGCTGGCCGGTTTCGGTGCAGCCGTAGATCTCGAACAAGGGCGAGGCGAAGCGGGTTTCCGCCGCGAAGGCCAGGTTTTGCGAAAGGGGGGCGGTGGCGGACAGCAGCAGGTCCACCGCCGGGAGGGAGGACGGCTCGGCCAGCAGTGCCCGCAGGTGGTAAGGCGTGGTGACCAACACGCGCGGCCGCGGCAGATCGGCCAGCGCCGCGCAGATATCGGCCGGGTAGAAGGGCTGTCCGGAATGCAGGGCTGCGCCGATCTGCAAGGCCATCAGCACGGTGAATTCCAGGCCGTACAGGTGTTGCGGCGGCACGGTGCCGACCAGGGCGTGCTCGGGGGTGATGCGCAACCGCTCAGCGCCCGCTCGAACGCCGCGCACCAGACTACCCCAGTGCTTGACATGGGGTATCGGCATGCCGGTGGAGCCGGAGGTGAAGACCTGGGCGATGACCTGGTCGCTGTCAATTAGTGGAATGACCGGGTTCTCCAGCGATCTCGCGAGCGATTCCGGGTAGCGAAAGACCGGCAGTCCGGCACCGCAGTCATCCTGATCGGTGATGGAGAAGACATCCGTGGCGTAGCGCTGCATCTGCCTGATCATCTCAGGCGTGTGGCCGGCGGGCAGCAGGCTGACCCGGCCGCTGACGATGCAGGCCATCAGGGCGACGGTAAAGCGGTAGCGGTCGCCGCACAGGTTGAGCACATGCCGCCCCGGGGGCAATTGGCCGGCGACCTGGTCAACCTCGCTCAGGAACTGCCTGACGCTTACCGGAGTGCTGCCGCGCCAGGCCATGACAGCATCCATGCGGCGATGGGCAATGAGCGGCAGGGACGACATGGGCAATCCGGACTCCAAATGCGACCTAACGAACTGTGGGGGGAAGCGGCGGGGGCGCGGCCGGTGTTTTCCAGTAGGTGAGGATGCCATCCATGATGCTGTGCTTCTCCAGTTGCGGCAGCGTGCGCAGGCGGACCCGATACTCGGCGGCAAACATCAGCAGAACCAGCGGCAAGGTGAGGAAATTGGCGAAGACCGACCAGACCTTAATGGAGGCGAACAGAAACAGCAGTGTCGAAGCCAGGCTGGCCGTCAGGAAAAACAGCGTCCAGGCCAGGGTGACCTGGCGCGCATAGCGCACTAACTCGGCAGTGAGCCCGCCGTGTACCACCTCGGCAAAGCGGGTGCAGAGTGGCTGTCGCCCGCGCCCCAGGGTGGCGCCGAACACCACCGCCAGCACGACATTGGTGCCGGCGTGCTGGAGGAAATAAACCCAACTGAAATTCCGTTCCAGGGCGCCCCGGAATTCCCACAGCAGCAAGCCCACGCCGGCGCACAGAAACAACATGGCCAATCGCCTGGGTGAGCGCCAGGCCAGCAACAGCAGGATGGCCAGGGACGGCGCCAGGGAGACGGCAACCCCCATGACAGGGAAGGTAGTGGCCGCCGAAGTGGCCGCGCTGTAATGCGCCAGCACGGCATAGCCGATGATCCCGGCGGCGATGGCGGTCCAGCGGACCGCGCGAACCAGGGTAAAACTCATTTTGTTCTGTTCGCCGCGATGTGCTGGGTGAGGCTGGCGAGGGAACTAAAGACGCGGACGTTGTCCGCATCGTCAGAGCGCAACTGGAAACCGAAACGCTTGGAAACGACCAGGGCCACTTCCAGAATGTCGATCGAGTCGAGCCCCAATCCCTCGCCGTAGAGGGGCGCATCGGGCTCAATCGCGTCTGGACTGATATCCAGGTTCAAGGCGGAGGTGATGAGCCCGGCAACCTCGTTTTGCAATTCCTGGTTGGTGTCAGACATGGTGGTTTCAATTCAATAATTGTCGGGGCAACCCGATAGAATCAGGCTGGTGCCAAGTATATTCGGTGGGCGGCCGTATTGACGCCTGGGCTACTCCAGCTTGCCGTAATCATGTGGGCAAGGGTGGCCAGTGTGTTGGAGTTCTCCTTTCGGCAATTTCGGAACACAACGGTTTACGCTCTTCCCGCTATCTCCAATATCGAGGTGCGTTTTTACACTTCCTCCGGCCATTGCTGACGCTCATGGAAACGCCCAGGAATTCCTCCAGCGTCGGTTTTCTGGATTCCGGCTAGAACTCGTCAACCTGACTGATGTGCGCCACGAGCTGGTTCGCTTGGCAAGCCTCTTCAACTGGGCGTGTTCGCCCCCCGAACCATCCTGTGAATCGCCTTCACGCTTACATCGACTCCCTTTACTACCGCTGTTGGCGAGAATCCCGGCCTTCCTCTGTGCGATCCTGATCGCGCTGCTCTCCATCCTTGTTCTTCCTGCCCTTGTCTTGCTGTGATGCCTTGTTCTCCTGGAACTTGCCTTGCGGTTCAGGTTGGGGGCGTTGCTGTTGCTGTTCCCGCTGCCGCTGCTGTTCCCGCTGCCGCTGCTGGTCTAGTTGCTGCTGAGCTTGCTGCCGTTGCTGGTCTTGTTGCCGTTGCTGTGACCATTGCTGATTCGGTTGCACAGGTTGTTGAAAACGCTGCTGAGTTACGGCCTCACGCGGCTGATAGCGGTAATTCTCGGATCGGATTGAATGTTGTTGTTCTGGCGAACGCGGATAACGGTCCCCCGAATACTGCCGCTGGTATATCGGCAATGGCGCGGGAGGTGGGACGGAGTGGCTGTCCCAGCGATCCCATCCGCTTCGACGCTGTTCCCAATCGCGGCCCCAGTACTCACCCCAACGTGGCGGCGCGTCGTCACGCCAACCGCGAAAATAGGCCGGCGGCTGGCGGTAGTAACGCACCGGCACGCGCAGCACATACACCGGCACAAAATTACGCTCCACTTGGTCCCACGGTCCGTTGTACCAACTGCTCGCATACCAGTTGTCTGCGTGAAACACCCAGTACAGGCCGTCGTAAAAGAAGTAATTCGAATCCGCTCGCGGGGCGTAGTAGACAGGGTAGCCCGGCACCTGGAGCAGATCCGGATACCCAGACAAGTTGATACCGATGCTGACACCGGGATATCCGATGCCGACGGAGACCTGGCTGGGTCATTGGCCTGAGGCCTGGATCGAGGTTAATGGGCAAAGCAGCATCGACATCGCAATAACTAGGTAGCGCATTTTCATTTTCTATTCTCCGATTTGATATCCGGCCATCGCGGTGATGGCGATTAACACCGGTTACTTGCCTGCGATGGTGAGGGCGGACGTGTCTACGCTCTTGACGCCCTTCACTTTCGCAGCGACGTCCTTCACGTGATCAATGGCATCCTGGTTGGCCAGGGCGCCCTTCAGAACCACCACGCCGTGCAACGTCTTCACGCTCACATCGACGCCCTTGCTGATGTTGTCGGCAAGAAGCCCAGATTTTACCTTGGTGGTGATCCAGCTGTCGGACACGACACGCTTTGTTTTCGCGACGGCATGGCTGCTCCCGGGAGTTTTCAGGGTGTTGTCAACGCTTTTGACGCCATCGACCAACTTGGTCGCGGCCTCGGCCACGGACTTCGCCTCAGAGCTGCTGGCCGAACCAGAGAGCGTGACCACGCCATTGGTGGTGATTACCTTGATGTCAGTTTTTTTGAGGCTGTCCTCGGCCATCAGTTTGGCCTTCACCTTGGCGGTGATGACGGTGTCGGTGACTGCGGCGCCCAGGCCATCGCTGTGCGCCTGGGGCATGGGGGCTTCAGCCGAGGCGGTACCAGCCATACCGATCCCCAACCCTACAACCAGACAGGTGGCTATCAATGTGGAGCGGAATGAGGTTTTACAAAATAAGGGGAGGGGCATGGGGTTGCTCCGTTTTGTCGTATGCACGACCCAGTTAACGAAATATTCGTAGGCAGCTTGCTCTCGAGTCCAGAATTTTGTCGGTGCGGTATCGCACATAGATATGCATCCGGTCTGGGTGCCGCAACCTTTGACGAGGCGAGATGAGAAAACAGGAACTGAAGCGGTTGTGGGCGATGGTGGTCAAATTAACGCTGTCGCAGCGGCGGGACTTGATGGCGGAGTTGGCCACCGGCCAGGCGAAAGCCGGGGCGGTCGCGGATACTGGTTCTGGCCGTCGGCGCGTAAGCCATCCACAGCTAATGAGAAAACAGCCTTGGCCTTTCACCGGTACCAATAGCGGAAGCGGGTCCGCGGGTCCTGATTGTGTGGCGGCAACACCCATCCTGCCTGCCCAGACCGCATCATGCCGCCGTCGCAGCACCGGGTGTAACTCGCGATATCGCTTAGACCGAGTACCACAGAACGGCGCAGAAATGGCACGCGGTGCCGGTCATGACGAAGAGATGCCAGATGAAATGGCCGTATTTAAAGCGCGCGTCGGTCAGGTAGAACACGACGCCGGCTGTGTAGGCGATACCCCCCGCAACCAGCCAAAGTAGGCCAGCGGTGGAAACCCGTTCCAGCAAGGGCGCCGCCGCAATGACCACCAGCCAGCCCATGGCCAGATAAAGGCCGGTCGACAGCAGGGGATGTGAGAGTTTGTCGAATGCCTTGAGCGCCAATCCCATGGCGGCCAGCCCCCAGATCAAGCCGAACAGTGTCCATCCCCATGCGCCATTCAGAACGCCGAGCGCGAAGGGCGTATAGGTTCCAGCGATGAACAGGTAGATCGCGCCGTGATCGAACTTGGCGCATAGGCTTTTAGCGCGTCCCGGCGGCAGGGCGTGATACAGCGTCGAGCTGGAGTACAGCAGGATCATGGTGATGGCAAAGACGCTGGCGCCGACGATGTTCGCCGCTTTGTCCAGACGCGCCGCCGCGACGATGAGCACCGGCGCGGCGGCCAGCGCCAGCAGGGCGCCGAGGCCATGACTGAGGCTGTTGGCGATCTCTTCGGGTCTTGATTGGGGGCGATCCTTCATTGTCGGCGCGTCCTCGCGGAAATACGCAGAGTAGCTGGACGCGGGGCTCGCCTATTTACTGTC
>Ga0100381_1003737_pt1 | contig 13061 bp, 6 predicted proteins | sample CryGeymeta201505_FD_80416 | JGI IMG/M metagenome (GOLD analysis project Ga0100381, IMG submission 80416) | Groundwater microbial communities from Crystal Geyser aquifers in Utah, USA - Crystal Geyser metaG 2015-05 | ecosystem: Environmental > Aquatic > Deep subsurface > Groundwater | place: USA...
GAACGGTGCAAGTTGCACGTTGTACTGGAGTAGCAGATGCGCCATGTGCCACTAAAGAAAACATCAGCGGTTCTTTTAGTACGTCACAACAAGGTTTTGATTGGAATCCAAACGATGGTTTTGCTGTCTCGACTCGTTATCAGGTGACTGTAACTAAAGGTGTAAAATCAACCACCAATGTACCTATAGATCAAGAGTATGTTTGGGAATTTTCCACCCGAGCAACAAATGAACCTTGTGAGGTTGGAGATGTTTTTGTGATACCACCTCGTTTTACTGCTACCGAAGAGGGACAAGAAGTTTCTTATTCTGCAGAAGTTCAAGCCAGAGAAGACAGGTGTATTTTGCTCGATGCTGGTGCTTACGGATGGGAATGGGAATCAAATCCTGCTTATGCTGCATTGGTTGGTGATATAAATACAGAAACAGCCACAGTTAGAGCTATTTCCGAGACTTTGTTGGTACCAACCATAATCATGGCTCACATTCTCATTACTCCTCCAGATGTAGGAATAGCCGAGCTCACAATCGACTACACCGATCCAAAAGTAGTTTCTACTTGGCCGAATTGTGATGAAGCATGTGTAAATGCCGAAATCGGCGCTCGTTTTAATACCGACATGTTAGCAACTGATCTTCAACAAGATGGCAATATTATTGTTGAAAAATGTGCCAATGCTTTATGTGTAAGCAGAGAACTCGTATCTATTTCATCAAGTAATATTTCTGTGATAGAGCGTGACTTAACTGCAGGTAATTTGGGAGCCGAAGTTCATATTCAATTAAGCAATAATTTAGTTCCCAATACTTTTTATCAGGTAACACTTAATGGAAATAACATACATTCCACAAGTGGAGTCGCTCTTTCTGTCTCTGGTGCCAATCAGGGTACAAATTACACTTGGAAATTCCACACAAAACGTGATGCAACAGTATGTGGAATTGATCGAGTAGATGTTAAGCCGGAAAATACAACTCTGCGTCATGTTGGTGATCGCAAAGACTTTTTTGCCTTGCCTTTTGGAAAACCGGATTCTTGTCAGGCTGGCGGTCAGGCTCTTAATTGGACAGCTTACACTTGGGAAGCTTGGGTATCTAGTAACACAGAAGTCGCTACTTTGTTAGGAGATCCTGCAGGAGGATTAGCTTTAGCAACCTCACTTCCACCATATTGTACGAATCAATGTTTGAATGCGGGAGTTTCTCTTAAAGTAAGTGATGCTATTTGTGGAAATGGTACTTTAGAGTTTGGTGAAGATTGTGATGATGGAAATACTAATAATGGTGATAGTTGTAGTTCTCGTTGTTTGGTCGAGCCTTCTCAGTTGTGTCCAGATGGTGTTACTGCTAATTGTTGTGGAAATGGAGTAAAAGAAGGTAGTGAACAATGTGATGACGGAAACAGCTCACCCAACGACGGCTGTTCCACGACTTGTCGCAACGAAGGTTCGCAGGCCGTAGAAAGAGACGCTCTTTGCGGAAATCGTATTATAGATTTTGATGTAAGTTTGGGTGGAGAGTCTTGTGATGACGGAAATAAAACTTCTGGCGACGGTTGTTCTTCTATTTGTTTGAATGAGGGAAGTGTTCCAGAAACTTTGGCTGCATCAGTTTGTGGAAACGGAAACGTAGAAACAGGTGAAGATTGTGATGATGGTGGAGTGTGTTCTGATGGAACAACGGCTTGTACATCGAATGTTGATTGTGGTGTTAATGGTCGCTGTACTCCAAAAAGTGGCGATGGTTGTTCTTCTGTCTGTTTGAACGAGGGAACATCACAATGTCAGTCTGTTTGTACAAATCCAGTTGGTCTTTCTTGTGTGACTGATGCTGCTTGCCGAGGATTGGTAAACGGAATAGAGGTTCAGGGTGAGTGTCAACAAGTTAATACTGGCGCTTGTTGTGGAAACGTAACTGTAGAAACAGGTGAAGATTGTGATGATGGTAATACAGATTCCGGAGACGGTTGTTCATCTCGTTGTTTGAGTGAAGGATCTTCATACAAATACGCAACGCCGTCTTTTTGTGGAGACGCTTCTTCTTTAGTTTTACCGGCCCCAGATAGTACAGGAGAAGAATGTGAAGCCACATCAGTCGGAACAAGAATCGGTCCTTATGCCATTGCACAAATTGCTACAACGGCACCTTCTTTTGTGGAGAATGGTTTGGCTTCTACAGAAATTACCGCCTCTGCTTATCCACCAAATAATCAAAATGAGTCAAAAGAGGGAACAGCTACACTCAGTTTGAGTTGTTCTTGTGAAACAGATGTACAGTGTGGTGGTGGCTTTGGTTGTGGTACGGGTAGTTGTTGTTTTGCACGTCCTACGGTTACAATTGAGCCTCCAAGCAGAGAGAATCTTTGTCGTAACACAGCTTTGGCGGTTACTGTTTCTCAACCTGTAGAGCTGGCAAACTTGGCTCCTGTTGATCAAAATAATGACGGTTCAATTACCGGAAACGAAGTAATTCCACCAGTTTATTTGGCTCTAAAAGAAATAGCAGAAGTTCCTGTAAATGGTACAGATGCTGAGTGTCCTGCCGGGTATACTCGTGTGTCTTACCTTGGTAATTCACCTTGGTATACCAGAGCAATAAGTTGGATAAAACAACAAGTTCATCGTTTTGTTGGTCTAAATGCTTTTGCTGAAGATAGTTCTTCACAGCCATTAACTTGTTTGGTAGCTATTACCCCTTCTGTTGTTGATGTTCCTAATGAAGACGGAACAATTGGATCTCAAATAACATTAACACCACAAACAGCACTTTTACCCAATGCAAAATATCAATTGATGGTGATTGGCGGTATTAAAGGTGCGAATGGTGTCTCTTCACCACTAAATCGCTTAGTTACAAAAAATGGAGTTTCACCGGCCGTGAATAACTCCAGTACTTTTACGACTGGTTCTGAAATTTGTTCGCTAGACTTAGTTCAAATAACTGATCTGGGTTCAGTAGATACCACAAGGCGTTCTACACCAAACATCTTTAGGCGTAGTGATGAAGTTCATACTGTAAAAGCAGAAGGTTTTGCAGTGCGAGAGAATGCACGTTTGGAGAGACTTAGTCCTGTTTCTGATTATGGTTGGACCTGGCGGTGGGATACGTCTATTGCTCAAGAATCAGGAGAAAACGATATTGTAGATGTTGAGGCTACTGAAAATGATACAACCAACCTAAGAAGTTTGGGGCAAAATGGTGTGGAGTCAGTATTGGCGACCGCTAACATTACAAAAGAAGGCACGGCTATTGAAAGTCATCCAAACGGTCAGCTAGAAATAACGGCTTTTCTTTGTGAAAAACCTTGGCCAAGTTTTGAAGAAGATCAATTCCCTTGGATAGATGATGGAAACCCATTGCGTTTTCCTGGCCAAGAAGACACCGCTACACCAAGTCAGTTCTCTTTTTACTACTGTATGGATTCTGGTGCAGAAGGCCCCGCCGAAGATTTGCCAGCACTTAGCCCGGCACTTGTACCAACTTCTCCGGTTGCTAACGTGTTCCGTGAAATGCTCTATTCCGTAGAGGCCGGAACATGCTCAAACAATACGGCTCAGACTTGTACCACAGGTGATCAGTGTGCTTCTGGTACTTGTATTAATCTTCGAGGAGATGCTTTGGGTGTTCGTATTGCCTCAAATCCACGCTACTTAACACCGCTTGAGTGGTACCGAGAGCAAGGATTCTCCGGTAATCCAACATCAGTAACAATAGACGGTTACCCAGCTGTTCGAGATGGAAACACAGTGTACGTTATGGCACCAAATGTTGTTGTGGGTGCAAATGGAAGTACAAACTCCATTTACTCCAACATGTACATTATTTCCGCCAACACCAACGCCGGTCCGTTTGCGGCAAGTATTTTTGAGCAAGCAATTGCTAACTGGCGTTTTAATGCCAATCAATCACTCACAATCACCAACGAAAAACTCTGTCGCAGTAGCTTTAATGATGAGTTTATACGCAATCAAGACAACAGACTCATTCGTTGTAACTGGGACGCAGATTGTCCTGGAGAGGTTGAAGATGTTTACTGCAGTGCCGACAAACTAAAACTTCAGCGAGATGCCAAACGTTTAGTGGATTTTGCCGGCATGCAACGATTTATCAGTTCTCAAGGCGGTTCCCCCGACCTAACTGAAGGAACATTTATTCGCAATTACTCGGTCAGTAATTGGCCATCTTGGACAGCTACTTTAGGCAATAAATTGGGATCTGCTTTACCTGTCGATCCAATCAATCAATTCACTGGCTGTGGTAGCAATACTGGTGCCGACCCAGCAAGTTGTTACAACGTAAACGACAATACCTTCTCTTGCGAAAACAAATCATTAGTTTACGGCATAAAGAGCGCTGTAAATAGTACTTACACCCTATCTGCTCAACTCGAATACAACAAAGCCGGCTGGTCTTCTCCAATAAACTTGTCAGCTGCTGATAGTGGTGATGTTAAACTTGCTACCGACTTTGATGGATTATTATCGGATGGATTCGTTTCAGACAACCCTCTCTGTACGGATACAATTTTAGGAAACTCAACCACTTGTGGAGATGGAATTAAAGGCGAGGGTGAAGAATGTGAGATTGGAGAATTTGAAAGAGAAGATCCAAATACTTGCACCAATGGTTTTAAATTATTAGCTTGTGTAAATAACGAGGGAGTTTGTGAATATCAAGCAGCCGACAATGTAGAATGTCGATCTTATTCTTGTGGGAATGGGGTTAAAGAGGGTACAGAGCAGTGTGACGACGGACTCAACAACGGCCGCTATGGCACACGCTGTACAATTAGCTGTACCGTTGGCACCAACAATAGCGATGGAGTTTTCTTTTGTGGAGATAGAACAATTGCAGGTGGGGAACAATGTGATTTGGGAGACGGTATAAACGGTGTTTATACACAAAATCCACAAAACTCCTGTTCCATAGACTGTCGTTCCCCGGGACCTTCTTGTGGAGATGGGGTGTTGCAACCGGAAAATAATGAGGAATGTGAGATTGGAGATGTCGAGCATTATGCAGGTGCGATTTGTGATAGTCCAGCAGTGAATGGTGGTCAAAAAGCATGTAGTAGTAGTAGTCAGAGCGTTTGTCCTCTTGATAATAATGGTTCTGCGGTATCTTGTGGAACAAAAACAGAAACAAAACCTTGTGCCGATGTTGCTACTAGTACACAAGGTGTCTGTACATCTGAGGCCAACAAGGGGGGTAAACCTTGTAATAATGACAATGAATGTGGTGGATCTGGTGCGACTTGTGTAGAAGGTGATTATGAGCTTACTCGCACACAAATCTGTGATACTAGGAGCTGTACCTATAAAAATAGATCTTGGAAAAACATTGATGGTATTTCTTGTTTAAGTAGAGCTTTCTGTGGCAACGGTTCTGTAGACGGTTCGGAACAATGTGATGATGGAAACAACAACAACTTTGATGCCTGTACCAATAGCTGTAAAACAAACGTTTGTGGAGATGGATTCTTGTTCCCGGGTGTGGAGTCTTGTGATGCCGGAGGTTTGAATGGAACAGCTTGTACTCCAGAATACGGACAAACCTGTAATTATTGTGCTCGAACATGTCAGTTGCAAACAGTTTCTGGTGCTTTTTGTGGAAACGATGTGATTGAAGGTAATGAATTTTGTGATGGCAGTGATTTGAGGAAGTACTGCTACACTTCAACCACAAGAACCAAAGGCGCCGATTGTACAGATAGTGAGAACGTTTGTGATCAAGTAGAAACTTGTCAGATGATCGGTGTTTGTAATGGCGGGCAATCCAATGGTAGTTTGTGTCAAGTATCACGTAATCCGAGCAATCAGTGTCTTGATGGAGAATGTGTAGCTCCTACCTGTTCATCTGACTGTAGTGGTGCTTGTCCAACTTCTTTTAAGACCGTTACCCTTCAGGGTTATGTAGAACCGGGAACAGGTCCTGCGACTACTTCATTTCTTTTGGATAGCAAAAATCAAAATACTAGTGTTATTGATACAGCCAGACTCATTATTCCCGCTTGTCGAGTCGGTACCGCTTTGGTGGCCGATGTGGATAAATCGAATGTGGCATTACCGAGTGTGGATGTGGTATTTGTGACTGATTTATCGGGGAGTATGGCATATACAATTGGTGTTGATGAGAAAAAGAGAATTCAAATTGTTACTGAGAGTTTAAAGTATGCTGTAAATAATCTACTTGCTGTTTATTCGGGGTATGAAGCAAACTTACAAATGGGATTTGTGTCATATAAGGGTCCTTTTGATCCTATTTCTCGTGGGGCAAGGCAAACATTTTGGCAACAAACTTATAATGATTACATGAATGATGATGAAGTTTTCAATAATTCAGCAACTATTGATTTAAATCTTGAATCTGATAGTTCTGTGGTCAGGAATAGAATTGAAGAGGTTTTCGATCTTTATGATGATATAGGGCTATCGAATGGACCCACTTCTACACCATTTGGAATAAAAAGGGCAGTAAAAATGCTCGAGTCATCTTCTGCACAACAAAAGGTAGTTATATTGTTAACCGATGGTGCGCCTGGTAGTTCTGGTACAACTACAGAGCTTAAGGAATTCTATGTAAAACAAATTAACAGTTATATTCGTTCTAATAAAGTAGAGAAAAAGATTGATTTCTATTCAGCAACTATTTCTTCTAGTACCACAGATACCGTAGTTGCCTATGGTCGGCATATGTCTGGTGATCTTTGTGGTCAAGATGAAAATATAATAAATTCAACTGATGATTGCGTGCCAAATAACGGTGTTGAATACGCCTACGCAGCTAGTACCGCAGATGGCATCAACCAAATGTACGAAAAGATCATTCAGAATATTACCGGGTCATCTGTTTCGTTTATTTATAACAACATTCAAAATGTTTCTACTGTGCCTAGTGGGCGTAATGTTGCTATTCCTTTGCCAGATGGGTTTAGTTGTTCTGTAGGTGGGCCTCAGAGTATTCCGACCAGTTTTACGTATAATGGAACCGGGCAGATTAGTGTTAGTAACTTTAGGTTTACTTATTGTCCAGCTCCTTAACCTGCCATCAATCATATGTACGAACAGCCACTTTCTTCTTTTGAACCAGCAAAACCGCCGCGTTTTGTGGTGCCTAAAAAATACCTGATTATTGGTGGGGTTTCTGTTTTGGTTATTTTGATTGTTGTTGGACTTGTTTGGTATGTGAGGAGGGATAGTCAAGTCAATAAAATTGTTGATGTTGGAGTTAAGGAAAAAATTCAGGCTGTTAATGATGATTGTGATACGGCGGAGAATCCGGAGACTTGTCGGGTTGGTGCTGCTTTGGGGTTGGCCAAGGAAGTTGGGGGAGTGGAGCCTTGTTTGGTTTTTGAGGGGGAAGAGTATGATTCTTGTGTTTGGCTTGTGGCTCGGGAGGAGATGAAGGCTGAATTGTGTGCTTCGATTGTGTCTGGTGAACAGAAGGATTCTTGTGTTGAGTCGGCTGTTATTCAGTTGGCGGAGTCGGAGAATTCGATTAAAGTTTGTAATCAAATTACGAATGAAGAAGGTAAGAGGCGTTGTGAAGAGAGGGTTGAACCGACCAATGCTGGTAATTGTGTAGCTCGATATGGAGAGGGGGAGCAGTGTAATTCTGTTACCTTGCTTGAAAACGCTGTTGCCAAAGGTGATTTTAGTGCTTGTGGTGGATTATCAGAAGAACTACGCGATTCTTGCTACGATATTGTGGGTGTAACGGATGTTGATCGAGATGGTTTGACTGCCTCAGATGAGGCTTACTATGGAACCAATCCGCTTGTCTCTGATTCAGATGGCGATGGTTATAAAGACGGCGATGAATTAAGTGCCGGTTTTAATCCAAATGGCCCGGGATTGCTTGCGGAAGGCACGTAATTTATTTTTTAGTCGTGGGCACGAACGCTTAAATGCGGTATCATGAATGCAATATGTTTGAAGACAACAAACCACAATCAACCGACGCACCGATTCCAGAAGACATGTTCGAATCGGTCGCACAATCTGTTCCAAATGTAGCTCCACCAACTAAGGAGGGTGCGCCTGCTACGCCATCATATTCAATGCCATCTGCACCACCTGCTTTTCCATCAGATTCCGGTGGAGGTTTTCCTTGGAAGACTATTGCTATTGTGGTTTTTGTTTTGGTTTTAATTGCGGCTGCTGTTGGAGTTTCTTATTACGCACTTTCTAGTCGAGTTCAGGTAGACGATCCAATTATTACTACACCTGAGCCGGTTACAGACAATCCAATTACCACACAACCTGTTGTGACTCCGCCACCTGTTACAGATACACCAGTCGAGGAGCCACCAGTTGAAACTCCACCGGTCGAAGAACCAGCTCCGGTAGATGTACCACCAGCTGTGCTAGAAAATGCTCCGGTTGTAGATACAGATCGCGACAAAGATGGCTTGACTGATGCCGAAGAATTAGCTTTGGGTACAAGTCCAACCAATCCAGACTCCGATAATGATGGTTTGACAGACAGGGAAGAAGTTCAAGTTTATCGTTCAAATCCACTCGATCCTGACACTGATGCCGACACATACCCAGATGGAGAAGAAGTCAAAAATGGCTACAATCCAAATGGTCCAGGAAAGCTCACCACTATTCCAGAAGAAATAGTTACCCCAAGTTAATAAAACTATGGCCACGTCTCATTTTGCTTCGAGGACAAAAAAAGAGACCCAACCACCGGCACCTATCAAGGATGCGCCGATGTTCTTTACGATGCCTAGTAAGTATCGGGGTGGCCAGGTTGAGCAATTGGTAATGGCAGCCAAAAAGCCAATTACTCCTCCGACTCCGGTACCAACACCACCACCCAAACCAACACTTCCGCCAACTGTTCCAAAGCAGCAAGTAAAAAAATCAAACAAAAATAAAATTATATTTTTGGTGGTTGGAATATTGCTCCTTGCAGGTTTGTTTATTGGTGCTTATGTGTATGTTCAATCACTTACAAAACCTCCAGAAGTAACTCCACCGGTCGATGTGCCAATTGTAGTGACTCCGGAGCCAATTCCAGAACCACCAATCACAACACCTCCAGTTGTTACGCCACCCATTACATCACCTTTTCCAACTACCAATCGAGTAACGGGAGTTGATTCTGATAGTGATGGTTTAACCGATAAAGAAGAAACAACTTTATACAACACCGATCCAAGACGTCCTGACTCTGACAATGACGGGTTTTTAGATGGTAATGAGGTTTTCCACAGATACAATCCAAATGGAGATGCTCCGGGCACATTAGAAGAAGCTGGTTTGGTAAAGCTTTTTGCATTCAAAAATGTTTTGACCAGTGATGTATCTATTTTGTACCCAACTTCTTGGAGTGCAGTAGAAGATTCGTCTCCAATCGAGGTTGGTGCAATTACCACGGCATCATTCACTTCATCTACTGGTGAACGCTTTACAGCGGAGATTTATCCAAAACCATCTGGTCAAGCGATTAGTGAATGGCTGGCCACAAACAATAAAACACAAGTCGGAGAAGTTGGTCGAACCAAAAACGGTTTGCTACTTTTTACATCTCGTGATCAGTTGTTTGCTGTAATAGATGGGGGAGAGTCTGTGTTTATCTTGACATACAAAGCCAATGAATCTGGAGCTATTGAGTATTTGCAGACTTTTAAAATGATGATCAATAGCGTGTCATTTATCGCCAAAGCAACGACTGAAACTTCTGCTGAAACAACTGCAGAAATTACTGTTACTTCGACTACAACAACAGAAGCTCCAACGGCTACAGAAAACACAACCGGCACAACAGCAGAAACAACAGCGACCACTACTTCTGAAACCACCACTCCTGATACTGCTACCACCTCTGAAACCACCACTCCTGATGCTTTGGAAGAACCTGCAATATGATCACTCTTGAATGGAATCAAACTTACTTGCGAGGTGGTCAGCGTTATCCTTTGGCTTTGGGGAAAAAAGTGGCTCGTGTTTTTGAGTCTACAGTGTCTGGAAAACGCAAAATGGATGTATCTGCCTCTTTTGTTACTCCAAGCGACATGAAGCGCATTAACAGGGCTTACCGAGGTAAAAACAAGGTTACCGACGTGCTGTCCTTTTGTTTATCAGACAATTCTGTCAAAGGTGTTCGTGTTATAGAAGGTGAACTTCTTTTTTCTTACAATAAGGCAAAGGAGCAAGCTTTAGATCGAGGTCATTCTACTCGTGATGAAATTACGTTTTTATTGGTGCATGGTCTGTTGCACATTATTGGATACGATCACGAAAAAACCAAAGATGCTAAAAAAATGTTTGCTCTGCAGACTCAGGTTCTAAAAAAATTAGGTGTTGATCCCTCGGTCGAATAGATATGAAACGCATCTCTCTTTTATTTAGTAGTTTCAAAAATGCAACCAAGGGTGTTCGTTTGATTTTTGCAACAGAGCAGAGTTTTCAAATTCAATTAGTCACTGGGGGAGTGGTTTTGGGATTGGGTTTTGTTTTTCATGTTAGACCACTTGAGTTCATTGCTTTGGTTTTAATGATTGGAGCCGTTCTGGTTTTAGAAATGCTTAACAGTGTTTTGGAACGTGTAATCGACACAATCAAACCACGAATGCACCCAGCAGTTCGTGATATTAAAGACGTAATGGCTGGTTCTGTGCTTGTTGCAGCTGGTATTTCTGTATTGGTTGGAGTGCTTATTTTTTGGCCTTATGTGCTAGCCCTTTTCTGAGTACACAATGTTTTGCTATACTGAGTATATTGCCGACCCTTTTTGTTCACTCGCCTTTTAATGCGTACCATCCTTCCTTCGATTCTTCGTTCTATGGCTGACGAAATTTATACAGGTTTAGACATTGGTTCCCACGCAGTACGTATTGCGGTGGGGAAAGTTATTCCTTCTTCAGAAGGTAAAGATCAGATGCACATTGTTGGGGCGGTAGAAGTACTGTCGCAAGGTGTTAACAAAGGATCTATTACTGACATAGAAGAGGCTGTTTCTTCTGTTTCTATTGCACTTGAACAAGCAGAAAGAATCACAGGTTTTCCTATTAGTTCTGCTTGGGTTGGTATTTCCGGTAGTCATATTGTAGCTCAGGAGAGTCGTGGTGTTATTGGTGTGGCACGCAGTGACGGCGAAATCCGCGAAGAAGACGTCGAACGTGCTATTGAGGCTTCTCGAACTGTTGCAACCCCAACAAATCACGAAATCATCCATGTAATTCCAAAAAGTTTTACTGTAGATGGTCAAAGAGGAATGAAAGATCCTGTGGGTATGAGTGGTATTCGACTCGAAGTCGATGCCTTAATTATCCAAGGACTTAGTTCTCAAATCAAAAACTTAACCAAATGTGTTTACAGAACAGGTCTTGACATAGAAGATTTGGTCTTTTCTATTTTGGCCAGCGCCGAAGCAACACTCACCAGTCGCCAAAAAGAATTGGGGGTTTGTGTGGTTTCTGTTGGTGCCTCAACAACCAGTTTGGTGGTTTTTGAAGAAGGTGACATTTTACACACGGCAGTTTTGCCAATTGGTGGAGATCATGTAACCAGTGATATTGCCATTGGACTTCGAACTTCCATAGATGTTGCTGAACAAGTTAAACTGCAATATGCCACCTGTTTTCCAGACGAAGTCGGAGACGACGAAGAAGTAAACTTGGCCGACTTAGGTTCTCCAGAAGAAGAATTTGTTGGACGCAGGTTTATTGCAGATATTACCGAAGCACGTGTACAAGAGATTTTTGAATTGGTCGACAAAGAACTTCAAAAAGTTGACCGTTCTGGAATGCTTCCAGCTGGTGTTGTTTTGACTGGCGGAAGTATTAAGTTAAATGGAATGATCGAATCAGCCAAAAGAGCCCTCAGGTTACCGGTGTCTTATGGAACTCCTGTTGGTATCAGTTCTGTAATCGATCGCACTAGTGACCCCGCTTTTAGTACGGCAATTGGACTTGTACTTTGGGGGCGTCACATTAGAGCGACCGCAGAACCGGGGGGATTCGGAAAGATGTTTACTAGTTTTAAAGGTGTCAGTGGATTAGCAGGAGGTTTAAAAAAGATTTTCCGCTCCATGAAGCCGTAGAATTGCTTTTAGTTTGCAAGCCTTAAGGAGGGTTGCAATCTTGACGTAGTACCTATTAGTGCTTTACGATGAGGAAAGAATTTGGCTTAAGAGAGCAAAATTTTGAGTACACTCAAGTACTCAAAGCACCCTATTTAAGGTATGGCGGAGGTTAAACCAGAGATTCAAACATTTGCCAGGATCAAAGTTTGTGGCATAGGCGGCGGCGGAGGAGCAGCCATCAATCGAATGATCCATGATGAAATCAAGGGGGTCGATTTTATTGCAATTAACACAGATATTCAGGCGTTAACGCAAAATCTAGCCACCAACAAAATTGCTATTGGGAAAACTCTCACTCGCGGTTTGGGGGCCGGAATGAATCCTGATGTCGGTGGTCGAGCAGCTGAAGAAAATCAAAATGAAATTCGTGAGGCACTGCAAGGCGCTGACATGATTTTTTTGACTTGTGGATTAGGTGGAGGTACAGGAACCGGAGCTATTCCAGAAGTCGCTAAAATCGCCAAAGAAATGGGAGCTTTAACGGTTGCGGTCGTTACAAAGCCTTTTTCCTTTGAAGGAGCTCAGCGCAGGCGCATTGCTGATCAAGGCTATGAAAAGCTGATTCAGCATGTTGATACAATAATTACAATTCCCAACGATCGAGTATTGCAAATTATAGATAAGAAAACATCCTTCATGGTTGCTTTTAAAGTTGGCGATGACGTTTTGCGTCAAGGTGTTCAGGGAATCGCCGAGCTTATTACTGTTCCCGGTTTAATTAACGTTGACTTTGCTGACGTTAAAGCAATCATGGAAAATTCAGGTTCGGCACTTATGGGTATTGGTAGATCAAGTGGTGAAAATCGTGCCGTAGATGCCGCCAAACAGGCCATAGCAAGTCCTTTGCTCGAATTATCCATAGATGGAGCCAAAGGTATTCTATTTACGATTACCGGTGGCCCAAGTTTGGGTATGCATGAGGTTGCCGAGGCAGCTAAAGTGGTTACAGGCTCTGCCGACGAAGA
>Ga0100381_1003742_pt1 | contig 13054 bp, 15 predicted proteins | sample CryGeymeta201505_FD_80416 | JGI IMG/M metagenome (GOLD analysis project Ga0100381, IMG submission 80416) | Groundwater microbial communities from Crystal Geyser aquifers in Utah, USA - Crystal Geyser metaG 2015-05 | ecosystem: Environmental > Aquatic > Deep subsurface > Groundwater | place: USA...
GGGATGTTCTGTAACAAACATGTCTTTAAAAACATGTCCGAATTCTTCTTTCATGGTTTTAACCATATCATTAAAACCATCATGATCTCGCTCTTCTCCACACAAAGCCACAAACATACGACCACTTGGAAAAGGGTTATCACGCAAAGATTTGAGTGTTGTGCGAACAATGTCTACATCTTCTTTGTAAGTGGGTAGAAAAATAAGGTGGTGGATACGTTCCTCGTTTGGCACATGTCTCATACGCTGCATCCAGTTTATTTTGATTGTTCTACGAAACTTAATGGCTGAATAAATCAAAAAAGGTACAAAATATAAGATTCTAAGCAGCCAATACAAATCAAACAAAATAATAAATACAATCGCCCAAACAGGAGCCACAAAAGATAAAATCAATGCTCCAAGCAAGGTAGACCAAACCAAAACTCCGGGAATTATTTCCCAAAAGCGGCTCTGACCATAACGATATCCACCAACCATTTCTGCCATAAAAGAACAGAGGTTATTAACTATCTTGTTTTGGTGATTCAGAAGAGTCAGAAGACGACATATCACGACGAAGCTGGTCTAGCAAACGACTTGCATGATCTTTTCCGCCCAAACCAAAAGCCAAACCACCAGCCAAAGCCATCATGGCAACTAGTCCAGTAAACAGAACACGAATTAAATCTGGAGCAATATTCAACTGAACCATGGCGGCCATAAAACTAAAGACCAAAATTGACCACTTCGCGATTCCGGCCAAAAAATCAGCCGATGCCAAACGAGCAGCATTCACAGCTGACTTAACAATATTACGAACAAAATTACCAAGCAAAATTCCAGCCAATAAAATAATTATGGCGATAATTACATTTGGCACAAAAATTACTACTTGCTTTAAGTAATCTGTAACTTGGTCCCAACCAAGAATATCTGTAGCCGCAATAAGAGCCACAATAATAAAGAACCATTTAAAGATCCAGCCAATTAATTCTCCAACATGAAGTTTGATTCCAAACTTTTCTAAAGATGCTTTGACTTCAAACTTATCGATAGCTTCATCGATTTTAAGAAGAGCGATTCCGCGAACTACGATTTTACGCATGACAACCGCAATGGCCACCCCCGCAAAAAAGACAATAATCGCACCGAATAAATTTGGCATGTAGCCAACAATACTTTCCCAAAGACCAAACAAAGACTCCTGAAATACTGGAATAGCTTGTGACATATGGAAAAAAAGAAAAAAAATAAAAGGAAACTATCTGAATAATGACCCGTAAAACGGAAAAAAAGCAAATCAACCAGCCTTTTTAACTGATATTTGGCGGTTTTGGATAAACAGGGTTAATAAAAGCCTGCATTTCTTCTGTTTGTAAAATATCACTCCCCGCTGTTATTTCTGCTAAATTTGAAAAACTTTGTACCGGAATAGACAAAACAAAAGAAAGTACATTAACTAAAGTCGTTGCCAATCTATTTGCGGTTGCAGAAGGACCACCAAAAACAACAGCTGCTTTACTAATATTTTTTGGAGTAATTCCCAGTTCTGTAAAAGTATCTTTTAAAACCCTACCGTATTCATCTGACATTACGTTGTGTAAAAATTCTTGCTTCTCCCCTTTTTCATCAATCAACAAAAAACGAATTTGATCAACTGATTCTGGCACAACAACTAAGGTGTAATTCATACTTCTGTCCATTCATCAATCAACACAATATTCGACGCTCCAATTAACAACATGAGAAAATGATCCATTACATGCTTGCGATAATTGGCCTCATCTGGGGTAATAACTGTATAGTTTAATTCGTGACCAACTTCTTGTTCTAATTGCAAGACTGCCTTACGCACTTTTGCTGAGTCCACCTGCCCGATAATTAAAATATCGGTTGGTAAATCAGGTTGATCAATAAACGACCCCGTTAAAGCTGCATAAACGACCCCACCTTCGCCAACTAAATCATCTAAAAATGCTCTTTTGTGCAACAAGTCGGACTTTTTAAAAAGAGAACGGAGGTCTGCAAATAATAAATGATTTTTGTTGGCTCCGTAAAATTTCTTTTTATCGGCCAAACGTTTTGACTCAGTATCTGACTCTGGTGAATCAAGTTCTAAAACCAAACCTAAATCAACTAAATTTTTAAGTTCACGCCTAACCGAATTTAGTTGTGCATCTACCGCACGCGCTAATTCACGCACAAAAAAAGATGTATCTTCTTGAGTCAAAAACAGAGCCAAAAGGTTGGCACGAGTTTTTGAACCGAATAAGGATTCTGTTTTAAAGACGCTCATTCCCACACTTTTTTTGATTGGCTTTGTTAGCCTTAACAACTTGGGTATAATGTACCAGAGATACGAGTACCTCGGCAATTATAACCGACTGACCTATAGTTCATTTCGTTTCCCATTCATGCATCCTATGGCTTCAACTCTTTTCTTAAAAGCAGCGGAACACGCAGAAACTACACCAAAAGATCGTCTTCGTGTACAACCAATGCTTATTCCTATTCCTGGTCGTGTTGGTTTTGTCTTTGGTTTGGTGGCCATCGAAAAACAAAAACCGACCGACGCGACACCTCTACCCACAATCGAAGAACACTTAGAACGCTTCGCTGAAACTTTTGGTACCGACACAAATCCACAAAGACAGTTCGAAATTTTTCTAAACTCACTCAATACCGAACTGGCGGGACAGGTTCGTGGTGGCGCTTGGCAAACACCAATTGGACAATTTCATGCAATTGTTGGTGTTGCTTGCGAAGAAAGTTTATTTCTTTCAGGAACTGGTGAAATTTTAGCTTTATTTTTACACCGCAAACCATCTAGTCAACGCTATCAAGTATTTAATTTGTCGCGCAGTATTCACACCGAGCAAGCTCTTCCAACCTGGGAAAAAGCTTTTGCTGTGGTACTAGACGGAGATATTCATGCTGGAGATGTACTTTGTTTGTCCAATCAAGATTTGCTTCGCACTATAGATCAAGAAGAAATAAATTCTCTCTTGGCTGCTCTCCCCCCAAAAAGTGCGGTTGCCAAAATTAGACAATACTTCCCTGCCAGTACAAATTTATCGCTGATTATTATTAAAGGTGATTCCAACGAAACATCTGCTGGTAGCGCTGTTCAATCAACTCCATTGGCCCACACCTCTGTTGAAAAATTTGAACAAAATCTAGAAGAAACAGAAAGATTACTTGGTGAAACAGAGTCTCCCTTAAGTACCCTGGTCAAAAAACACAAAAAGAAAAACACTCCAACACGTTCAGAAGACAACTTTAAAAGCAACAAACCTCCAGGAAAATTAAAAGTTGTGGGTGGAGCAATTGTTTCTGGAATAGGCCAAAGTGTGGTTTCGAGCGGTCGTTTACTCACAAGCATGGTCAAGAAAAATCCTGACAATGACTCTCCAAGCTTAAAAGCGCGCCTTAACGTTAAAAAACCTCGTGCTTGGATTAAACATTTGCCAAAAGGAAGTAAAATCTTGCTAATAATTGCAATTATTTGTGTAATTGGTTTTGGTGTTGGAATCGGTCTGTTTTTCCAAAAACGCCAAACAAACAGCATTATAAAAGAGTACACTTCTCAAGTTTCTAGCGTAGAAGATTTAATCACACAGGTGGAGGGAGCTTTGATTTATAAAGATCGCACAAAAGCCAAAAAACTTATTGAGGACAGCTTGGCACAACTCAATCAATTACCAACAGCAACCCCAGAACAAATAGCTACCAAAGAAAGTCTGCTGACACGCTTAAACAAGCAAAAAGATTCTCTTCGTAATTTAGTGCGCATAGATAGTCCTGTTATTTTGGGAAATCTTCCCGTAGAATCCACTGGGGCTCTGCTTGTTAAAAATGGGCCTTCTCTCTTTGTTCTGGATTCCAATGCTGCTGTTTTTGAAGCAGGAACCGAGGCTTCCTCACTCAAAAAACGAGAAGTTAATACTGGCGGCGTTGGTAGCCCTCTTTCGGTAGCAGGAGACAGTAAACGCCTAGTGTTCTTAGATGATCGCCCGGGAATATCGCAGTTTGATATAGAAAATGATCAATCAAAAGTATTGGAAATAGATATTAAACCATACAACTCCAAAGCAATAACACTTTATAACGGCCGTCTTTACATGGTTGGTTCTGTAGATGGTAATCCACAAATTCTCCGTTCTAATGCTTCTGGTTCTGGTTTTGGAACCCCAAGCAATTGGATTAAAACAAAAACCAGTGATCTATCAAATGCTGTTGATTTAACTATTGATACTCGAATTTATGTTCTGACTTCTGATGGTGGTATTCATGCTTTTCTAGAGGGAAATGAACTTGGCTGGAAAACAGTAACAGTAGATCCGCCGATTAAAACAGCCAAACAACTTATAACCGAAACCGACAGTTCTTACTTGTACGTTCTAGACATAGAAACAAAACGCGTTGTCGTATTCAACAAGCAAGATGGCACATTCGTTTCTCAATACGAATTAATAACCGGGGACAATCTCAAGTCATTTGCTATAGACGAAAAAACAAAGACTCTGTTTTTACTCACCGACAAGGCTCTCTTCTCTACAAGTCTGACGCATTTGTAAAACACAAAAAGTAGGCACTTTCGTGTCTACTTTTTGTGGTACGGATCAAAATGCGGGGTGTTTTTTAATCTTTGAGAGATTATTTAACATTAACTTTTGCACCGGCTTCTTCAAGCTTTTTCTGAAGTTCTTCAGCTTCTGCTTTAGAAACACCTTCTTTTACCATTTTTGGAGCTGCGTCTACTAAGTCTTTTGCTTCTTTAAGTCCAAGACCGGTGATTTCACGAACAGCTTTGATGGTGTTGATTTTGCTTGATCCACCGTCAACGAGTTCTACGTCGAAAGCAGTTTTTTCTTCAACAGCTTCAGCGGCAGCTCCTGGAGCGGCCATCATCATAGCTGGAGCAGAAGCACTAACACCAAACTTTTCTTCAAGAACTTTTACGAGTTCAGCAAGGTCGATAACTGACATTTGCTCAACTTGTTCAACAAGTGACTTGAATTTTTCTGGAACCATAACCTCCTGTTTTGTTTCGTCGCTCATATGAGTGTATAGAAAATTGGGGAATGTAATTAAGATTTTGCCTCTTGAATGGCGTTAAGCGCATACAAGAATTGTCGCATGTTGCCAGCGAGTACGTTGACGAATCCAGAAACTGGAGCATTGATCGAGCCAACCAAACGTGCGTAAAGTTGTTCTCTGCTTGGAAGTGTTGCAAGTGTCATAATGTCAGAAGCTGACATAAGACGACCTTCCAAAACACCACCGGCAATAGTTATTGTTTCGCGACCTTTTGCGAATTCAGCCATAAGTTTAGCTGGAGCCACAACGTCATTTGAACCAATAGCTGTCAAAATACTTCCAGTCAAATCATCGGTATTGATTTCAACACCAACGTTTTTAAAAGCACGAGCCAACATTGTCTTTTTGGCCATGGTAATGGTTACGCCGTTTTCGTGACCTTTGTCGCGAAGTGCGTTTGCATCTTCCATGGTATATCCAGACACGGTTGTAAACACAGCTGATTCCATAGACTTAAGAGTCTCGGTCAGTGCATTTAGTGCCTCTTCCTTTTGAAGACGGGTTTTTGCCATAGGAAATGGATAGAGGGGATAGATAAATCGACCTTTATATAAAAAAACCGCGACGTTACTCATAACGCCGCAGAACACGAATCACCAAAGATCCGCACAAGAGTTTTTATAAAAACTCCTCTTGCCTCGACGGGGCCTCTGATGTAAGCAATTGCTCCATCTGCCCGTGTTCTACGGCGATTAGTTGTCGACTGGGAGTATGCCGTTTTTGAGCATTTATGTCAAGAAGCGGGACTAAATGCTATAATATTGGCAGATTAAATACTTAGAATTTTTCAATATGGGAGAACGAGAATTTTCTGCAGCACCAAACAGGCCACCAAAAATACCAAAAGATATACGAGATACCAGACAGATCCTTGATACATCTAACACTTCACAACAACCCATACCTGAACCAGTACCCGCAGAAACAGACTTAGGCTTGCCTAGACACAGAGGAGCTGCTGCAGATGCCTTAAAAGATGAAATGTTTGGCAAAATAGGAGACATAAAAAAGAAGCCGGCACCAGGAGACTTGGGTTTTGGTAGATCGCCTGAATCAATCAAGCCAGCAGAACCAGACATAAATAGCCCCACTTGGTTAAATGATCTTGATACTGCAAATCAAGATGATGTCCGTTTGGTTGCCGAAAAATTGCTAGCAAGAGCCTTAACCAACAATAATGGTCGTTTAGCCGATATTCCCAAACCCGAATATGACAAGCTGGTAGCTGGAATGGAGCGTGCAATTGTACATCAAAAAAATTCCCCCTCCGATAACCCACAAGAATTTTTAACTCTGGTAGCCAACAGAGCAATCGAACAAGCACTTGGCAACAAAACAGAAGTTACAGAAGCTGGTGACAGAGCAGCAGAATTGGCAATGCAACAAGAAGTATTTGAAGGAAAAGACAATCAAGCAATATCAGCGACACTACTTGATTACAACAATTCAAACTGGAAAAATACTGTTCTGGAAAGTAATATTCCACAAATAATAAAAGAACTCGGTGTAGAGGTTTCTAGAGCAAAAAATATAACCCCTGGAGCACCTCAACATATTAAAGACAAGATTTTTGCTAGGCTTATTCAATCTACAAAGATAATCTTAAACAAATACAAGAAATAAAAAATAGCCCCTGCAATTCATTGAATTGCAGGGGCAGCTTTTTACGATCTTATTTTCAGTCTATAGAATGAGTCCGAGACGCAAGGCGAGACTATTGAGTTCTTTCTTATCTTTGGGCCAACCACTTCTTTGCAAACGTTCGGCAAGTTTGCTTACTTTATGTGGTTGGTTCTTGTTAAAAAACGGGTAGATCAGGTCCTGTTGACCAGCATCCAATTCAAACCACTGTTTGATTGGAGGCGACATTCCCAGATTGGTGATAATCCTTTTCATCTCGGCGACACGTTCGCTTTTGCTTGGCCAGCAATCGTGTCGCAACATGTAAAGAATAAGTCTCACGTTTTGTTCGTCGCTATTTATCTCCCCCACAATGAAAGGGTTAATGACCTGAGTCCGCCATTTTCCCAAGCTCATAAGGAGATCAACCAGGAAAGAAGTGGTGTCCTTTATTGGCACTACAGACCCGCAAAAGATCAGCATTTCTCGATCTACTTCTGGTATATCGAACCATCCTGGCTGATCGTGCAAAGCACCATCAGCCATTTGTTCTTTGATCGGTCGAATTTTTCCCTGATCGGGAAAAGGGATAATGTTACCTCTGACCAATTCGATGGCATTCATTTTTTTATTCCTCACCAATTGGTGGTGAGGACCATTTTTTGATCCTCACAGTTTGTTGCCACAAAGGCCACTAAAACCTACCTTGAGAAGAGTGTTTTGTCAAGACTTATCTGGACGAATAGTTGTTCCCACAAAGGATTTGCCTTTTATACAGGCTTCTACGTTATCTAGGTCTTTTCCTCCCATTAAAAGGACTGTCATGTGGTTTTTGCGGGCAAATTTGGAGGCTACTGGGTCAAATGGAACATTCATTCCCGGGTCCCATTCAGTACCGACCATTTTGCAGAAATTTGGCCAAGTTGTGCTAGAAATTGGGGCCGCAGTTGGGTCTAGTTTGGGGTCTGTTGTAAATAATTGATCAACGTTAGACAAGTTTAAAACTAGGCGCCCACCCAAGCGTCTGGCTGCTCTGACGGCTACATAATCGGTTGACCAGCCCGGTTTCCAGCCGGCGGCAACTATTACCGGTTCCGGCCATTCTTTTGGTATGCGAGTTGGATTTTTGAACATGATTGGATTGGAAATCTCACGCAAAACTGTTCTGAGCAGGTGTCCATTGAGCCTGGTGGAGTGAATGCCTAGCCAGTCTAAGTCGTCGCGGGTAAGCGGTGCTACTTGGCGAGCGGCGTCTTGATATTTGCGGGCTGTTCCTCCCCCACCGACTACCACCACAACTTTGCGACCACGACTTGTTACTTCGTCAATGAATTTTCTGAACCTACTCAAAAATTCAATATCAATTCCTTCTGGTGGTACAACCAAAGAACCTCCAAGCGAAAAAACTAGCGGTTCTTTTTCTGTAATCTGTAGTTGTTGTTTTTCGTTGATCATAGCTTAAGAAAAACACCTCGTTTGGGGTGTATCGATTAAAAATGTGTTTTTGTTTCTTTGGCTTGTTTAATGAGAGCATTGGTTAATAGACTTACCGCCCACAAACCAAGTGCCACCAATAACGCAGAAGAGAACCCCATTACATCAAATCCTTTAACCATACTCGATACGAGCCACACCATTAGGGCATTAAGAACGAAAGTAAATAATCCCAAGGTCAAAAGAGTGATTGGTAAAGTTAAAATAAACAGAACAGGTCTAACGAGCGCATTTACAAGCCCGAGCACCAAAGCAGCTATTAGAGCACTCCAAAATCCAGAAACAACCACTCCTGGCAAAATAGCAGCCAATGCAAGTAGTGCCAAAGCATTAATTAACCAACGAAGTAGAAGTGTCATATTGATTCTGTTTTATCGTTTATAGATTCGGACTCGTACATGGCGCGAATTTCGCGTACTCGAGCTTCGACTTCTGTTAAACGTTGTTTACAAAAATGTGCCAAAGCCACACCTTTTTCAAAACGTTTAAGACCTTCATCGATATCTACGTCTTCTCCCTCGAACCAAGCGGTAATGTCTTCGAGTTCGGCGTAAGCCTCAGAAAATGTAGATTGTTTTGTTTTTTTTGTGGTCATACGGAAAAATCAAACCAGTTGTTGTTGAATACCTTCTGCTGTGTCAGTTTGCAAAACTTCTGCCGTTAGGTTTCCTTCGGCACATTGTATGTGAATCGAGTCACCTTTGTCGAGCGAGTTCGGGTCTTTAATAATTCGGCCTCCTTGCCTCACAATTGCGTATCCACGCGCTACCACGCGTGTTGGGTCAAGTTGGCGTAGTAAAGCGTCCCAGTGGCCGCACGTTTGCTTGAGAGTGCCTATTTGAGATTCGATAGCGTTAGTAATTCGCTCTAACAATATACCGACCTTGTGTCCTTGCCTTGTGAGTACTAGCTGCATTGATTGCAAAGCCCGCCTTACCACCTCACCCCTTTGTCGTAGCTTGTCTGACAAACGACTTTCTTGATGTCTAACCATGGTGTCGATTTCAAACAAAACATCTTCTCTTCGAGGGACCACTATTTCGGCTGCATGTGATGGTGTAGAAGCCCTAATATCAGCCGCAAAATCAGATAGTGATTCATCTCTCTCATGACCCACCGCACAAATGACAGGAATCGGAGAAGCAAACACCGCTCTTACCACAGCCTCATCGTTAAAGGCATGCAAATCCTCCAAAGATCCACCACCACGAGTCAAAACAAGCACTTCTGGTTTTTCGTTGCTTGGTAGATTGGCGAACGTTTTAAAAGCTTCTGCAATATCAGAAACTGCTTCTTGTCCCTGCACATGAACATGCAAATGAAGTACTTCTACACCTCCCCACCTAGCTTGCAAAATACGCAAAAAGTCACCATAAGCAGCAGCTTCTCTCGACGTAATCAAACCAATGCGTTTTGGAAAACGAGGAATAGAACGTTTGCGAGACACATCAAAAACACCTTCTGCCTCGAGTTTGGCTTTGAGAGCCAAATATGCTTTTTGCAAAGTACCTTCACCAACTTGTTCAATTTCTTGTACTTGCAAAGACAAGCTTCCCAAACGTTCATATATTTTGGGAAACCCACGACCCGAACTCGCATTCCAGCCTCAATTGGAGTTCTGACCTGCCAAACAGTGGCAAAACATTTTAAAACAGTTCCATCAGTTGCATCTTTCAAATCAAAATACATCCACTTATTTTGAGAAACTCGCACATCAGAAATCTCCCCCTCAATACGCAATATATGCGGTGGAAAAGCTCTTGAGAGCGTGTCGTTCAAAAGTGATAAAAACTCACTTACGGAAACAATCGGAATGTTAGACTCGGTATTGTTCATGTGAAGTATTAGTTAGGCATGAGCACCAAAACAACTGACTGTCCTTCACTCACCAAACCATCATTCCAATCGTGGATTGACGACATTAAACGATCAAAAGAATAAACATAAGCTTCTCCACGTCGTGTACCTGGATCGTTGGTTATAAAACCGGTTTCAGTGTAACCACGAATAACTAGCATATGATACAAGGGCCCCGGAGGAGTAAAAAACGGATTTCCCAAAGCCTGCCCGGCAGCCGGAACGATAACAGGATATCCGGCAGCTAATTTGTTTTTAATATCTTCTACGGTTGGATTTTCAATAATTTCCATATTCTCAAATCCATAAAACTGCTCAGCAAGCAACGAAGTTTGAGCCACGGTAGTATCTAAATATGTACCAAAAAAAGCATTTTCAAAATCTACCATTCGAGCTATCTCACTTTCTACTTCCGTTGAGTCCAAAACACCTGTCTTTTTTTGATAGTAGGAGTTCACCATAATAAGAGATGCTTCCTCACATGCTTCTTGATACGGCAAATCCCAATTACCTTTAGGTGCTTGAGAAGTAAAAGGAACGGCCAAATTAACTGTCTTTGGAAGTTCTGTCACAGATTTATCTGGAACAGAAGTCACTGGAATAATATCCTGTTCTGTTTTTTCTGAAGTGGTTTCTGTTGGTTCTAGTTTGTCTATAATGACTTCTGGTTCTTTTGCATCTTCCGTCGGTTGCTCTATTTGATCAAAAGAAACCGCCGGTGGCAATTGACTCTGATTGTAAGCCTGTTGAATATCAAAACGGTACCACCACATAGCAGAGGCGGCAGACAAACCGAGAATCAAAACAGCCGCAGATATTACCGGTTTCAATCTCATACAATTCGTTCAACATTTGCCCTTATCCACTCACGAACCACTCGTGTTGCCCGAACGTCGTCTTCGTTGTACTCAAGTATACGAGTTTTAAGATCGGGGTCTTGGCTGGTTAGCCACTCTTCAAACCACATAATTGAATTCGCTCCCGAGGCGTCAATGTCCCGCCAATGAAAACCCATGTGGGTAGCCAAATCTTTGAGAGAATAAAACGGCATCGGAAACAAAACCGCCGGTCGCAAATGATCGAGTAAATCAACCATTCCTTGTTCTAATGTTTTTAGAACATCATCACTTACTCCATACTTGGCAATAAATCCAGAAATAACCTGACGCTCAAATTCACCGTAGTGATAAATTATTGCTCCGGGATTCCAAGAAATAAACTCCACAAAATCTTGCCACATTTGGTTTTCATCTTCTGGTTTTTCTGCAAAAAATGCATGATAGGTTTCTGTATCACCATCTACACTCAACACACCCAACAAATAATGCCAGTCGCGTAGTGGATCACTTTCAACATCAAAGTACAAAACCTGTTTTTCAGCTGGTAAAACTATGGGGTGACGTACGATTATTTTATTTTCAACCAAAGCCTCAGCTTGATCGTGCACAACACTTAGTCTTGTTTCGTCCATGTCAGGTACTTTGTTGACTAAATCTTTTTCAGGAATTTTGGATAATTCATTGATTGTGGTAATTCCGGCCTGACGCAACATGGTTACTTCCGCTCGCCATACTCGATTTAGAAGTGATAGATCGTTGCATTTTTTTGAATGCTCAAAACACTCATAAAACCAAGGTGACTGTTTGCATCCAGAAGACAAAAAGTGATCTGGTTTTTGACCGGCTAAAATCTTTTCAATTTCCTCCAAAGTCAATCGGTAACGATCTTCAAAAGATTCAATATCGTAACTGATTGATTCTTTTTTGTGAGTCACAATGTAGCCCTGAACCGGTTTTACACCCTGTAAACGCTGGAGAAGTTCTGCATAAAAACAACCTTGCATTTTGTGAACATCTCGAGCTACAGAGGTTTGTTTTACATCACAAGCCACGTAGTAATAAGGACCGAAAACAGATTTTCCCTCTACCCTCTCCAACATATCTGGGTGTCCTACCCAGTGTTTATCAATCAAAACTCCACCAACAATTGTTTGGCGACCATCTTTCATGTAGGCCAATGTTTGTTGAAAAGCTTCTTCTTGATCTTCGACTGCTACTTCTACAAAATCTTCTCTTTGAGACCAGATGGCTCTTTTTTCAGTATCTAACAAACCGTTGTCGTGCAAAAGTTTCATGAGTATCGAAACGGGACGTGGTTCGGATTCGTGTGCGTCAAAATAAACCCACGACGGACAATTGAGATACTGAAAAAAACTGTATTCTGTTAAGGTTCTGGCCATAAGAAAAGACCTTAACTAACCCTTATTTAATTGCTTTTTGGTTCTTCTTCAGCTGCAGCTGGTGGAACAAATTCTTCTACTTTAACTTCTGTCATAATATCACCGACTTTTATTTCATCGATAACCTCAAGCCCACTAACTACTCGACCAAAAATGGTGTAAGCCTTAGGCAAAGGAACGTTTCCTAGCATGATAAAGAATTGAGAACCGTTGGTGTTAGCGCCGCTGTTGGCCATAGCAACTATACCACGATCGTAAGTGTAACCGTCAGTCAATTCATCTTCAAAACGGTATCCAGGACCACCGTAACCGGTTCCAAGTGGATCTCCACCCTGAATTACAAATCCTTCTTCACGACGATGGAATTTTAAGCCATTAAAAAAACCATCACGAGTCAAAGACACAAAGTTAGACACAGCTTTTGGTGCTGTTTCTGCAAATAATTCAAAAACGATAACTCCTTTGCTTGTTGTTAAACGAATTTGTTTGTTATTGATTTCTTCTGCCGGAAGAACACCGGAAAATTCTCGATTGGTCATAGAGCTTGGTACTTCAAGTGGAGTAGAAGGTACAGGTTTAGTAGTATTTTCTGTGGTTTTAGCAGGTGTAGTAAGTGTGGTATCTGAAGATGCACAACCAGCACCAATCAAAAGAACCAAACCAAGTACAAAAAGAACAGAATATTTTTTCATATGTTATTGAACTAATCATCTAGAAAATCATGATTACCAAGGAACATATACGAGTATACACAAAGTTTCA
>Ga0100381_1003745_pt1 | contig 13053 bp, 6 predicted proteins | sample CryGeymeta201505_FD_80416 | JGI IMG/M metagenome (GOLD analysis project Ga0100381, IMG submission 80416) | Groundwater microbial communities from Crystal Geyser aquifers in Utah, USA - Crystal Geyser metaG 2015-05 | ecosystem: Environmental > Aquatic > Deep subsurface > Groundwater | place: USA...
CTCCATCAAGGAGATCGTCGCCGCCTGTGGCCAGCGCGCCAAGGTCTTGCACCACCTCGGTTTCCGCAAACGCCTCGACTATGGCACCGGCATCGTCTCGCTCTTCTCCGGGGATCCCGGGACGGGCAAGACGCTGGCCGCCCGCATCATCGCCGAGGCCGTGAACATGAGCCTCTACCAGATCGCCATCCCGTCCATCGTCTCGAAGTGGATCGGCGAGACCGAGCGCAACATTTCGCAGATCTTCCAGCGGGCGCGGGCGAGCCAGGCGATTTTGCTGTTTGACGAGGCCGACTCGCTGCTGGCGACCCGCACCGAGGTCAAGGACGCCACCGACCGCTACGCCAACATGAGCACCAACCAGCTGCTGCAGGAGATCGAGGCCTACGAGGGCATCATCATCCTGACCACAAACTTCGAGCAGAACCTGGACTCGGCCGCCGAGCGACGCATCTTGTTTCGGGTGCATTTCCCGTATCCCGGCGTGGAAGAGCGCGCCGAGCTCTGGTCACGGCTCCTGCCCGAGGAGGCGCGTCCGAAGGATTCCCCCATCGATTTCGAATCATTAACCAAATACTACAAACTCTCTAATGGACATATCAAGAACGCCATCTTAAGAGCGGCCTACTCCGCGATGGACCAAGGCAGTGCCATCGACACGGACATGCTCGCCGCGGCCGCAGAGAAGGAATGTCGGGCCATCGGGAAGCTGGTCAGGAGAGGGTGGTAGGGTTCTTGGGCGTCCGGCGTCCGACGCGCGCTGCGCGCCATCTCGGCTGCTGTGGTCGGGTGCATTGCGGGGGGGCAGGCTCACCACAGAGAGCACAGAGACCACAGAGCGAGGACTCCCTTGGATTTTGTCGGTATGGTCAGACGCATCGAACTCCTCTCATCGCCCGTTCGCTCTCTGTGCTCACTGTGTTCTCTGTGGTGAGCCTTGGGTTCAAGACCTCATCGAAGAGAGTCAATCAGCCCTATTCCTCCACCCACGCCCCCTCGAGGCGGTCCATGGTCTCGAAAGGCACGAGTTCTGGCCCCGAGAACGTCTTCTCGCTGTAGGTGCCCCAACAGGTCACCTCGTCGTCGGCGTGCAGCGCACAGGTGCGGCCGTCGGCGCTGGTGCGAATGAACTCGACCGGCGAGTCGTGGGGCATCACGACGTCGACAGGCTCGAGGTGGAGTTGGTCGTCGGCCGTCCCGAGGCCCAGCTCGCCGTGGTCGTTGCGTCCCATGCAGCGGACGTGTCCGTCCGCGCCCAAGATGCAGACATGGAATACGCCCACGGACACCTCACGGATGGGTCCCAACGCCGCGCCGCCGGCTCCGAAGAGCTGAGTGATGCGCGCCGCGCCGTCGACCCGCTGTTCGTCGAAGTCGAAGCAGAAGAGCTCCCCTTTGGCGTTCCAGAGGCAGGTGGGCGTTCGAGCCGGCCAGTCGTCGGAGCGCGGGAAGAGCGTCTCGAGGACCTTGGTCTGGCACCACTCGCGCTGTTGCGCTTCGGCATAGTCGACGTCTTGTTGGCGCTTCGTCTTCTTGTCGTCATCTGCGTGGCACGACCAACCCCGGTTCGACCGCCCGCCGACCCACTCTTCGGTGTTGGGCAGGTCGATCACAGCCCAGTTTTCCGTCTGGTCGAGACACTTGGGCTCTGGGCCGAGGGTGCATGGATGTTTGTAGACGAGGTCTGCGTGCATCGTCTGGTCGGTGTGGAGCTCCTCGAGCTCCTCCCGTTCGAGGCTGACCAAGTGCTTTCCGTTTGAGATGAGGACGCCGTCGACGAGCTCTACGGGGCCCTCTTCAGCGTAGGCGGTTGTGACTTGGCTCTCTGCTTTCAGCATCCTGAGCCGACCCACCAAGCTCCCTGGCTCGACCGGCCAGACCCGATAACCCCAAAGCTCCCCTGAGGGGTAGGTGTAGAAGAGGTGGGGTGAGTAAAACGTTGTCGGGTCCTGCGAGATGAAGCCCAAGGTGCCCAGTCGACGATCGGGCAGCGGCAACCTCAACGTGAGCAACGTCAGCCCCTTGGCGGAACGCTGTAAGTTCGCCCAGCAGCTGAGGACCTGCGTCTTGCTGAGACGACACCACTGGCCATGCTCTCCCGTCAGCCTTTGCGAAATGGGCAACGGGCTTTGGGACGACGCTAATAACGTTAACGTTGAGGTGTCGTACACCTCGCGACAATTGAGCTCGTGTCCCTCGAGGACGCCATGGGTCGCCGCAATGTAACAGAACTGTGAAGGATCCCTCACCACTCCTTGTCCACCGCCGTCAGCCGCGCCCTCCTCGAGGAGCTCGGCCGACACCAAGAGCTGCCCATGGTCGAGCTCTGTCTGGAAAAACTCGATGAAGACCATGCCGCCCTCCTCTACGGAAAACTCCACAGTGAACGACTCGTTGGTGAAGGGCACGTGGACGATGGGCTCGAGCAAATAATATGGGAGCGTGCAGCCCAAACTTGCCGCGACCACGCCCTTGCCTAAACCATACCCTTCCTCTTGGTTATCAATTCTGTCTCGATAGTAGTCGCGCCCATATTCCGATTGTGGATAGACCAACACCTCTACAGGCTGCTCGGCCGCTGTCGCCACGTGCAGTCTGACTCTCCCTGCGCGGGGAATCTTGAACAAGTAACGCCAGATTGGGCAGTCCCAAAACGTGTCTATTCTGAAGTCGGAGGCGGGAAGGGGCAACTCCACGTGAGCATTCCAACGAGCATATTCCTCGGGCGGCGGAAAGGGCAGAACCGTGGGCCCACTCCCCGGTCTGGTGTCTTTATATTCAGATCCCTCCGGCTCAAACCTAACCTCGGTCATTCTTCTTCTCCGATAGCCGTTTCGGTCGCAACAAAGAGCACCCTTGACGTGATATGAGGCACACCACACATCAGAGTCACGTTCTTCGATCGTCGGAGGCAGTTCATCTTGGACTTGTCGAATGGGAAGTGGCGTTTCACGAACGGAGCCATCCCCACATCCCACACAGCATGCGAGAATGGTGACGACAACCATGACACGACCCATCACGGCAAACATCGTGACCTCCTGGACGGTCAGGGTTGAGTGACTCGGATCGTCCCGTGCTCGGTCAGGGCGCTGGTATGGTACAGACACTGAAAGGCCCAATCCCCCTCGCTCGGGAACTGAACGCGAATCGTCTGTCCGGGCGAGAGTTCCTCTGGGTCGCTCAACGCGGGGTCGCTGAAGTCGATGTAGTGAGGTGTGCCTAGATCGTTGTTGAAGAAGTCGACCTGACCTCCGACTGGGATTTCGACCAGGTTTGGAGCCACGACGTGATTAGGCAGAAACTCGATCAAGGGCACCGTCGAGACACATAGCCATACAACCCTCCCTGAAATCAGGTGGCTCCGCGGATGAACATTTGACCAAGACGACTCTCGTAGACTGAGAGTAGCCAAACCAAAGAGCGGACACAACCAATCGTTGGCCGAAACCACGCACGTGCTGGGGTTGCCTCTGAATACCAGGCGAAACCCGTAGGCCTTGCGACCGCTCACAAGAAAAACGGCTGCCCTCTCGATTCGCCTGAGGTATAACCCCGAGCCTCAGAGGTCGAACGTGCGCGCGCTGCGCGCCGTCCAGAGCTCACAATCGTGTCAACACAACGGCAATCGTCACGGGCTCGCCTAACCCGGCGAGGCGTCCGCGGCGTACCGACATCCTCAATCCCAGCGGCCAAACCCGCGGACTCGACGGGTCTGCGACGGATGGTCAGCAAAAAGTTTGGAGAGTTCATGTCCGAGCATCGATTCATCAAAGCCTGTCGACGAGAAGAGACCGATTGCACCCCTGTCTGGTTCATGCGCCAGGCCGGTCGCTACCTGCACGAGTACATGGCCGTGCGCGCCGACCACTCGTTCCTCGAGATCTCGCGCAGCCCCGAGCTGACCAAAGAGGTGACTCTGCAACCCCTGCGCGCCTTCGACCTCGACGCGGCCATCATCTTCGCCGACATCATGACGCCCTTCGAGGGCATCGACATCGACTTCGACATCGAGGCCGGCGCCGGCCCCGTCATCACCGAGCCCGTGCAGACCCTCGCCGATCTCGAGCGCATGAAGCCCTTCGACGCCTCGAAGGTCGACTTCCTCTTCGAGGCCATCGGCCAGGTCGTCGCCGAGCTCGACGGCCAGGCCCCATTGATTGGCTTTGCGGGCGCGCCGTTCACCTTGGCGTGCTACCTCATCCAAGGCCGCTCGTCGCGCGAGTTCGGTAAGGCCCGCCACATCATGTACACCCAGCCCGAGCTCTGGGACGGCGTGATGACCAGGCTCTCGAGCATGGTCGTCGAGTACCTCGAGCGCCAGGTGCAAGCCGGCGTCGCGGCCGTTCAGGTCTTTGACAGCTGGGTCGGGCTGCTCTCGCCCTACGACTACAAGACCAAGGTCGCGCCCTACATGAAGGGCATCTTCGACGCGCTGGCCGGCACCGGGGTGCCGAGAATCCACTTCGGGACCGGCACCACTGGGCTCCTCGAGCTCATGCGCGACGCTGGCGCCGATGTGATCGGGTTGGACTGGCGCATCTCCCTCGACGAGGGCTGGAGGCGCGTCGGCTACGACCGTGCGGTGCAAGGCAACCTCGACCCCGTCTTGCTCCTCTCCGACATGGAGACCGTCAAGACGCAGATGCAGCGCATTCTCGACGAGGCGGCGGGCCGGCCGGGGCACATCTTCAATCTGGGCCATGGCATCATCCGGACCACGCCGCGCGAGCACGTCGCCGAGCTGGCCAAAGCGGTGCACGAGGCGTCGAAGCGGTAGTTTCGTGTGGGTCCGAATTTCGCGGCCGGTTTCCGGGTTTGGCCCTCACGTCGGGATTCGTAGCCGATGAGGAAGCCGAAGCTGAGCCGGGTTTGTTGGCTCCTCAGGCCTCACCGCCGGTTCCCGCCTTAGGCCTGAGGCCCAATTCTGGTTCCCGCCTGAGGCCTGAGGCCCAATTCTGGTTCCCGCCTGAGGCCTGAGGCCCAAGGCCCAATTCTGGTTCCCGCCTGAGGCCTAACGCCTAACGCCGGTTCCCGCCTGACGCCCGAGGCCTGAGGCCTAACGCCGGTTCCCGCCTTAGGCCTGAGGCCTGAGGCCTAACGCCGGTTCCCGCCTGAGGCCTGAGGCCTGAAACCAACCTCATCACCAGAATGACACTGCAAGCCCACATACTCCCCACGAAACCTCCCCTCGCCCACGCAGTGGGCGAGGGAAAGCGGAGGGGTGAGGGCCTTCGCCTCCTGAACGTCTTCCTCGCCGCGACCCTGCTGCTCTGGGCCTGCGACGACGGGCCGACGAGGAAGGACACACAAGAAGCCGACTCGCAGGACTTGCTCGAGACCACGGACGGCTTTGGCGACACGAGCGACGTCGACCCGGACTGGCAGCTCCCGCCCTCGGGCCTCTACGTCGACTTCGTCGACGGCGTTTTCCTGATCGAGACGACGCCGTTCAACTGGAGCGTCGTCCCCGACGACGAGGCGGTGCTCTCGCGCCCGCGCTCCGACGACACTGTCCCCACCCTCACGCTCGAGCTGGGCACGGCCCGGCCTTTCAACGAGCCGACGAGCGCGATCGATTCGCCCAAGCAACGCTGGCGGGCCAAGTCTTACTTGCAGGACTACGAAGGCGGACCCCTGTCGCTCCTCCTGGTGGACGATCTGGGTCCGGTCGGCGCGCAGCTCCTGTGCCGCATCGAGCCCACCGGCGAAGGTCTCAAAATCCACCTGATGGCCGATGTGCCCGAGGGCGCGTCGCGTCGCCTCGAACTCGCCTGGACCGACGACGGCGGGCCGCTGCTGGGGACGGGCGAGCGCTTCGCGAACGTCAACCAGAGAGGGCGACAGGTCGCGCTGTACAAGGACCTCGACGCCCTGGCGCCCGGCGGGACCAACCGGGTCGAGGTGGCCGTCCCCTTCGTCATCAATCCCCAAGGCTACGCGCTCCTCTTCGACTCGCCGCGGCCCGGAGTCTTCGACCTCGGCAAGCAAACCCCCAACATCCTGCGCGCCCGCTTCGACGCCGACGATTTGGTCGTCCACCTCTGGCTCAACCGCAGCCCAGACGAGCTCTTTCGCGACCTGCGCGCCACCATTGGCGCTCCGAAGCGCCCGCCGAGCTGGGCGTTGGCGCCCATCCTGGTGCTCGACTCGCTGCGCGGCGCCGAGGAGCTGCTGCGGCTGGCCACCGATCTGCGCCTCTTGGACGTCCCAGCAGGCGGCCTCTGGCTCACCGAAGAGTGGCAGACCGCCTTCAACGATTTCGCGGTCAACCCGGCCTTGATTTCGGACTTGCACGCCTTTACTGCGGAGCTGGGGGATTGGGGTTACGACGTCGTCTTGAGCGCCGGACCCTACCTCGACAGCAGCGACGACTCCGACGTGGGGCCTGGCTGGGGCAGCGCCCAGGGCCTCTTCGACGAGGCCGAGGCGCTGGGGCATTTGCTCGAGCTCGAGGGCCCCGAACCCCAACTCTTCAACTGGAGCCCGGGCAGGACTGGCGCGTTGGTGGACCTGACCGACCTCGGCGCCCAGCTGTGGTGGTCGGAGCTCGTCGCGCGGCCGTTCGAGCAGGGAGCCACGGGCTTGCGGCTCACTCGCGGCCTCGATCTCTTGCCGCGTTTGGCGCTCACCGAGCCGCTGCCCTTCTCCGACGGGAGTTTGCTGCGCGACCGCCCCCTCTCGTTCGCCGACCTCACGCACTCGGTGGCGTTCGATGTGCTGGAGAGCCAGCACGCTGGCGAGGGGCTGTTGATTGGCGAGGTCGGCGGGGCGCGTGGGCAAGGGTCGGTGTCGGCGATGCGGGCGCCCGGCCTGGTCGGCGACTTCTCGGACGCCTCGGCGACCTCGAGAGGGGGGCTGCGCGCCGCCGTCATAGCGGCCCTGAGCCTGTCGGTCAGCGGCTATCCCATGGTCGCGGCCGAGATCGGCGGCGAGACGGGGACGCCGGACGCCGACCTGCTCCTGCGCTGGACCGCCTTCGCGATCTTTTGTCCCGTGATGTCTTTCGGGCCAGCCGCCCTCGGCGCGCTGCCGTGGACGCCACCCCTGAACGCGCAGGTCCTCGCTGATTTTCAGCGGCTCGCCATGCTGCGCATGCAGCTGCTGCCCTACCTGGAGCTGCAGCTGACGAAGGCCGTCGAAGAGGGGACGCCCATCTTGCGCCCCATGGCCCTCATGAAGCCCCAAGAACCCAAGGCGTGGGAGGTCAACGACCAGTTCTACTTCGGTCCCGATTTGATCGTCGCGCCGATTTTGGACGCCGCGACGACGCACCGAACGGTCTATTTGCCGCCGGGCGAATGGAGGTCCTGGTCCGACGGCCGGCACGAATGGGGTCCGACGACGGTCGACGTCGACGCGGACCACGGTCAGGTCCCCATGTTCGGCCGCGAGGGCGCCATCGTCCCGATGCAGCTGCCCGCCGAGACCAACCGAGCCGTGCAACACGTTGAGGTCGTTGCGCCGAGCGCGGTTCGCCACTTCAAAGTCGTAGGCCTGGGTTCCGCCTATGTCGAGCTCCCGAACTTGGCGTCGTTGGACCTTTTCTACGACGCAGGGACGAAGACCATGGACCTGGCCTTCGTCGCAGGCAGCGCACCCGGCGGCTACGTCGAGTTCTTGGGGGTCACGCCGCTCTCGGTGGTGTGCGATGGGAGTGGGCTGGTCAACGACGAGAGCTTGGCGTTGTTGGACCTGACTGGCGAGGTGTTTTTGGCGATGCGGCGGCTGGCGACGGGGACGTTGTTGCGGCTCGGGGCGCGGGCGACCTGCACGCTTTCTTGGCCGTGAGCGCCGAGGGCGCTCGAGGATCCTTCTCACCCCTCCTGAGCGTCTCAGCCGCGCCCCCACGCGACCTAATAGGCTGAGGTCACCACCCTCGGCCGTGCAGCCCCTTACCTCAAGACTGAGGTGACCATCCTGCACGGCTGGAGACGCGACCCTCAATCGGTGAGGGTCGGTGTCGCATCCGTGGGGGAGGTTACCCAAGGCTATTGGGTAACCTCCCCGCACGGCTCCAAGCGGTGACCTATACGGGAAGGTCGACGGTTTCGGCGAACGGAGTCTCTTCGGTTTTGCTTCGAGAGCCCCTGCTCTTTGGCGCGCTGTTGTCGAGCGCCAGGATGGCGTCGACGAGGTCTCGGCGGCCCTTGTATTGGGTCAGGATGCCCACTTCGGTCTCAGCGATCAGGGTGATGGTCTTCCGGACCAACTGGCGGCGCTCGATGTCGAGGGTCTGCAACGCCGTTGCAGCATCCTCGCGGACGTCACCGGCTTCGGAGAGGGCAGAGGCGACTTGGCCCAAATTCGCGAGGAGCCCCTTGACGATGCCTCTGGTCGTCTCCGAGTCGAGGGCGGCGAGGAGTTCAGCCTCCTTCTTGACCATGTTGAGCCCGTAAGCCGTGGCTTTGGCTTCGCCGAAGTCGCAGATCTCCGGGGCTTTGACCACGCCGAAGAACGACACGTAGGGCTCGTTCAGTTCGTCCTTTCCGGCCAGATGATAGGTCTCGCCCGAGGTCGCCTTCACCACGCTGTCGAACTCGACGTCCGCGAAGCCGTAGGCAACTCGGGCGCGGTTTAGTGCGCGCCGGCGGGCCTTCTTCTGGGCCTCCTGGGCGTCGCACTTGGCGAGGTGCTCCTCCCAACGCGGCACCAAATCCTTGAGGTCGGGGCGGGCGGACAGTGCCGCGACGACGGCGTCGCTGTAGTCGCCCAGGTTCTCGATGGTGATGTCGCGGGTGCCTTCAACAGTGAATCTCCGCATGGGGTTCTCCTATGAAACTGCTGACGCGGTTGGGTTGTGCGTGAAGTTCTATCGAGGAGAGTCGACCTTGACAAGTGGCGGGGCAGATTGTGGCGATCTGGCGCATGGCCATTGGCGTGGATTCTGTTCTCGCTCGGCGGCCGACCACGTGGACCTAGGATTCACGCAGGAATACCTTCCGAGGCGCTGCGTCGAGGCGCACATCTGCCAGGGCGAGAGCGAGGCGTAGCACCGCACCCTCGAGGAGCCGCTCCTCCGGCATACCGAACGTGTGATAATAACACTCCATGCCTGGCAGCGATGCTCACCTGGGAAAGTGAATGACCATGCAGAATTGGCAACTGCTTGTGCTGACTGATGTCCTCTGTGTGTTGTCCACAGTGTTCGCCTCTGTGGCTGACGCACAGGACTGCGAGCCCGGACCGACCCTGACGCTCTCTCAGCTCCCAGAACCTGCGACGACCACCACCTCCGAAGCCGTGAAGGACGCCGTCGATGAGCCCGAGCTCCTTCACCTCGAGGACCGCGACTACAAGGCCGCCGACCGAAGTTATGTGGTGGCGGGCCACGCCTATACCCCGGTGACGCTGAGAGACAGCGGCGACCTAGACCTGATGCTTGTCGGCGAGGCGGTCGGGGTGCCGTTGATGCGTGGCGACTTCAGTGGTGGCTTCGACCCCTTTGGTAGGCCTCCAGAGCTCATCCGCCTGACCGCCTACGATCTGGTTGATGGCGGGGACCCTGAGTTGATCGCGCAATATCTCTTTTCCACGGAGGGCCATTGCCGCGACTACGGGGACGTTGAAGGCGATCAGGATTGCGAGGTCGAGGGGCCTACGCTGACCGCGTTGGTCGTCTTCGACACCTCCCTCAATCGGCTCGCCTTCGCGGAATACAATGCAGAGAGCCACTTCGACGATGAGAAATTCGAGTGTCATGGGGTGGCAACGTTTCAGGACGTGAACTGCGATGGACGCCTTGAGCTCGTGGTCACCAGCGACTGTGACGGAAGCCAGTATGATGACCAGCTGCCCAAGCGGCTCGAGGTGCCCATCGCCCCGTCGCAGCCGGCCCCAGCGCCGCCACCCCTCGCCACCGACGCGATCCACGACGACCGTCCTTTCCTCGTGATCGCGGGTTCTTGGTCGGAGACGGCGCCCAACGCGAGACGCAACGGCGAGCTGCGGGCGGGCGAGCTGCGCGAGGCGGGCCTGGCCGAGGCGGCGGTCTACAACAGCCGCCAGTTCGAGGAGCTCGAGTGGGGGTACGTGAGTGTCATCGCCGCCCGCACCACCACAAAGGAGGAAGCGGACGCGGTGTCGGAGCAAGTCGCGGACGCGTACATCAAGCAGGGCTTCTTCGTCACCGCACCTCTGCCGGAGCCTGGCGACTGCGTCAGTCAGGTCTTGGCGCGACCCCGTGGGTATCGGCTGCGTCTGCTCGAGAGCGCAAATGAGGTGCGCGCCGAGCTCTTCAACGCCAACGGGAAACGCAAAAGCGACCTTACCCTGCTCACTTTCGAGCCCAGCGCACATGTCTCCGCACAACTGTGGCCTGTCCCAGATGCCCAAGGCAAGCCCATCGCCCTCGTGGCGTCCCTTGACCTGACCACGGCGCGGGCGGTGTTGGTGGTGAGCGCCGACAAGAAGACTCCCACCCTTCTCTACGCCGGCTTCGTTGTGCGAGAGGCCAAGGTGTCGGTGGTCGGAGACACGGTGAGTGTGAGTGCGGGTGACGCCACCAGGGAACTCGTAGTCAGCAGTAAGAAAGGTGAGGTCGTGGTGTCCGTCTCTCGTGAGGTCGGGGGTTTGCGTGTCGAGCCTGTGGGCACACTGGGCGTGACGCCGGCCGAGCTCGACTGAATCCCCATGCACAAGGCTTTGCACCCTGACGCCAAAGTCGAAGTCAAGGACGGAAAGAAGACCGAGCACCGAGCCACCATCGAGCACCGAGCCACCATCGAGCGCAACGCCTCAACAACGTCTTCCTCAGAGAAGATGGGCAGGTCAAGCTCCTCGACTTCGGATTGGCCGTCCCGGCGCGCCGGAACCCCGCGCTACATGGCGCCGGAGCAAATCTTCCTCCCCGCCCGGGCCCGTTTCGAGGGAGGGGGGGGCCATCGCCGCCCCTACTCCCAAGCCCAAGCAACCCCGACCTGACCTCGCCCAGACGGCTAATGACCCAGGCCAGAGCCCTTGCTCTTCATCCCCGTTCGCGCTTCAATTGGGATAATTCAATCAGTCATTACGCGAAAATCGGTCGTCCGCTCGGCAAATCCCGTCATTGGCTTTGAGCATCAAGAGACCTCGGACGGTCCCAGGAGACAGAATGAACAGGTGCATCGGGTTCGGCTTGGCCGCGGTGTTGATGATCTTGGGGTGTGGTTCCGACGACAAGACCGCGCCGGGCGACGTCCACAACGGCTCGGACGTCACAACGACCAGCGACCTCGCCACCGATGGGACGGCGACGACCGATGGGACGCCGACGACGGACACGAACGTGCAAGCGGACACAACGACCTCGCCGGACCTCACCAACCCCACCGACGGCCCCCCTGCCGGCTACGCCGCTGGCGGCTGCGCCGTACCGACCGGAGCCACGGCGGAAGACGTCTCCAGCCCGACCCGCACAGTGGGCACGGGGTCGCCGGCGTCGTGCACCAGCGAGGCGTTCGTGAGCGCAGTGGCTGGCGGTGGCGTCATCACCTTCAACTGCGGACCAGACCCCGTCACCATCACGCTCAACGAGACCGCCAAGATCGTCAACAACACCGGCGTCGGCCCCGACTCGAAGATCGTCATCGACGGCGGCGGGCTCGTCACGCTGAGCGGCGGCGGCGCGCACCGCATTCTGTACATGAACACCTGCGACGAGGCCCAGGTCTGGACGACTTCACACTGCCAGGACCAGGACCACCCCAAGCTCACCGTGCAGAACCTCACCTTCATCGACGCCAACTCGAAAGGCGAGAGCGAGTTTGATGGCGGCGGCGCTATCTGGGCGAGGGGCGGCCGGCTCAAGGTGGTGAACAGCCGCTTCTTCAACAACGTCTGCGCCGACACCGGCCCCGACGTGGGGGGGGCCGCAATCCGGGTCTTCAGCCAGTCGCAGGGCCTGCCCGTCTATGTGGTCAACAGCACCTTCGGCGGCGGCCCCGAGTATGGCAACACGTGTTCGAACGGGGGCGGCATCAGCTCGATCGGCGTCTCTTGGACGATCATCAACAGCCTCTTCTCCTACAACGACGCCATCGGCAACGGTGGCAACCCCTCGCAACCCGGCACCCCTGGCGGTGGCAGCGGCGGCGCCATCTACAACGACGGCAACACCATGACCCTGTCGCTGTGTGGCGTGCTCATCGAGCACAACACGGTCGTCCAACACGGCAGCGCCATCTTCTTCGTGACCAACAACCACACCGGCAACGTGCGCATCGAAGACTCCCTCATTACGAACAACACGGGCGGTTCTTGGTACCCCACCTACCCACAGATCTCGAACCACGACGACACCCCCATTGAGGTCATCAACTCCACCATCGAGTGAGCGGCCACAACACCTCGAGCGATTCGCAGCCTGCTCTGTGGCGAGAACCGCGCACCCAGGGTACGATGCCTTCACCGTTTTGCACTCGACTCGCCTGTGGGACGCTTTCGAATGGTCGGTTCACTCCAAAACACCCGGCTCCTGACCGTCCAGAGCGTGGGAATCTTCGGCCTTCTCGCGCTGCTCTCGCTCACTGCGGCGTTGGCCTGTTCGCCGCCGCCCTTCGTCGCCGCGCGACAGCCCGTCCGCCGAGCGCTCGATGGAAGCGCCGAACCCACGGTGACCAAGCCCACGCTCGAGAACTTCGCCCTCGAGCACATCGCGACCTTTACGACCTACTCGAATACGCCCAGTCCGGCCTTCGACAGCGAGGGGAAGTGGTTGGTCTTTCACAGCAATACCGACCAGCACTCGACGGACTACTACACCCAGCGGCCGGCGGAGGTGCACGCGGTGGACCTCGTGGCCATGGAGGAGAGCGTCGTCTACGAGTTCCCCTCGCCCTCGTCGACGCCAGCCGTCAACACGGACTATGGCTACGGCTATGACCCCTACTACGGGGAAGGGGGCTACGGCTACGGCTACATCGCGGGCTACGATACGACCTATCACCCCGTCATGTTGGCCGACGGGACCTTGCTCGTCTCGCAGTCGATGATCTCCTCGGCGCCGGTGACCTCGCGAGTCGGTCGCGGCAGCAGCACGGCGCAGACTTTCGGGCCCGCGGGCGGACAGCCAAG
>Ga0100381_1003763_pt1 | contig 13005 bp, 6 predicted proteins | sample CryGeymeta201505_FD_80416 | JGI IMG/M metagenome (GOLD analysis project Ga0100381, IMG submission 80416) | Groundwater microbial communities from Crystal Geyser aquifers in Utah, USA - Crystal Geyser metaG 2015-05 | ecosystem: Environmental > Aquatic > Deep subsurface > Groundwater | place: USA...
AGGCAATGGCTGGAGAAGGGTCCAGCCCTCTCCACGGAACGGGCGGCTGTGACGGCCTTTCCGCAGGCGAAACGAGGATGAGGATGCGTGCAGGTGAATTTACAGCACATTTGGGACTTGATCGGAAAGAAAACCTGTTCAGCGTGTTCTTATTGGCTGCATGACATTTTAGAAGGAAAAATGTATCATAGATATTGTTGTAAAGTTGAAATCCAGAAGGGGAGAAATTGCATGAAAAAATTCCTGATTTTCGTAGTGCCGGCACTGCTGCTGGCTGGATGCGCCACAGCGCCGGAAAAGGCAAAAACCGAAGGAGGCCACGTGAATCCGTTTCTTGAAACCTGGAACACTCCGTTTGGTGTCGCGCCCTTTGACAAGATAAAAGACAGCAACTATTTGCCCGCTTTCACTGAAGCCATCACAGAGAAACGGACGGAAATTGCTGCTATTGCCGACAGTACCGCCGAACCCACATTTGAGAACACCCTCGTTGCACTGGACGGGGCCGGGAAACTCCTGGAAAAAGTCGGCGGCGTCTTCTTTAACCTCACATCTGCAAATACCAATGACACCTTACAGAAAATAGCCCAGGATATGGCACCAAAACTGTCAGCCCTCAACGATGACATCATGATGAACGACAAACTGTTTAAGCGGGTGGACGCTGTATATCAGCAGAGGGATAAACTCAACCTGAACCCGGAACAACTCCGCTTGGTAACGGAAACATGGAAAGATTTTGTCCGTGGGGGAGCCAATCTCAACCCCGGGGACAAGGCGAAACTTAAAGACATCAACCAGCAGATTGCCGTACTGGAGTTGCAATTTGGTGATAACGTCCGAAAAGAAGTAAACCGTTTTCAGATGGTCATTGACAAGAAATCCGATCTTGCCGGCCTCCCCGATACTGTTGTAGAAGCCGCCGCGGAAGCTGCCAAAGGAGAGGATGGAAAATGGGTCTTCACACTGGATAAGCCGAGTTTGTTGCCCTTTCTGACCTATTCGGAAAACCGTCCCCTCAGGAAAAAAATCTTTCAAACCTATATCAATCAGTGCAACCATGGAGACGAGCTGGACAACAAGGCAAACATCATAAAGCTTGTTAACCTACGGCTTCAAAAAGCAAAACTCCTTGGTTTCAAAACCCATGCGGCTTTCGTACTGGCAGACAACGTTGCCAAGACACCGGAAAACCTTTACAACTTACTGAACCAGATATGGAAACCAACAATCGAAACGGCAAAACGGGAAGTGGCCGATATGCAGAAGGTCATCAATAAGGAGGGAGGAAAATTCAAACTCCAGCCCTGGGATTGGTGGTTCTATTCTGAAAAAGTCCGAAAGGCCAAATACGACCTGGATGACGCGGAACTTCGACCGTATTTTGAGCTGGAAACGGTTCGAAAGGGCGCATTCATGGTGGCCAACAAGCTCTATGGCATCACATTCACTCCAAGACCGGACATTCCGGTTTACCAGAAGGACGCGAAGGCCTATGAAGTGAAAGAAGCAGACGGAACAACCATCGGCGTTTACTATGCGGATAACTTTCCCCGGCCAAGCAAACGCGGCGGGGCCTGGATGAATGCCTATCGGCCTCAGCACAGGGAGAACGGCAAGAACATTTTGCCCATTATAAGCAACGTCACAAACTTCACCAAGCCTACCGCCACCACTCCTTCTCTGCTGAGCCTGGAGGAAGTGACCACGCTGTTTCACGAATTCGGACATGCACTCCATGGACTGCTGTCCAACTGCACCTACCGGAAACTGGCCGGGACATCTGTCCCCCGGGACTTCGTCGAAATGCCATCTCAGTTCATGGAAAACTGGGCCACCGACCCACAAATCCTGAAACTCTATGCGAAAAACTATAAGACCGGAAAAGTGATCCCCGACAGTTTGATCAAGAAGATTCAGAATGCCGGAAAATTCAACCAGGGATTTATCACAGGGGAATACATGGCTGCAGCCTACCTTGATATGGACTGGCATACCATTACTGTCCCATTTGAGGGTGACCCGATGAATTTTGAAAAGAAATCCATGGAGAAAATCCACCTGATTCCGGAAATTGTGGAACGCTATCGCAGCCCCTATTTCCGCCACGCCTTTGCAGGCGGATACGATGCCGGCTATTACAGCTACATCTGGGCAGCCGTGCTGGATGCTGATGCCTTTGCCGCCTTTAACGAGCATGGACTTTTTGACGCAAAAACCGCAAAATCCTTCAGAGATAATGTGATTTCCAGTGGCAACACCGAAGACCCCATGGTCCTCTACCGCCGGTTCCGTGGCCGGGATCCGAAAGTGGACGCGTTGCTGAAACGCAAAGGGTTCAAGTAAAGCAAAACCCGGTTCCCGGCCTTCATCAGCCGGGAACCGGGTTTTGGAATATTGAATCTTTAATGATGAATGTTGACTGAGGGGAAGGGGATGAGAGGAAATGCAATTTTTCTTTCCTTATCTTTAAGTTAACATTTATTAATTACCACTACGGCCGTCCCGACCGGAGTGCAGAACTTCCCGAACTGCCTCACTGAGTTTCTGGATGTTTACCGGCTTCATCAACACCTTGCGTATTCCTGTCCGGTTTCGAATCTCAGATGTCAACTCTTCCCTTTATCCGGTCACAAGGACACCAGGCAAATCAGCCCGAATCTCGTAAACGCTTACCGCCAGCTGTAGCCCTGTAATCCCCGGCATGGTCAGATCCGTCACGATTACGTCATAGTCCGTCGGATTTGTCTGCAATTCTGTCAGCGCAGCCTCACTGCTCGCAAATGTCCGAACCTGGTAGCCATTCGACAGCAGAACTTCCTTGTGCAAGTCCAGTACATCGGGATCATCATCCACAATCAGCACCCGCCCCATCTCTTTCGCCACCTCTTCGGTTTCGCGGAGGACCTTATCAGGTGTCTGTCTTGCATCTGATTCAATAACCGGCAGATAGACACGAAATATGCTGCCTTCTCCCAACTCACTGTCCACGGTGCAGCAACCGTCGTGACTGGCCGCCACCCCATGGACCATGGAAAGCCCGAGACCGGTGCCTTTTCCCACCTCTTTAGTTGTAAAGAAGGGATCGAACACCCGTTGAAGCGTTTCTTCGTCCATCCCTGTTCCGGTATCGCGGACAGTCAGCAACAGGTGCGGGCCCGGCTTCAGGCCTGCCAGCCTCACCTCTGCCTTTTCGTCTATTTCTACTTTCTTCAGAGAAATGGTCAATGTGCCACCGAACGGCATGGCCTGGGCCGCATTGGTGCAGAGATTCAAAACCACCTGATGGATCTGAGTTCCATCTGCAACAACGATTCCGCAATCCTGGTCAATGGCCGTCTTGATCGCGATTGTGGAAGGAATGGAGGAACGGATCAATTGGACCACTTCCTCTACAACGGGAGCCAGCTTCAACGGCACCTTTTCTTCTTCAGACTGCCTGCTGAAAGCAAGCATCTGCTTTACCAGGTTCCGTGCCCTGGTAGAAGCAGTTTCAATCCGATCCAGGTAATCCGCCACAGGGCTATCATTCGGCACCTCCATCCTGGCCAGTTCACTGTATCCCAGAATCGGAGTCAGAATGTTGTTGAAATCATGGGCAATTCCTCCTGCCAGCGTTCCCACTGTCTCCAGCTTCTGGGACTGCCGCAAACGGGCTTCAAGTTTTCTCTGTTCTTCTTCCAGAATTTTCTTTTCCGTTAAATCCACAATGGAGAGCAGCACCCGGTCCCATGTGCCCTCAACATCTTCAATCAGACTGAGCTGCACAAACACATATTTTACTTCCCCATCATCAAATGTCTTCGTCTCTCCCTCTCTTGCGTACAGTGTTTTCCCTTCCAGCAACGTGATCAGTTGCCTGCCAAAATCCTCCAGGGAGCGTTCTGTGAACTGCCTCAGCAGAGTAAGAGGTTCCGCTTCTTCCGAAGGAACCCTCAGGAGATTTCGTGCAGCTTCATTCATTGAAATTGTCCTGACTTTGCCTGCCAGTTCTTTCAACAGCCCAATGTCTTTAGACAGCCTTTCTTTCAGTTTGTCCATTCCCCCTTGCAGGAGCCGGTCAAGTTCCAGTTTTACTGCGCTGAAATCCTCTACCTTGAACGCAACGGAAGATTGTTCAAACAAGGCCCGAAACTTGGACTCACTCTCTCTCAACTGTGTTTCCATCTCGTACCGTTCTGAAATGTCCGTTATGGATATTAGTACCTTCTCCCAGCTTTCCCGGTATGCTTCCGGAACAGAGAATCGCCAATGGCCAAAGACTTCCTGCCCGTCCAGCGTTCGGGCAACACCCTCTCTGCTGAATTCCGATGCGCCTTCATGAAGCGCGCACAATTCTTCAACCCAGACTTTTCTTGCTTCAGCGTGCCGAACATTCCCAAGGTTCCAGAGGAGATGCTGTTTGTCTTTGGCATGGAACATATCCAGCGTGGCCTGATTCACATCCGTAATTTTTACAGAGGCAATCAGCTCCTGAAGCGTTCCCGGGTGAGAATACAGGTAATCCCGCATATCATTTATCCCCGCTTCCCGGAGTTCATCCATCCGAACCTTTGTTTCCGAAAAATCTTCTTCCCACAGGGAAACGGGAGATTGGTCAAATAAGACCTTCAGCCGGGCCTCGTCCTTTCGCAAACGAATTTCAATTGCTTTTCGCTCTGTAACATCAATGGCAACAATCAGTCCGGAATGGGTGCCTTCAATTTCAATCAAATTGCCGGTAACATCCAGCCATCGTTCCTCGCCGTCTTTTCGCGTGATTCTTAATTCATAGCGATTTTCAACCTCTTTTCCAGTCAATCTTGCAATCCCACGGTTCTTCACCGTCTCTCTGTGGTCCGGGCAGGCTTATATTCCACCATTTCATTTTGTATAGCTCTTCCGTTGAATAACCTGTAATAACAGATGCAGCCGGGTTGGCGTAAATCCAGTTTGTCTCCTGATAAATCATGATCGCAACCGGGGAAGATTCTGCCAGCACCCGGAATTTTTCCTCACTGTTTCGAAGCTGGATTTCTGCGCTTTTCTCCTTTGTAATATCCTGTGCGGAGCCGATCATACGAACGGCTCTCCCTTCTTTGTCCCGATCCACTGTTCCGGTTCCCCGAACCCATATCGTTTCACCGTCAACCGGACGAATTACCTTATAATCTAACTGAAATGGGAGTTCGCCCTTCAAGGCACTTACCAGACGTTCCCGTACCACCTCTCGGTGATCCGGATGAACCACATGTGTAACGAGATTCAGTTCCTGCCACCCCTCTTGACCGTCCAGCCCAAGCATTTCAATGATTTCATTTGAAAGATAGACAGCACTGTTTTGTACGTCCCATTCCACAAATCCGAGCCTGGCTGCATGTTGCGCCGTAACCAGCCGAAGCTGGTTCTTTTTCAGCTCTCTTTCCTGAAGAATTCGCTCAGAGACGTCCACCATAGTTCCTATGGCGGCCGGACGGCCGTTGTACACGGATTGCACGTCATGGACATCGAGGTACACAGGGTTTCCATCCTTCTTTCGTCCCTTGAAATGGCCTTCAAAAGCCTCAAGGGCCCCATCTTCTCTTTTCTGAACGAATTCAATCACCTGTTTTTGGTGGGTTGGCCATACCAGTTCGGCAATCGTGCCATATTCCATCATCTCAGCGGGAGAATCAAAGCCGAATATTTCGGCCAGCCGGGGGTTCACATATTGGATCACACCATTCTGAATAATGTACACCCCTGTCAACGATTGCTCCACAAGGGTACGAAATTTCAGCTCACTTTCCCGAACAGCCTTCTCCGCTTCCTCCCGCTCGCTGACGTCCCGAAAAACGGCCTGAAGCATTTTTCTTCCTGCTACTTCCACTATATCGGCCCGGACATCTACCGGTATCAGTGAACCGTCTTGACGCATGACCTGTTGTTTCCAGAGACCGGTGGACTCCCGTTCAACATTCCGCAAAACATCTTCAGTAGATTCCTGCCCAAAATGGTTCACTATTTCGCTCTGGTAAAGATCCGACTGGTTCATTCCGACAATCTCATCCTGGCGTCGATGAAGCAGTCTTTCCGCAGCGGGATTGGCCTCCTCGACGCGCCCGGTCTCAGTGTCCACCAGAAAAACAGCGTCCGGTGCCGCCTCAAACAGCCCCAGATACCGCTGCCGGGACTCAGCCAGTTCCCTCTCAATCTTCATCCGTTCTGTCACGTCAACGACAACACCTCTAAAGCTGAGCGCATTTCCCTCTTCATCCCGCTGTATAACGGTCCGATCATCCACCCAGACAGTTGTCCCGTCCCTGTCAATCAATCGGTATCGGGTATGGGAAAATGATTGACACGTGTGGTCCTCGCTGTGCTGCTGCACCTCTTTTTCTACACGGGTTAAATCATCCGGATGGATAAGGTCAGTATACAAAACTTTGCCGTTCATCAATTCGGCCGCTGTATATCCACACAAATCCGACACATTTTCCGTAACAAATTCCACCGGCCAGCCCGGTTCATTTCGCCACACGAATACGACAGTCGGGCTTTCTTCAATGATTTCCCTTATGCCACGCAATTCCCTTGTCGCATCGTATTCTTTCGTAACATCTATAATGTAACCACGTATCCGGACAAGTTCCCCCTCATCGTCAAACTCACCTACAACATTTTCGCGAACCACAATTGGTGTTCCATTCATCCGGACAGCATGGGATTCAAGGTCTTTCAATTTTCGCTCTTTTCTCAGCAGTCGCAGAAAATGCTTCCGGTCCGTTTGCCTGGGATAGAGACGGGACATATCCGCCTCCTGAGCCTGCTTCAGTGACTTGAATCCGTACAGGCGAAGGAATTCCGGATTTGCATCCACCAATTTTCCTTCCGGAGTCGTAACATAGTTCCCTGTCAAATCCTCGTAAAAGAAATGCCAGTATCGTGCTTCAGATCTGGATAAACGGTGTTCAAGAGTTTCCCGTTCCAGTTCGGCAGAAGCACGTGTGGCAAAGAGATTCAAGGTGTCTTTTGTGAGTTGTAGTTTGTTCGACATATTGTAAAATAGTGCCACCATGACACCGGAGACATTTCCTTTGCTGCTTACAAGAGGGGTGCCCACGTATCCCTTGATATTAACCTGTCCCAATGGAGTGTCTTCCGGATATCTCCCTGCCACATCGTCACTATAGATACATTTTCCGGTGTTTACTACCTCTTCACACGGTGTCCCAGTGAAAATATATTGAAATGGTTCGCTTTGTTTACCATCCACAACCTGAGCAACGGTTCCAATGGAACTGAACTCTCCTTCTATTCTCCCAATGAACACGGTATCTGCCTGGAGTCCATCCGAAATTGCTTCAACCAGTTGCCGCAGAACTTCATGTGCTGAGATCTCTGTTACTTTTCCCGCAATAGTCCGAAAAGTCTCCAGCATTTTTTCTGCATCCGGGTTAATCGGGGTGGAAGGCTTTCGTTTCATTGTCCGTTTCTCCTGCACCTATGTGAAGTTTTCAGGTTACGCACAAAAGCAACTTATGCATTATAAAATATTTCCGCTATTTTAGCAATACAACGAATCAAGGACCACTACAAACCTGCGTTCCAGCGTCCTTCACAGGAAGAGACTTCATTCCAGGCCACGTTCACTTACGATGCCTTTGTTTCTTACGGATATAGAGAGTCTTCTGGATCCTTGCCACAACCTCGTTTTCTTCATCCACTACATCTATGGGCCAGGTCGGGGTATATTTCTGCCCTTCTGCTGTATTTCGTCTGACCTCTTCCAGCCGGGCTTCCGTCAACTGAAAACGGGCAATCATCTTTCCACGGCCCGGCTTTATAAACTCAATAGAAGCCCCTTTGTCCCAGACAACATACTCAGACCCCAGGTTTTTCACCAACATGATCATGTAAAACGGGTCTGTCATGCTGTACAGGCTGCCTCCGAAGTGGGTTCCCACATAGTTACGGTTGTACCAGTGGCGCTTCATCTGAACCACAACATCCCGGAAATCCGGCGAAATCGATTTCACCCGGATTCCGGCACCGAGATAGGGCGGATACCAGTTAAACAGCCATCGGAAAAGTCGTGTGCTCATGCTCAGTTCTCCATCTTCGTCAATCGGTCTCCAAAATCAATCTCATATCCTTCTCCCATGATAACAAATCAAGGGGAAATGCACGTACTTTCAGCACACACAATACTAAATTATTGTTGACTGTGTGAAGAAGGGCGGATACATTGGGGACATGGCTAGAATTGCACGGGTAATTGCACCTGGAGTCGCGCACCACATCGTAAAGTGGGGGAATCGCAGACAGGACGTCTTCCTGAAGGAAGGCAACCAGCGCGCATACCTGAACATCCTGAAAGAACAGGCTGAGAAATAAACCTCTCCATCTGGGGATTATTCAACCGTAGCCTGAAACCGCAAAAACGGGGCCCAAGGTCCAGTGGAAACGCAAGAAACAAAAGGAGGATAAAATTTAATATCGTGTCTCCGGAACTATGCTATTCTCTCTCTTTCCCCCAACCAAAACCTTCTCCTTCTGCCAGGGTGCTGCGATTACGAGTTCGATCGTCGCGAGAAACTTACCGGGTCTACACGCCGAAATGTTGAGTTTTGAATGTCGAATTTTGAGTGAGGGAGTAAAGAATTTGATTTTCTTCTTTAACATTTAGCATTGCATTTTTGTTTGCGTTCCACGCAAAGAAAAATGCCTGGCAGCTTCCTACTTTCCCACCGGCTCTGAGCCAGCAGTATCATCGGCCTCTAGGGGCTTAACTACCGTGTTCGGAATGGGAACGGGTGTGACCCCCTTAGTAAGGCTACCAGGCAATATTAAATACTACCTATTGTAAAAACCAGAACAGGATTTACGGTCAAGCCGGTCGGACGATTAGTACCGGTCAGCTGAACACGTCACCGTGCTTACACCCCCGGCCTATCAACCTCGTAGTCTACAAGGTTCCTGATTGGGATACTTCATCTTGAGGATGGCTTCCCGCTTAGATGCTTTCAGCGGTTATCCCATGGTAGGTTGCTACCCGGCATTGCAGCTGGCGCCACAACCGGTACACAAGAGCTACCCCCATCCCGGTCCTCTCGTACTAGGGACAGTCCCTCTCAAGTATCCTACGCCCACAGCAGATAGGGACCGAACTGTCTCACGACGTTCTGAACCCAGCTCGCGTACCGCTTTAACCGGCGAACAGCCGGACCCTTGGGACCTGCTTCAGCCCCAGGATGCGATGAGCCGACATCGAGGTGCCAAACCTCCCCGTCGATGTGGACTCTTGGGGGAGATCAGCCTGTTATCCCCGGCGTACCTTTTATCCGTTGAGCGATGGCCCTTCCATTCGGAACCACCGGATCACTAAGGCCGACTTTCGTCCCTGCTCGACCCGTCGGTCTCGCAGTCAGGCTGGCTTATGCCTTTATACTCTACGGCTGGTTTCCAATCAGCCTGAGCCAACCTTCGCACGCCTCCGTTACTCTTTAGGAGGCGACCGCCCCAGTCAAACTACCCACCTGACACTGTCCGGGGGCTGGTTTCACAACCCACCGTTAGATAGTCAACACATCAAGAGTGGTATCTCAAGGACGGCTCCCCCCAGCCTGACGACCAGGGTTCGCAGCCTCCCACCTATCCTGCACATGATGTGCCAAATATCAATATCAAGCTGTAGTAAAGGTGCACGGGGTCTTTCCGTCTTGCTGCGGGTAGACGGCATCTTCACCGCCACTACAATTTCACTGAGTCCCTGGCTGAGACAGTGCCCAGATCGTTACGCCATTCGTGCAGGTCGGAACTTACCCGACAAGGAATTTCGCTACCTTAGGACCGTTATAGTTACGGCCGCCGTTTACTGGGGCTTAATTTCAGAGCTTCGCGCGAACGCTAACCCCTCCACGTAACCTTCCAGCACCGGGCAGGCGTCACACCCTATATGTCATCTTACGATTTAGCAGAGTGCTATGTTTTTGCTAAACAGTCGCCTGGGCCTTTTCACTGCAACTCTCTTCAGCTTCGAACGCTTGGAACTACACTTAATAAGAGCACCCCTTCTCCCGAAGTTACGGGGCTAATTTGCCGAGTTCCTTAGCCAGAGTTATCTCAAGCGCCTTAGGATTCTCTCCTCGTCTACCTGTGTCGGTTTGCGGTACGGTCGCGTATAAACTAACCTTAGAGGGTTTTCTCGGCAGCGGGGGATTTACCACTTCGCCAGTAATATCGGCTCGTATTCACACCTCAGATTTAGCATAGCGGATTTGCCAACTATGCCACCCTACATGCTTAATCCCACAATTTCCGTCAGTGGGTAGGTATACCCTTCTGCGTTACCCCTTCGAATCTATACGCGGTTCCGGAATCTTAACCGGATTCCCATCGACTACGCCTTTCGGCCTCGCCTTAGGAGCCGACTAACCCTGCCCTGATTAACATGGTGCAGGAATCCTTAGACTTTCGGCGCCCGGGTTTTTCACCCGAGTTTTCGCTACTCATGCCGGCAGAGTCTCTACCTGTATCTCCAGCAACGCTCGCACGTCACCTTCACAGACCTGAGGTATGCTCCCCTACCACTTAACTAATAATTTAGCTAAATCCATGGCTTCGGTAGTATGCTTAGCCCCTTCTATTTTCGGCGCAGGGCCACTTGACCAGTGAGCTATTACGCTTTCTTTAAAGGATGGCTGCTTCTAAGCCAACCTCCTGGTTGTCTCGACAACTCTACTTCCTTTCCCACTCAGCATACGTTTCGGGACCTTAGCCAATGGTCTGGGTTCTTTCCCTTTCGACTACGAATCTTATCACCCGCAGTCTGACTGCCAGCCTCTACCTGATGGTATTCGAAGTTTGACTGGATTCGGTAAGCTGGTAAGCCCCCTAGTCCATCCAGTTCTCTACCCCCAAAAGGAAACAGCTGACGCTAGCCCTAAAGCTATTTCGGGGAGAACGAGCTATAACCAAGTTTGATTGGCCTTTCACCCCTATCCACACCTCATCCAAACCGTTTTCAACCGATATTGGTTCGGGCCTCCACTGCATGTTACTGCAGCTTCACCCTGGACATGGATAGATCACTTGGTTTCGCGTCTACTACTACCAACTATGTCGCCCTATTCAGACTCGGTTTCCCTTCGGCTGCGGACCATAAGCCCTTAACCTCGCTGGTAACAGTAACTAGCCGGCTCATTATGCAAAAGGCACGCCCTCACAGGATACTCATAAATGAGCACCCGCTCGGACAGCTTGTAAGCACACGGTTTCAGGTTCTATTTCACTCCCCTTACAGGGGTCCTTTTCACCTTTCCCTCACGGTACTGGTTCACTATCGGTCGGCGCCTAGTATTTAGCCTTGGATGATGGTCCACCCAGATTCCCACAAAATTTCTCGTGTTCCGCGGTACTCGGGAACATAACACAGACCCTAAAACTTTATTTCAACTACGGGGCTATCACCCACTATGGCTGAACTTTCCAGATCATTCGTCTATAAAGTCCTATGAATCCGAATCTTCCGCAAAAGACTCCTGCTACGTCCCACAACCCCAAACATGCAACGGTTACGGCCTTTAACACATGTCTGGTTTAGGCTCTTCCGATTTCGCTCGCCGCTACTTTCGGAATCTCTTTTGATTTCTCTTCCTCCGGGTACTGAGATGGTTCACTTCCCCGGGTTCACTTCCCTTTCGGGATAATACATCTACAATGTATCGGGTTCCCCCATTCGGATATCCCCGGCTCAACGGTTATTTGCACCTGACCGAGGCTTTTCGCAGCTTATCACGTCCTTCTTCGCCTGGCGCCACCAAGGCATCCACCGTGTGCCCTTAGTAGCTTGACCATAAATCCTGTTCTGGTTTCCACAATTAAGTTGTAAAAGAACTAATAAGTCAATGGTGGAGAATACCGGGCTCGAACCGGTGACCTCCGCCTTGCAAGGGCGGCGCTCTCCCAACTGAGCTAATTCCCCATAAGAATGGTGGGCCTAGATAGATTTGAACTATCGACCTCACGCTTATCAGGCGTGCGCTCTAACCAGCTGAGCTATAGGCCCTCTCTCACAACTGAATAGGGAAAAGATGCTTTGTCTTCCTTAGAAAGGAGGTGATCCAGCCGCAGGTTCTCCTACAGCTACCTTGTTACGACTTCACCCCAATCGCCAGCCGCACTATGGAAACCTGCTTCCCGAAGGTTAGCCCAGCCTCTTCAAGTGCAACCGACTTTCGTGATGTGACGGGCGGTGTGTACAAGGCCCGGGAACGTATTCACCCCGTCGTTCTGATACGGGATTACTAGCGATTCCAGCTTCATGCAGTCGAGTTGCAGACTGCAATCCGAACTGAGGACGGTTTTATGCGATTCGCTCCACTTCACAGTCTCGCTCCGCTTTGTACCGCCCATTGTAGCACGTGTGTAGCCCTGGACATAAAGGCCATGAGGACTTGACGTCATCCCCACCTTCCTCCCGGTTATCCCGGGCAGTCCCCTTAGAGTGCCCAGCCGAACTGATGGCAACTAAGAGTAAGGGTTGCGCTCGTTGCGGGACTTAACCCAACATCTCACGACACGAGCTGACGACAGCCATGCAGCACCTCTATATCAGCACCCGAAGGTTCAGTATCATCTCTGACACCTACAACCAATACAGTTCAAGCCCAGGTAAGGTTCTGCGCGTTGCATCGAATTAAACCACATGCTCCACCGCTTGTGCGGGCCCCCGTCAATTCCTTTGAGTTTCAATCTTGCGATCGTAGTCCCCAGGTGGAGTACTTAATGCGTTGGCTGCGGAACCGAATCTAAGATCCAGCTCCTAGTACTCATCGTTTAGGGCTAGGACTACCGGGGTATCTAATCCCGTTCGCTACCCTAGCTTTCGCATCTCAGCGTCAGGATCCAGCCAGAAAGCTGCCTTCGCCATTGGTGTTCTCTCGGATATCTACGCATTTCACCGCTACACCCGAAATTCCACTTTCCCCTCTGAACCTCAAGTCCTGCAGTTTCCAGGGCCGTTCACGGGTTAGGCCCGTGGAT
>Ga0100381_1003766_pt1 | contig 13001 bp, 11 predicted proteins | sample CryGeymeta201505_FD_80416 | JGI IMG/M metagenome (GOLD analysis project Ga0100381, IMG submission 80416) | Groundwater microbial communities from Crystal Geyser aquifers in Utah, USA - Crystal Geyser metaG 2015-05 | ecosystem: Environmental > Aquatic > Deep subsurface > Groundwater | place: USA...
ATTTACATTTTTTACAGATTTTATGGCTATTTTTATTTAACATAGTTAAAAATAAAGGAGTATTTGGCTTTATTATACCAAATACTCCTTATTTTAGCCACACACTTTTTACAATTAAGCCATGGATTATCTATATCTTTTTTTTCTACCACAATAGAATAATCTTCTAAATTTTTAAAAATTTGAGATCATTTCATTAATCAAAAAATATTTGGTGTACAGGTAAAATAATTTGAATTTATTATATGAGTTGATAAAAATTTATAAGTCCATATAGACTCTATTTTAGTTTCTCATGGAAATCAAATAATTGAATAATTATGAATTGAAATTCAAAATTTATCAAAATTTTTAATTATTTGAGATTTTTCTAGTAATTTAATATCTAAATTTCACTTATTACCTATTTCTTGATTTACTCTATCTACTGCTGATTCTAATCACATTCAGCAATATCTAAGTCATGATTTATAAAGTAATTCACATATTTCTTTTGTAAAAATTTTATCATATCTAGTACGAAATTGATAATTTATTTTTATTCATTTTTTTACTATTTCTTTTGCAAAATTAACTATTACAAAAGTTGGTATTGCTTCATCTCTAAATGTTACTATATTTATATTATTATCCACTATATATTTAATCCATTTATTCAAAAAAAACTCATAATCATATCATTTTTCAAATAATATTTTATTTTGAGTATTTATAGTACAAAAGTTACAATTATTCCAATAACATTTATAAGGTAAAAATCTTCAAAATATAGCATTTTTTCAAAAAATTTTAGTGATTTTATTATTTATAAAAGTACTTTTTATAAAATACTCTATTCTTTCGATATTATCTTCATGATTATTATCTTCATCAATATATTTTACTCATGATTCATAATACATTAAATTTGAAACATTATCTAATGTTCTTTCTCAATTTAAATAGGATTTTAAATCATTTATAGATTTTCAAAAATCTCTATTAAATATAAAATAATCAAAATAAGAAAACATAACTTTTCAAGTATCTTGAATAAAATATATCCATTGTGAAAAATCAAATTGTTCATTAGCTCAAGAGAAATCAATAGCAATAGGAAAAAATACATTCATCTTTTTCATCATTTTTGAAAAAATTCACATAGAAATAAGTTCTTCAGGCCAAAAAACCTCAAATCTATATAAAACCTTTGGAAGCTTTGAAATATAATTATTAATTATTGGATATAATATATCAGATATAAAAATATTGTCTTCATTATAATCTAGATCTATTACTTTTATATATTCTTCTAATGAAGTTGGTGATTTATTAAATGATACTCAAAAACGAAAAGAAATTTCAATTCATGATCTACTATAATATTTATTATAAAATTCTAACATTTCAGAAAATATTTTATATGCAAAATAAACATCCTCCATCTTAGGAATAATTTTATTTGAAACAAAATTTAAATTATTTTTTATATAAACTATACTTTCACATAAAAAATCAACTTTAGAAAGTAAATCTTCATAAGAAGTATTTTCATCATAGAAATAAGGTATATATTTATTAATAATAAAATTATAAAAATAATCCTTATCAAAGATAGTATTCCAAAAAATAACTCCTAATTTTAAATAAGATCTAGTAGTTTTTAAATATTCATTTATATCTATTCAATAATCTAATATTTCAAATTTTGTTATTCATTTTACTGAAAAAATATTGTATGACATTTATCTTAAAATTATATATATATTATCTTTTAGTTTATCAATGTAGTATGAAACATATTTTCTAGCAAATTCTATTTCTAATTTAGTAAAATTTGAACTTTCATAAATACTAGGAACATGAAATAAATTTTTCTTTCAATTAATATCATTTGTAATAATTCAATATTCATCTTTTTTATTATATAAGTCAGTACCTGGATTTAAAAACAATGAATTAATAAAAATACTTTTTGGCTGTAATTTAACTGCATATTGAAATGTAGTCAAAAAACCTTTTAATCATTCTCAAGGTAATCATAATATAATATCAAGTGAAACTGCTATACCTTTTTCATACATACTTTTAAAAGTTCTTTCAAAATTTTCTTTTTTAAATCACCTCTTAGTTCATTTATTTACTTCAAAAGAAACAGATTGAAGTCATACTTGTATTCTTCTTATGTTAATTCTAGATAAATATTCTAAATTTTCTTCAGTACAAACCTCATATCTAGCAGAAATTCAATATTCAAAATCATATTTAGAAAGTAAAGAAGTTAAATCATTCATTCTATCTAAATTTGTAGTAACAAAACAATCATCATATAAGTATATATATTTATACTGATTATCTCTTAAATAGTCCAAATCTTTTTTTATAGTTTCAAGTGAAATTTGGCGAAGTTTAGAATATTTAACTCATCTATAACAATAACTACAATTATACTTACAACCTCTTCATGTTGTTAACATTACCTCATTTTCTTTTTGATATCTATATCATAAAATAAAGTCATTTTTAGGTTTTTGATAATAAATATGTTTATTTGTATATTCATTATCTTCATCAATTAATGATGATATATAATCCTTTGATTTATAAAAATTTATATAATGTTTTGAATGATATGCTCATAAAATATAGTCATTTAAATCATATTCTATTTTTCAAGTTAAATTAGAGTTAACTACTAAATCATCATTTCTATAAATAATATTTCAAATATTATTTATATCTGTTTTTTTATAAAATAATTCATTGAAAAAATACTCTATATCACACATTATAGCTATTTGTACAAAAGGATATTTAGTAAATAATTTTAATAAATCCTCAGATGTTGCTTTAAGTGAATAAATAATAATTTTAGGTTTTTTATCTAAAATTGAAATTCTATCTAAAATTAATTCTAAGAAATTATAAGCAAAATCACTACTATGGTAATAATTTTCTAAAAAAAATATAAAATATTCTTCTTCATAAGTTAAAATATTTTTCATTAAATTTCTTACATATTTTTTTGACGGAAAAACAAAATCAATAGAAAATTGATTTATGTTAAATCATATTCTATCAATAAGGAGTGTAAATAAATAAGAAATCATCAAATCAGGAAATAGAATAAAAGCATGATCCCTAGTTTGAAGTGGAAAAATTCTAATATTTGAGTTCTTAATATTTAAAATATTTGTAATATTAATCATTATTTATATTTTTAGATCTAAAATTTTTATTTTATCTTAATATTATATTTATACTTTTAATTTTTTCTTTAATCTTTTCTACATATTTCTTAGCAAGAATTATATCTTTTTTAGAAAACGTCTTACTTTCAAGTATATTTGGTGCAGAAAAAAGATAATTATCTGGGTTATTTGTTATAATTCAATGTTTATCAATTTCATCATATAATTTTGTTCATTGATTAATAAAAAGTGTATTTATATGAATATTTCAAGGATTTAAAGAAATAGCAAAATTTAATGTTTCAATAAAATCATTTAATGAATCTCAAGGTAATCATAATATTATATCTATTGATGTATGAATATTTTTTTCATTAAATTTTAAAATTAATAATTTAAATTTCTCAATATTTACATTTCTTCATGACGCTTTATTGCCTATAAAACTTGTACTTTGTAATCATATTTGTATTCTGTAAAAATTTATTTTTAATAACTTTTCAAAAATTTCATCACTACAAATTTCATATCTAATACTAATTCAATACTTAAATTGATATTTTGACATTAATCATAATATTGCATCAATTCTATCATAGTTAGTTGTTAAAAAACAATCATCATAAAAATATATATTTTTATAAAAATTATTATTTAAATAATCCAAATCTTTTTTTATTATTGTAATTGGAATATTTCTAATTTTAGAAAATTTAGCTCATCTATAACAATAATTACATTTATACTTACATCACCTACCTGATGAAATCATTGCAAAATCATCAGTTTGATTTCTAAAATGTGATATTTTTATATTTTTAGGATAATTATAAGTTAATAAATTACTAGTTCTATCATTATCATCATCTATCATATTCATAATATAATCCTTAGATTTTTGAAATTTATCCAAATATCAAGAATAATGTCATCATAAAATATAATCCTTTAAATCATAATTAACATCTTCTTTTTTAGTATAAATTAAAGATCAATTAGTTTGTCTATAAATTAAATTTCAAATATTATTAATATCTAATTTATTATAAAAAAATTGATAGAAAAAATACTCTATCTCAGATTTTATTATTAATATAATATTTTCATAATTTTTAAGTAAAATTTCAGATTGCTCATCATTAATTTTTGTAGAATATATAATTATTTTTTTATTAGATAATTCAGCTTTATCTAAAAATACTTTTAAAAAATTTAATGAATAATTATTTGAATGATATGAATTTTCTAAATAAAAAACAAAATATTCCTCTTTAAAATATTTACAATTTTTAAAAAGATTATTTATATAATTATTTGTAGGATATACAATTTCAAGATTAATATTATTTAACTTAAAGTCTAATTTATCAATAAGTAAATTAAGTAAATATCAAAAATAAAATTCTTTCATTAATATCATTCACATATCGTTTGATTGAGTAACAAAAAAACGTATAGATTTAGTTTTTAATTCATTTAAAAGCATATAATTTTATTATATTTATACAAATTTCTTAATATCATATTTATATATATTATTTAAAAAATCATAAACATATAAATATCAAGAAACATTATCAAAAATTAATTTACTAGAAATCCTTTCTTTATGAATAATTACAAAAGAAACTTTTCATTTTATGAAATCATAAAAATATATATTTGAATCGTTAGAACCAAATGCAATTAATGATGATGATATATATATCGCTGGTGCAAAAATTTTTCAAATTGTTTTAATCCTATTTACTAATTTAGAGTCTTTTAAAGAAAAATGATAAAAATATTTATCTAATGATCAAAAATATAAATCCTCTCAAAGTATAAAAGGTTTAGAATAAACAATATCTTCAGTTTTATATTTAAAAATTATATTTCAATACAAAATATCAATTCCATATAAATAATTATCAAAACATCAAAAATATACACTTTTAAAATCATTTGAAAAAGAAAATCATCATTTTATTGGTGCTTTAAAATTTCTTTCGTATAATATTTTACCATTATCTGATCTAGTACATATAAGTTTTCAATCATTTCATCAACAAATAACTAATCAATACTTTTCACTATATTCTGGTGAACAATGAACATAATCATCAAAAAGTATTTGCCATTTTAGACTTCAGTTATCTAAATTTATACTTGCAAGTGATCATTTATTATTATTTCATCAATGTTCTAATCAAATATACAATTGCCTATCTTTGCTAGATATACATGGTGATGATCATATCCATTCAGCATCATAAAAAATCCAAATTAAATTTCAAGTTTCTATATCTATACAATGAATATTTCAATCATATCATCAAAATATAATTTTATTTTCAAAATATATAGGTGATGACAATATATTTTTATGTCAAACAACTGTATTTATTTTATATATGAATTTTATATTTCAAGTATCTCAACAAATTGATATAAATTCTCATCACTCTCATCATAAATATATATTATTATTTATTTTTAAAGGATTTGACTTAGGTGCCTCTAAAAATTTGTTTGGATTTTTTAGTGAATATAACCTCTTAAAAGGTGGAAATATAATAGGATTATTTAAATTATTTTTATTATCAAAATGATCTGTTAATCAAAAATCTGTAAGTATAAATTCATAATCTAGATTAAGATTTAAGTTTCTAAAATTAAAATTTAAATTTTCTCTTCAAAAATTAACAAAAACAAAAAATTTATATACTTCTCTATTTTCTTGAGATTTTAGAATATCTGAAACAAAAAATAAACTTGCTCAAGTATTAACTAAATCATCAACTACTATAATTTTTTCATCATTTACTTTTCATTCTATTTGATTTCACAATCAAGAAATTTTTCTTTGTTTTCTTACTATAAAAGAATTTACATTATATCACCTTTTAATTCATTCATATAATATTCATCATATAAACGGAACTGCTCATAATTCCAGTCATCAAATTTGAAATGGGAACTCATTTTCATACTTATCCCAAAAATAAATTGAAAATTTTTCTAAAATATTTCATACTAAAAATCATTTGCGAAAATCAAATATCCAATTTCAATTATTATTTGTGAAATAAAAATTATCGTTAGTTTCTTTCTTAACTAAAATATTTTCTATAATAATATCTTTTAATTCACTTTTAATCATGCTTACTAGAAATTATATAAATATATTCATCACACATAACAAAAGACTTATATATGATTTCATTAATATCAAAATTCTCTAAAAGTATATCAAAATTATCTTTATTTTCAATACTTATTTTGCTTGTATTGTATGGTGTAAATTTATAAAAAAAAATTTTAAACTTATTAGCTAATAAAATATCATAATTAATTAGAAAATTATAAATCATATCTGATTTATAATTTTTACCTACAACTAATTCAAATGTTAAATAATTAAATTTTAATATATTACTTGTTATATTAGATATATTTTTTAAAAGTAATTCTTCATTGTATTCATCTTTTTTAAAACTAGTACGGAAAATAAATTTTCCATTGACATTTAGTTTAGACTTTATTTTTTTAAACAATAATTTTTTATCATTATTATCAAATAAAAAAAATATTAAATCTCATAGTATTAAATCATATTTTTTATTATCTAAATATAACCAATTAGTTAATAATATCTTTTCATTATCATTTCATACTGAATTATTTTTAATCATATTTTCTGATATATCACAAACTGTTATGTTATGATTTTTATATTCATCCCTAAATTCTTTAGTTGATCATAATATAAGTATATTCATTTTTTCATTAATAATATATTTATTAATAACTTTAATAAATATATTATTGGGTCTCCATGGATAAGTATATATATTCCAGAATTTTCACAAATAATCAAAATTAGGCATATTTATTAAATTATTTAACTAATGAATTTAAAAATTCTTTTATTTTATCAGAATAAAAATATTTATAAACTATATCAAAAAAATCTTCAGCATTATAATGAGTCCAATCTTTACCTAATAATAAATAATTATCTTTCTTTATTAAAATTCAGTCATAAATTGCATTATATTTACAATTATTTTCTATAAATTTTTCTAAATCAATTCAATATCTAACTTTATAAAAATCTGTATTAATTTTTTTCATTTTATCTAAATCACTCATTATATTACGACGAATCATATCATCTTTTGAAATTATTGAAAGGTTTAAACTAGAACCCGTATAATTTCTAAGAATATTCATAAAAAAATTCTTTCAGTATAAAAAACTTATTCAGCTATAACCTAATCAAATAACTGATATATTAAAATACTTTCATTCTGAATTTCTATTATATCAAATTATATGTTCTGGTGGTTCAATATATTCATATATATTTTCATTTCAAATTTGATTATTAACATAAAATCAATTTTCAAGTAAAGAGTATTTTATATCCTTAGTAACTTTAGATATTGTAAGAGAGTCATAATTTGTTTTAACTACAAGATTTTTTCTTTTTCAACTATCAGTATATGAATATAATGATATATGATTTGGTTTTATTTTTTTCATATATAAAACTATATTTGATATATAAAAATCATCAAAAATATCTTCTTCTGGAAGTCAGACTATTATATCAATATGTATATTATTGAAATTTTTCTTTCTTAAATATGAAATTCTCTCTTCAAGTTGTTCAATACTATGTAGTCTTCATATTTTTTGCAAAACTAAATTATTAACAGATTGTAATCAGAATCATATTCTATTAATTCAACTACTAAGCAAAAAATTAATTTTATTATCATCTATTGAGTCAGGAGTTGCCTCTATAGCAAATTGTTTTAAATTAGAGAAATCAAAATTATCCTTAATTGTATTTATCAAAAAAGTTAATTGTTCTAATGATAAACTAGTAGGAGTTCATCATCAAATATATATATTATCTAATTCTAAATCACTTTGTTTTAATACTAAAGAAGTATGTATTATATCTTTAACTAATTCATTTAAATAGTTATTAATATTTGTTTTATTTAATTTAAAATAAATACAAAAATTACAGAAATAATCACAAAATGGAATATAAATAAACAATCAAACCTTCTTATTTAAAGAGTTTTTAGACCAATAAAGCAAATTATTAAAATATTCTTTATTATCTATTTTTTTTGTTGTATAAATATTTGGCGGGTATGCAAACCACCAAGAACAACTAGATTTTCAAAGATGATCTTTAATTTTAGTTAAATTTTCCATTATTTTATATTACATCATAATTATAAACAATTCTTTTAATACTTGAGTGATTATTTAATTTTTCATTTTTATAAAATTGTTTATTTCAGGAATAGAAATTTTCAACTATTCTATTATTTATAACTAAATCCATTTTTAAATATTTTTCTGTTTTTCACTTACATCAATCACAATTATCAACTATAGTTAAACAATCCATACCTTTAGCTATTAATGCCATTGGACAATATCTTGTGACTCAATAAATAACATAAGGATAATATAAAGTTGAATTAAAATTATTATCAATAACAATTCATTGAAATACATTGTAAAGCTCTATCATTCAAATATTTTTATCTAAAAAATATTTTGTATAAATTTCAGAATCTATTGTTAATCTATCAGAGCCTAAAACATCAAAAGATAAATAATATGGGTCCTTTTCTTGAGTTATCAAAAAATTTCACCAAATAATATCTATATCAATATTATTTTTATAGATTTTGTATAATAATCAATTATCATTTACAACTACTTCTAATTTTTTAAATTTATTTAATTTAGTTATTATATTAAAAATATTATCAATATTTTTATTAGAAATCAAAGGAGTTACTATTGTTAAATTCTTTTTAAGTGAAAAAATTTTTTTTAAGAAATCAGAACTTTTAAAAAAATATAGAAAATTATATTCACAAAAAGCATCTCAAATATAAAGTCTACTATATTCACTAAAATCTTTATTTAAATCAGTTTTTTCAGTTATTAAATAAGCTTTTTCCATGTTTATTTTTTATAATAATAATTATAATATTCACATTTTTCAAAAGAACATTTATTTCCTATTTCTTTTTCATAAATATTCATTGATCATTCTACAAATTCATAATAAGTATTTGTATTAAATAATTTATCTCTAGCTCTTTTAACAAATTTTAAATCCTTCATTATAGTAGAAAGAACTTTTTCTCTTCAAACTATTTTTAACGAAACTATATTTTTTATATTTTTTAATTTTCATAATATACATATTTTACAATGTATGTCATTATCTAAATCATTAAATCATTTATCTAATTTTTTATCTTCAGATTTATAATTTTTTTCTCTAAAACAAACTGGACTAATTCACTTTTTTAATCATTCAAAATGTAATGAAGAGCAAAAATTTCAATTACTATTATAACACCAAGTATTTTTTACAAATATTTCAAATTCTATGTCTGGAAAATATTCACAAAGTTCAATAATCTCAATAAAAGATAAATTTCTAGGTAAAATTATTCTTTTAACATTATATTCATTAATCCAAAATAAAATAGACTCTTTATTTATTGCTTGATTTAATGAACTACAATGTAATGATATTTTTTTATCTACTTTTCTTATAATTTCAGCAATATAAATATCTTTAAAGATTATAGCATCTGGTTTTAAATCAACTATTTTTTTTATTTCATTTTCAATCATTTCATCATTTAAAAGAGATGGTGGTCTATTTACAGTAACAAAAGTTCAAACATTTTTTTCTTTTGCAAAATCAATAAGTATTTTTGCTTCATCATAAGATTTTATATTTGAATAAATATTTCTTCAATTAAATGAATTTCAATAATTATATGTATTATTCCATTCTTTTGATGATATTCAAAAATATATTTCTTCTGCTCACGATTTAATAAGTTCAATTCAGCAAAATAAATTTTTTACAGGTACTAATACTTTCATATATAATAAATATTAAAATAAATTAATTACTATTTTTAAAATAAATTAATAACTCTTTTTTCAAATTAGAAACTATATTTTTATTTGATAATAAATTAATTTCTTCATTTAAAATAATATCTCTAAATATATTTATCAAAATATCTAAGTCTTTTTCTTTTCATCATAGAAAAGTAAACTCTTGTAATCATACTCTAATACCTACTCTTCAATTTGAAAATGGTAATGGTAAGAAATTTACAAAAATTCATATATTTGATAATTTTTTAAAAAATATATTTGATTTTAAAATAGGTTCTGTAAAAAATAATACTTGATGATTTTGTGAAAAATTTAATCAGTCATAAACTAATTCAAAACCTAATTCTTTAATCTTTTTAGAAAAATAAAATGAATTTTTTATTATTTGAGATGTATATTCATTCCACTTTCAATCCATTTTAGAAAGTACTTTTCATAAAATAAAAATATTTATTGGATTATTATTTGAGACTAAGAAATTTAAATTTTCAATTAACTTATTATATAATAATTCATTATTTGATGTAATAAATGCTTTTTGTGGTCATGGAATTGTTTTATGAGTAGATCATCAAAACATTAAATATCAATCATTTAAAGGATTACAATGAAATCATGAAATAACAAAAGCTCAATTATGAGATATATCATTATATGTAATTATATTATTATTATCTACTATATCTTTTATTTTTAAAAGTGATATAGGATAAATTCATGTCATTTGGTCTACATATATCAATTTAGGAATATCTTTTTCTAATTCATTTCTAAATAAATTAAAATTTATTTTTTTTGTATTATTATCAAAAGGAATATATTTAATCCTTAATCATAATTTTTCAGCAATTTTAGTAGAAGAACTATGTCATCAAAACTCAACTGGAATAAAATAAACTAAGTCTCAATATTTTGTAAAACTCATAAGAATACTTAATAATGCATTCATTCATGATAATGGAGAAATTGTTAAAAAGGATGATTTTAAAAGTTTTTTAAAATCATTAATTACTTTTTCATGTAACTTAGTTATTTGTTCATGTCATGGGAAAGATTTTTGAAATAATTTATTTTCCAAAAAACTATATCTTCATCAAATATCAGAAAAATAAATATCAGAAAAATCATAATAAAAAGAATAATTTTCTGAAGCTATTAGTGATATACTATTCAAAAAAATTATATTTTGTTCTTTTATATTCACTTATAATAAATTAACATATAAATATATCTAATTATCATTTAAATAATAATTAATTTTTTCATAAAAATCATCCCTATCATTATCATCATATAAATAGAAAAATGAAAAAATAAAATAATTAACTACTGAATTATTAAACTTAAAAGGTAAAAAATCTTCATAATTAGATTTTAAATAAATATTTGTATCATTAGATTCAATATAAGGATAAATTCTTTTTAAGATAGTCCTAATATGTTCAATATATCAATTATTATTAAAAATATTCATAAGACTATTTTTATTTATTCATAATCTTATATTTCTTATAAAAAACATTTTTAATACTTTATAGTAATCAAAATGATTAAATTTATATGAAAAATCTCATAATTCAATTAGTTTATTATATTCTTCTAAATTATTTGCATTAAATTTATAATAATAAAATTTTCAATCTTTATCAAAAAAATTTCAAACTGCTCATATTCAAATAGAAATAGTATTAAGTAAAAATCTTATATCATAATTAAATTTTGATTTATTGTATGGAAAATTTCAATCTAAAACATTTATATTTTTAATTCAAACATTTAATATACTAGTTATTACTCTTTTTCATAATTTATTATTAACATAATCAATAATGTAATTAATATCATTAATTACATTATAATCAACTACATTTGTATTATTTGAAATATCTTGATTTGAATATAAATCTATACTATCTGGCTTTAATTTTAAAATATGGACTAAATTATCATTCAAAAAATTATCAATATTTTCATTTTTATTTAAACCATAAATTAAATCAATATTTATAGATGGAAAATTATATTTCCTAAGTATTTTAAAAGCATTATATACTATAATATTTTTTTGATATCTATTTTGGTCTTGAAGAATATCATAATTAAATGATTGCACTCATATTGAAATTCTATTAACTCATGATTCTAGCATATTTTTTACCATATCATCAGTTATCTGAGAAGGTGTGCTTTCTACTGTGAATTGAGATTTATTATCAGTTTTAAAATGGGATTTAATTTTACTTATTATTTTATTAATATGAATAGGAGTCAATAATGTAGGAGTTCATCATCAAATAAGCAATGAAGAAATATAAGGTTTATTTGGTGTTTTTAATATATAATAATCAATTTCTTTAAGTAATGAATTTGCATATCTATCCATACTTTCATCAGACCTATCATTATCAACATAATAAATACAGAAACTACATTTTTTAACACAAAATGGAACATGAATATAAATAGAAATTTTATCAGAATCAAAAAGATTAGAAAAATTAACAGATTTTTTATCAAATATATAATATTCTTTTCTAACAAATGCTGGATAAACAAAAGCCCATAATTCAGCATTATGGTTTAATAAAATATTAGATATTTTTATAATATTATTTTTTATAAATTCAACATATTTTTCCATTTTTCAAATTATTTTTTAAATTCAATTAAAGGATAGAAACATTCATTTAAAGAGTATTTTTCAACATGTAAAATATTCCTTAAAGAATATCAATAATCATTAAATATATTAATCCAATCATTTATACTAAAAACATTTAGAAATCTTAGCATAACTATTATCTAATTATTTGGATTTTATTATTTAATAAACTGGATAAATTTTCTTTAAAAATTGAGTTAAATTCTCAACAAGTGTTATTA
>Ga0100381_1003779_pt1 | contig 12981 bp, 12 predicted proteins | sample CryGeymeta201505_FD_80416 | JGI IMG/M metagenome (GOLD analysis project Ga0100381, IMG submission 80416) | Groundwater microbial communities from Crystal Geyser aquifers in Utah, USA - Crystal Geyser metaG 2015-05 | ecosystem: Environmental > Aquatic > Deep subsurface > Groundwater | place: USA...
TATTAACGTAAGTGATGCGAATTTTTCTAAATTTGCGCTGATTCAATAGAAATCGATAACAATACAAATCGTTATGACATTTAACACCAAGACCGGTACGTTCGCACTTTTAACCGCAGTAGTATTCCTCGCTGCTTGTTCCAACGTGAAAAAAGCGGCCAAGAACTTTGATGAAGGAACCAAGTATCAGGCAGAGCCTGAAGTATTAGAACTTCATGGTGACTCTGTGGAATATCAGGTTACTTTAAATATTGACCCTAACAAACTTGACCCTAAAGTAATGGTTGATTTAAACCCAACTTTGGTCTATGGTGATTCTATGCTGGCTCGCCCTCAAGTTACGGTTCGCGGAGAAAAGTCAAAAGGCTCCAAAGGAAAAGGAACAACTAGCATTACAAGCAAAGAAGGTGGCAAAGTAACTTTCAAAGACAAATTCAAGTATGAGCCTTCCATGAAGAACTCAGAATTGAAAGCGATGCCTACCGTTAACTTGAAAGGATATGATCCAGTTCAAGATCAATGTATCCAAGGGGATACCGTTGTCATTGCCTCTGGTATCGTAACAACCCATGAACTTGGGAATAATGGAGAAAATATTCTTGAAAGTGGAGACTCGTATGAGCCAATTTTCAGAGATGTAAATATTGAATTATACTACCTCATCAACTCTTCAAACTTCAACCCTAACTTTAGGGTTAAATCTGCAGGAATCAACAACAAAGAGCAGTTGAAACAAATGAAGGCCCTTGGTGAAGACACCGTATACTTGATTAAAGGAATTTCCATCCATGGTAAAGCATCTCCGGATGGGGAAATGAAAATCAATGAGAAACTTTCTCAAAAACGTACGGATAACACCTTCAAATATCTAACGAAGCAATTGAAAAAAATGGGCTTCGATGAGGTAAACGATTCAGCTTATACCTTGAACTCTACCATGACCGAAGATTGGGAAGGTTGGAAAAAACTTGTTGCAGCATCAAACTTGGCCGATAAAGACCAAATCTTGGCTATCATGAATAGCTCAATGACCAATGATGCAAAAGAAGCTAAAATCAAAAGCAAACATGCCAAGTCTTATGGTAAAATGAAAAACGACATGCTTCCAAAGCTGCGTCGTGCAACTGTAAGTTTTAACAGACAACAACCTTTGAAAACAAACGAAGAATTGTTGACTTACAAAAACAACCTAAAAGGACTTGAAGTAGTTGAACTTTTGCAGTTGGCTCGTATCGTTGAATCATCAGATGAAAAGATTCGTGTTTACCAAGAAGTGAAAAATCGTGATGCAAACGATTGGAGAGTATATAACAATATCGGATATGTACATTTAACCAATGGCGACCCAGCGAAAGCAGTTCCAATGTTGGAAAAAGCGAATGGCTTAAATCCGAACAATGCTATTATTCTAAATAATTTAGGTGTGGCTTCGGCTATGACTAAAGATTATGTCAATGCTGCTAATTTTTACAAACAAGCAAAAGCTGCTGGTGCAAATGTTGAGAATAACGTAGGCATGTTGGAATACCGCCAAGGTCACTACCAACAAGCAGTTGACAATTTGAAAGGTGATGCAACTTGCCAGTTTAATACCGCTCTATCTTTCTTGATGAAAGGCGATTACGGAAAAGCAAAAGAAACACTTGAGTGCATCAAATTAGAAAATCGCGACGCACGTTACTACTACTTGTACTCAGTATTGGGCGCACGTACCAATAACTTGGAAATGGCTACTTCTAACCTAACACGTTCTATCCAATTGGACGGAAAAATGCGTGACATGGCGAAAAACGATCTTGAGTTCAGAAGAATTAAAGAACGTGCTGAATTCCAAAATGCATTGCGCTAAGCATTAATCATATTTTAAAGGAAAGCCTCAACACTAGTTGGGGCTTTTTTTTTACTAAAGACAGTCAGACTTTCAGACAGTCAGACTTTCAGACAGTCAGACTTTCAGACAGCCAGACAACCTGACAGCCAGGCAATTAGACAAAAGCAGTCGGGTCGACTGTGTGCGCCAAAGCGGCTCGATAACTATCGGGAGCGAAGGTGTGTCTTGGCCTAAGCAAGCCACAGGATCGAGAACCTTTTGGGCTTAAGATAAAGTGCCCAAGAAGCTATAAGTCTAGAAATCTAAACTAACTTCCAGTCAATCGGAGCTTGCCCTTTGGCTATTAACCAATCATTGCACTGAATAAAATGATTGTTACCAAACCAATAACCTCGGTTGGCGCTTAATGGAGAAGGATGTCCCGATTCCAATACCAAGTGTTTATTCCGGTCTATCATCTTTCCCTTCTTCTTGGCGAATCCTCCCCAAAGCAAAAAAACGACCCCTTCGCATTTCACATTGACTAGCTCAATAACACGGTCGGTAAAGATCTCCCAACCCTTCCCCTGATGTGAGCCGGCTTCGCCCTGACGAACCGTGAGGGTGGCATTCAATAACAGCACCCCTTGCTCTGCCCAAGGTCGCAAATCTCCACTCTTTGGATACGCTAACCCCACTTCGCGCTGAAGTTCTTTAAAGATGTTCTGGAGTGAGGGCGGGTGTGGAATTCCCTCATTCACGGAAAAGCATAATCCATGTGCTTGGTTGGGGCCATGATATGGATCCTGTCCAAGGATAACAACCTTAGTTTTAAGAAAATGACACAAGTTAAATGCAGAATATACTTTCTGCTCTGGCGGATAAATGGATACATTTCCGTTTCGCTCCTTGTGAAGAAACTGTTCCAAATCTAAAAAATAAGCTGACCCAAATTCCTCATGGAGGAGTTCAAGCCAGCTTTTTTCCAGATGGATGCCCATATTAGAGCTTATAAATCCAATTGAACTGGTCTTCAATCTGACCCGTTTTTATTTGTTCCATAGCCAAGCGAACCTTACCGTACCATTCCCAGGTATCTAGTCCTCCGAGTTGAATATCTTCTCCTTCGAAATGAATCAATTCAATTTGAGCAACAGTTGCAGCAGTGCCCGAAGCAAAAATTTCCTTTAAAGTTCCATTTTTAAAGGCATCTCTCACTTCATGAATGCTAATTGGTCTTTCTTCAAAGTCCCAACCCCAATGTTTCACCAATTGTATGATGGAATCTCGGGTAATTCCTTCAAGGATAGTTCCCTTTTCTGTAGAAGGCGTAATCAATTTATCGCCAATTCGGATAAATAAGTTGGTTGTTCCTGTTTCTTCAATGTATTGGTGTTCCCGCGCATCTAACCACATGATCTGACTGTATCCTTCGTCTTGAGCCTTTTTCGCTGGCATCATCACAGAACCATAATTGCCAGCACATTTTGCAGCACCTACTCCACCTTCCGCAGCACGGATATAATGTGTTTCCGCCTTTACTTTCAGAGGCTGGTTATAATATGCATTAACAGGACAGCTAAAAATCATGAAGGTATATGTGCTAGACGGGCGAACTCCTATAAAGTCGTCGGTAGCGAACATAAACGGACGCAGATACAAGGAAGAGCCCGGTTTAGAAGGGATCCAAGCACTATCCGTTTCCAATAGCGTACGAAGACCTTCCATAAAAAACTCTTCAGGAATCTCTTGCATTCCCATGCGGCGGGCGCTGCGATTTAGCCTTTTCCAGTTCTCAAGCGGACGGAATAATTGTGCGTTACCTTCTCTGTCCTTATAGGCCTTCATGCCTTCGAAAATCGATTGTCCGTAATGGATTGCTGAAATCGCCGGACTCATTTCTACCTTGCCATAAGGCACTACGCGGGGGTTTACCCAATTCTCACCATCAAAGTCAACGATGTATTGATGGTCGGAAAAACTCCTTCCGAACTGAATGTTATCAAAATCTACCTCATGAATACGGGAAGATGATGTAGTTTCGACGGCGATATCCAATGTCATTTCCATAATTTTGCCACAAATTTAACTTTTCACCACTAAGGCTACTAATTTGATATGAACGAAAACGATGGATTAAGACCAAATGATGCCGGTGTACGTCTATTTTTTGAAAAAGACACCCTCTATATCAATAAAGAAGATGCACCAATAAACGCGGAGAGCGTCGTTTCTCCATCAAAAGAGCCTAGCATCGAAAATCCTGCCACGCTTCATTTTGAAGGTGGAAAAAAACCTAGCCTGCTCCTGCTGTTTTCACATCCAGGCAAGAGCGCTATGGATGCTGCATGGAGCGATATGATAAATGGACTCCTCTACAATGAAAAGGCGATGAATATGAAAAAGGAAGAAATTGCCAGTGTCAATATTTACAATAACCTTTCTTTTACTATTCAGCACATTGTAAAGGAATTACCTGCCAAGAAAATACTTGTTTGGGGACAGGTGAATAAACCCGAATTAGATAGCCTCCAAGAATTTGAATCAAAAGAATTGGATGGATTTAATCTCTATAAAGTCTTAGCTCCTCAAAACTACATGGAAAAAGAAGGGAAGATAAAACTCTGGCTATTTATTAAAAATAATATACTCGCATGATCGAACTCGTTTTCGCCACCAATAACAAAAACAAACTTGTAGAGGCAGAAGCCATCTTGCCCGATTCATATCTATTACTCAACTTGGATGACGCTGGCTGTGCTGCTGAAATACCAGAAACAGAGGACTCACTTGCTGGAAATGCCCTATTAAAAGCACGCTATGTCCTGGAAAACAGCTCCTTCTCCTGCTTTGCCGATGATACCGGTTTAGAAGTGGATACCCTAAATGGTGCTCCTGGTGTATTTTCGGCACGCTATGCCGGACCTGAAGCAAAGTCGGATGATAATATTGATAAGCTTCTTCAAGAAATGGATGGAGAGAAAAACCGCAGCGCTCGATTTAAAACCGTTATCGCACTCATCCTAAACGGCGAAGAATTCCTTTTTGAAGGAAGTGTAGAAGGAAATATTAGCGAAACACGCCAAGGTGAATATGGTTTTGGTTATGATCCTGTATTCATTCCGGAGGGCTATACCCAAAGTTTTGCTGAGATGGATTCCAAAGAAAAAAATGCGATTAGTCACCGAGGTCGCGCCTTGGAAAAAATGCGCCTCTTCTTGGCAGAAAGGAGCTCCTCATGAACCCTTTGTTGGTTGAAATCTACCGAGGGGAAGTTTTAGAAAGCTTCCACCGTGGTGTAATCTGTATTGTTGATCGCGATGAAAATATTCTCTATCAGCAAGGCGATATCCATCAGTTGTGCTATCCACGTTCCGCCCTAAAGTTCTTTCAGCAGATTCCGCTTATCACCTCTGGCGCTGCGGATGCTTTCAGTTTTAGTGAAGAGGAGCTCGCAGTGATGTGTGGCTCACATAATGGCGAAGCGGAGCACCTCCGTGTGGTTGACAATATTCTTCAAAAAATTGGACTTGATCGCTCTGCCCTTCTCTGTGGTGCACAATTCCCCAGTGACCGAAAAAGTACGAATGCTCTAATTGTGGCAGGCAAAAAACCTGAAGCCATCCATAATAATTGCTCTGGCAAACATGCTGGTTTCCTTGCATACTCCATTTTTCTCGGTGCAGACCCAAGTGATTACCTCAATCCAAATCATCCTACTCAATTAGAAATCCGTCGCTGTGTGGCAAAATTTCATTCGATGGATGAATCCCAACTCCCCCTTGCATTGGATGGTTGTTCTGCGCCTATTTACGCGATTCCTGTTTACCAGCAAGCTTTGGCCTATATGCGCTTGAGTCATCCAAAATTTGGCGATAAAAAAACCAGAGAAGCTTGCCAACGACTTATTGCTGCAGCAAGAAAATATCCATTCCTAATTGCGGGCAGCGGACGCTATTGCACCGACCTCATCCAAGAATGCGAATCCGAATTAATTGGCAAAACTGGAGCAGAAGGCATTTATTCCCTATGTTTTCATCAAGAAATAATTGGAGCCTGTATTAAAATCGATGACGGCAAAATGCTGCCTCAATATAATGTCGCACAAAAACTGGTTGAACAGTCGAGACTTTTTAGCGCTGATCAACTGGCCCCACTTCATCCATACCTAAGCAATGCCATTCGCAACTTCAATAAATGGGAAACGGGGAAAATTCAAGTCAATAACGAAATTTTAGCTCGTCCTTGGCGGTGAGTGTTCATATTTTTACCATTCCCTCTAGTGCAGAAGGAAAATCGGCGGCCAGCTTTTTAAAAGGTCGCGTTCGAAAAATGACACCGATGCGTCTAGATGTCGCTTTTCATAAAGGAATGATCAAGGCAAATGGAAACATTATTGGATCCGAGCAAAGTTTGCATCGCGGAGATATTGTGGAGGTGGATACCACCCATTTCGATCAGCCCAAAGTCTTTCCTGAAAATATTCCGTTCCGTATTGCGTATGAGGATTCCGACCTTCTCATCCTTCAGAAACCAAGTGGAATGGCTTGTCATGCCGGCCTAGGTGTCTTTTATGGTACTTTATTGAATGCCATTGCCTACCATTTTCAAGAAACCAATCAGCTAGGACTGAAGAATGGATTAATTCACCGCTTAGACAGAGGAACATCCGGATTAATGCTTTGCGCCAAGACCAAAACCTGTTACGATGGGTTGATGAAGCAAATGCGCGATGGAGAAATCAAACGTAGCTATTTTGTGGCGAGTGATGTAAAATCTCATCCAGCATTTGGTTTGGTGGACGCCCCCTTAGGCCGTGACCCAGAAAATGCATTTAATATTGGGATCATTGAAGGAGGAAAAGAAGCGCGCACACATTTCAAGTGGCTCGAAGAGTTTGAGGGCAAGCAACTCTATCAATGCACGACTGAAACAGGTCGAACCCACCAAGTACGAATTCACATGGCTTCGATTGGAGCTCCTTTGTTAGGTGATCAACGCTATGGTGGTAAGGAAGCCGACCGTTTGTATCTCTGCTCTGCCTCTATCGGCTTCAAACACCCTATCGACGGGAACTTCTGGAATATACGGATGGAGCGTCCTGATTTTTTCACAGAAAAGCCAGAAATAATCCGAGATTAATCCACCAATTTTTGTGGAAAAGTAAGCCTATTAAACCCCTTGAAAGCATAGAATTAACAAGGGATTAAGCTATTTTTACCCTTTGATAAATTGAGTGAAGCAATGAGTGATTCAGGACAAGTAAATCGGTCGGACTACGGTGCGGACAATATTCAGATTTTAGAAGGATTAGAGGCGGTAAGAAAACGCCCAGCCATGTATATTGGTGATATCGGCGAACGCGGACTTCACCATTTGGTATATGAGGTAATCGATAACTCGATTGATGAGGCCCTTGCTGGCCATTGTAAAAATATTACTGTAGTTATAGAAGAAGATAACTCCATCACGGTTGAAGATGATGGACGTGGGATTCCTACTGGGATTCATGCAAAAGAAGGACGCTCTGCCTTAGAGGTGGTAATGACTGTACTTCATGCCGGTGGAAAATTTGATAAAGACACGTATAAGGTCTCTGGCGGTTTGCATGGGGTTGGTGTGTCATGTGTGAATGCCTTGAGTATTCAACTAACCGCTACAATTCATCGTGAAGGGAAAATATTTCAACAAACCTACTCCAAAGGAATACCTCAAACATCGGTAGATGTAATTGGCGAAACCAACAAGCGAGGAACCATTGTGCACTTCCTGCCTGATAATACCATTTTCCATACAACAGTATACAAGTTTGAGACCCTACAAAAGAGAATGCGTGAATTGGCATACCTAAACAAAGGAATTCGCCTGACGCTTTCAGACATGCGCGAAAAGGATGAAAATGGGGTTGCAAAATCAGAGTCGTTTTTCTCAGAAGGTGGACTAAAAGAATTTGTTCAATATATTGATGGCACAAGGGAAATTTTGATTTCTGAGCCAATCTATGTTGAAGGCGAACGCTCAGGAGTTCCAGTTGAGGCTGCATTCCAATACAATACAGGCTATTCGGAAAATCTGCATTCGTATGTTAACAATATCAACACGATTGAAGGAGGAACCCATGTCGCGGGCTTCCGCCGTGCTTTGACAAGAACATTGAAATCTTACGCCGAAAAGCAGGGCTTCTTAAAAAACCTCAAATTTGAAATTTCTGGAGATGACTTCCGCGAAGGACTAACAGGAGTAATCTCGGTAAAAGTTCAAGAGCCACAATTCGAAGGGCAGACCAAAACCAAACTTGGAAACAATGAGGTGATGGGAGCCGTAGATCAGTGCATCGGAGATACCTTGAATAACTTCCTTGAAGAAAATCCAAAGGAAGCCAAACGTATTGTCGATAAGGTTATTCTTGCTGCCAATGCGCGCCACGCTGCACGTAAAGCTCGTGAAATGGTGCAACGTAAAGGTGCCATGAGCGGAGTTGGTCTACCTGGTAAATTGAGCGATTGCTCGGAAAGAGATGCCGACAAATGCGAAATATTCCTTGTCGAGGGAGACTCTGCCGGTGGTACGGCCAAACAAGGACGTAACCGTAATTTTCAAGCCATCCTTCCTTTGAGAGGAAAGATCTTGAACGTAGAAAAAGCCATGGAGCATAAAATCTACGAAAACGAAGAAATCAGAAATATGTTCACGGCCTTAGGTGTGACAATAGGAACTGAAGAGGATGATAAAGCCTTAAACATTACCAAACTCCGTTACCATAAAATTGTAATCATGACGGATGCCGATGTCGATGGATCGCATATCCGTACCTTGATTCTCACTTTATTCTTCCGCTATATGAAGGAACTAATTGAATTTGGTCATGTTTATATCGCCACCCCGCCGCTTTATCAAGTAAAAAAAGGAAAAGACATGCGTTATTGCTGGAGTGATGACCAACGCGATATTGCCATGAAAGAAATGGCTGGCGATGGAAAAATTGAAAGTGTTGGTGTTCAACGTTATAAAGGTCTTGGTGAGATGAATGCCGAACAACTCTGGGATACAACCATGGATCCCTCATCGCGCACTTTAAAGCAAGTTACACTTGATGGAGCCGCTGAAGCTGACCACGTATTCTCGATGTTAATGGGAGATGAAGTTGCTCCTCGACGTGAATTTATAGAAGCCAATGCACGTTACGCCAAAATCGATATCTAAATAAAAAAGCAATTGAAAGAAAAGACAGTTCATTCGGACTGTCTTTTTTTATGTCCAATCCAATATTGCTCGCCTAAAAACTTCACGATTCATTAGCTCTATTCTTTTTCATCATAGAATTTTACATGACTAACCGCTTTTATACCACTAATCCTATTTCAATTTTGGTAACCCGATAATTTACGCCACCCCCCCCCTCTTATTGACATGTTGTTTCCTGGCATTTTATTTATCGCCATTATTTACTAGCATTCGCAGGCTTCCTAGCGATTCGTTTTCATCACTAACTTTCCTTCTTTTTTTGCTTGTCCAAATACGAAGTATTCAGCGATTGCCATTGAAAAACAGACCTAGACATGAGCTAAAAAAGAACCAAAAAAAGACACCACGAAAACAAAATTTAGACTTTTCCTCGCTCAGACCAGCCGCCACTCGGGCCGAAAAGTCCAAATTCACTCACATGTATTTGCATCTATAGGTGTTCGAGAACCCCAAAAAGGGTTTCGCTCTTTCGTGGACGCCACACTGCGCATCGCGGACTAGAGAATGTGAGAATTTAGTTATGAAACGATTCTAGGGGGTAAGAAAGTGGAGACTCATATAATTTTAAAATCCTAGTAATCAATACATCACAACATTTTACTTCGCGGTCATATTTCCGTAACATTCTCATAATATAGCACCGATACTTTTGCTCCAAGTTATGACACTGAAACGCCTATTTATCTGTTTGTTTTCACTAAGCATCTTGGCTAATACTCCAAGCTTTGCTGGAAATGATAAAGAAGAAAACGTCCAACTCGCTGGAGTCATTTTGGACGAGAGCGGAGAGCCACTTGCTGGAGTAGCGGTACGTGTTCAAGGTTATGCAGGTGTAATCTACACCAATTTAGATGGCCAATTTGAAATTCCATTTCCCAAAAACGGAAAAGTAAACCTATCCGTTTCAACCATCTCTTATAAGGAAAAGCAAGTTCAGCTCGACCCTTCTCAAAACCAGAACTCTCAGAAACTAACTATTTCCTTAGAGCCACAAACTGCCCTTTAATATTCTTGGATTAATATTTTGCATTTTCCCAAATCGGGATACGTTTTGGCATGTTTAATGAATTAATGTTAACGAATTGTTAATTTATACCAAATTAATTGTTAACTTTGATACAATAAACGCATAAGCCATGAAAAAACTATTCACACTTCTATTCATGTTTTTCGCTCTCACCGCAATGGCTGCCACGAGTGGTAATGATGTAAAACTCTTTTATGACGCAAACGGAAATCTATATTCTGGGCGCTATACAACCCATCACGAGAACGGGGCAATCCAATCTGATTTTAATGTAACCAATGGCCGTATTATCGGTCAAGCAAAATTTTTCTACGAAAGTGGAGAAATGATGGAGTCAGGAAATTATTCGGATGGTGCTAAATCAGGAGTTTGGACAAAATACAGTAAAACAGGAACCATCATTGGTAAAGCAAGTTTCAAAGACGGTGTTAAAGATGGCGAATGGCTTATCTACGACAACGCAGGTAACAAGCTTTTTGAAATGCACTATACCGATGGAGAACGTTCTGGAACATGGAATCAATGGGATGCTTCAGGTAACTTGATTTCAAGCAAATCCTACTAAGTCTATTAACCCTTTTATGGGATGAGAACTAAGCCGACTGTACTTCAGTCGGTTTTTTTTATGCATTCAATTGTGCGAATGCTTTATTCGCCACGGTTGTTCCAATTGCCAAGGAAGATGTGGCTGCTGGACTCGGTGCATTCAAAACATGGATAATACCTTCCGATTCTGAAAATAAAAAATCATCCACCAAACCACCATCCCTACTGCAGGCTTGAGCACGAACTCCCGCTTCGGCTGGTTCTAGATCCTCTTCTCGGATATCCGGAATTAAGGCTTGTAAGGCTTTAGTAAATGCTGCTTTTGAATAAGAACGGTAAAATTCGCCCATTCCTGTTTTCCAATATTTCGCGGCAACCATACGAAAGCCCTTCCACGAAATGGATTCTTGAAAATCTTTCCAGCTAAAATCTGAACGGTGATATCCTTCGCGCTTGAATGCAAATACGGCATTTGGCCCTGCCTCTACAGCGCCATCAATCATGCGGGTGAAATGGACTCCAAGGAAAGGGAAATTTGGATCCGGCACCGGGTAAATTAAATTTTTTACTATTCCCTTTCTGTCTTCTTTAATCTTATAGTATTCCCCTCTAAAAGGAATGATTCTTACATCTAAATTCTTTTCATTTAATCGGGCTATCCGATCTGAAAGTAGTCCTCCGCAATTGATGAATAAGCGCGCTTGATAGGTAACACCACCCGTTACTACTTCCGTGGATTTTGCAGTCCGGTTAAGACCCGTCACCAAGGTATTCAACTTAATCTCCCCTCCCATTCGCTCAAATTCAGATGCGTATTTTGCAGCAACAACCTTATAGTCGATGATGCCTGTTTGAGGCACAAAAATCCCTTCCACACCCCGCACATTGGGTTCGTGCTCTTTGAGTTCTGCCTGATTAAGTTTTTTCAAACCTTCCAGTCCATTAGCGATACCGCGTTCCATGACTTTGTCCATCGCGGCCACTTCCGATTGTGTAGTTGCCACGATAATCTTACCGCATAAGTCATGGGGAATATTATGCTTCTTGGCAAACTCAAGCAAATCATGGTAACCCTGAATACAGTTCTGTGCTTTTAAACTCCCTGGCTTATAATATATTCCAGAGTGAATCACACCACTATTATGTCCCGTTTGATGGGCGGCTACCTTGCCTTCCTTTTCTACAAGAAGCACCTTCAAACTTGGGTCTTTTTCTAAAAGTCGATAAGCCGTGGCCAATCCAACGATTCCACCTCCAGCAATAATTATATCGTGTTGCATGCGTATTTTCGAGCTCAAATTTACGCTTTCATGGCGAATGAGAAACACGGGATAGTTGTAGGAAATAGGATTCGAGGAAAAAACTCAGAATTAGTGGGGGTCGTGGTCAAGGTCTTAGATGCCGGCTACCTCATGGTGCACGAGGAAGAATTCGATATGGATCTCAATATTCATCATAGTGAAGTCGTCGTGGATGAACTTAACCCCATTGATTTTATCCGAATCAGCCCGAAGAAGGAAATGGATCAATACTCGAAAAAAAAATCAAAATCCTTGCGTATCGATCTGCATCTCGAGAAAATCCCTGATCGTTTAAAAGGCTCTCATATTCCTGCTCTCGAATCGCAACAACTCTTTTTACAAGAACGCTTATCCGCCGCATTGAGAGACGGGGTAAGTCAATTAACCATTATCCACGGGAAAGGCTCAGGAATCTTGCACAAAAAGTGTCTAGCAGTCATAAAAGGCTATCCACAATGCCGACAGATTAAAATTTTGAAAGCCGCATTGGAAGCAGCCCATGGCATTGAGGTTTCCCTGAAATAAAAAAGGCGAGATATAAACCCCGCCTTCTTCATCAGTCAATACTTATCTTTTCTACGATTCGACCATTTGGCCCATTGTATTCTACAAAGTAGATACCCGGCATCACCTGAAGATTCCATTCTTCCTGCATCAAGCCTTGCCCATTAATGGAACGTGTTTCAATCGTCTTACCTTGAATATCCAAAATACGGATAGTGCCATTTCCTTGGGCCTCAAATTCCAACGTGAAAGTTCCTGTACTCGGATTCGGGTAAACTTTTAAGGAAGGAGCCAATGTTGCAGTTTCCATTCCCAGCGGGTGACCCACCGTAAAATGTTGAATATAATCCGTACCAAAATCCCCGTCAATCGCCTTAATCAATTGGCCATTATCACGTCGAAGGGTTAAGGAGCCGGTTCCATCATTATTTGCCCAGAACTTAAACCCGTTGCGTTCAGAGTCTACGGCCTTAAAATAATAGCACCCTTCAACTAAACGCACCGTGTCTTTTGAACTCGTACCATTGGTAAAGTTTGTTCGCGAAGAA
>Ga0100381_1003790_pt1 | contig 12966 bp, 17 predicted proteins | sample CryGeymeta201505_FD_80416 | JGI IMG/M metagenome (GOLD analysis project Ga0100381, IMG submission 80416) | Groundwater microbial communities from Crystal Geyser aquifers in Utah, USA - Crystal Geyser metaG 2015-05 | ecosystem: Environmental > Aquatic > Deep subsurface > Groundwater | place: USA...
ATATTTATACAGTTCTATGCTTCAACATACCATGATTAAATTCTGCCTTCACTTGTTACGTTGAGCAGTAGCCAATTCTTCTTTCATCCGTTCAGCCATCATTCCTTCCAACTCACCAGCATCGAATTCCTTCATCTGTCGAGGTTGCCTCATCTCAACGACTTATTCCTCAGGCTCACCTTGATAAGGTCCTCGTTCTTCCAGGTAATACTTTTGAATAGGAAGCGACCATGCGTTGAAATAAGTCAGCTTAGTTGGATATTTTTCAGCAGGAGGCATTTACTCATAGGATTGATCCCCAACCAAGTTTTGAAGGGCTACTGACACGACCTCACTATGTTGCATTCCACTTCTATGTTGTGATTTAATTTCCTCTTGTCGATACTGTTGTACTGGAGTCACGGGGCTTCTAGGTGTTTGAGCTTCAACTTGAGAGGCTCTATTATACCCACTGTTCCTGTTGCTTCCAACTTCAGACTGTACAGGTGTGTTTGTGAAAATGTTCTTTCTCCTGGAGTTACTGAGATGTCCTCCTTAGGCCTGGTTATTGTTGTTATCATTGAAGATGGTACCGATTTGTTCTTGTCCCATTAATAAACAATGCTATTATATCATGGTACTGAACCTTGTATAAAAAAAATGGCAGACTATCATTTTTTTTTATTAATGGGTATCTTTTTTGCTCGAGCGCTGGCAGAGGAGTTTACTGGATTAGCTTTAGAAGATGTGATAACTAATTCGAAATTTTCCTGGTTGTTTTTTGGCCCCGAAGGTTCCGTTTTGATGATAGATTTAGAATACTATGCCTTTCTTTGAGTGAAATACTAGCAATGTTCACTGGCATTACTTTAAGCTACTCTGATATTGACCTTGCTGGTTATTTGATGAGATGGATCATCTATTTATTCAACCCGCAACCTTGAACCAGCTCCTTATCGAGGAATATCAGAATAATAATATTGATTCAGATCGAGTTCCTTTATTTTCTTTTAATGTCGAGCTTATAGTTATTCCAAAGCTTGACTGGAAGAAACACTAATTCCCATGTTATTAATATTTTTATATACAAAATCCACTATGAAGAAAAAGACATTTATTTGATGCATCAAGGTCAAAAAAGATGAAGCTAAAAACAATCAGCCAAGTATTATCAACAAATATTTGAAAATATATGGTAGATAATCAATGAGTGACTGCATTTAACCGATGTACTCTTTTCATCTCTTTCATATAGCTCTCTATATTTTCTTAAGGTCTCTGAGTCGCCAGCATCACGTCTTCACTTTCAGTATGATTCTGTAGCTTGAGGGTGTTGCTTTAGAATAAATACTCCATTCTGTTGCTTTGTAAATAATGTGTTGGCTTTCGAATAGGATTATCTCCCCTGTAAAATTCATTAGTGTAAATCTCCACTCCCCTTGATAACTCGATGCGTTTTTTAATCATGTCTTTTCCAACCTCATCAGTTTTGTAGTAGCTGTCAAAATAATTCAAGTACAGAACTTTTTCTCCCTCGTCAAAAGTGAATCGAACTATCCTATTAATTGTCAAGTTGTTTTGTAAACAATACCTATTGACCAGCAATATTTAATGGTCTTCACTTAGATTCTGCTCCACCAACTTGAAGGACATGCCTGTCAGCAGACAACTTGACGACATCATCACGGCTTTCAACAAACCATCGAACAACTTGTAAATTGTACTGAAAAGATAGGCATATTTTCCAAAAAGAGCGTTGAGTGTTTATTAAAACTTGATACTTTCCTTTACCTTGATGCTGGTGTAGAAAAGCAACTCAAACAACTGAAGGTTTTGAGTGCCCTAAGATACTTCTCTCATCTTGATCAACCTTTCATAGATGGCGTACAAAAATCGAACCAAGCTATAGAGCTGCTCAGATCCATACAGAACCTTTTTATTTTAACTCCGTTCGGGGAGATAAGAATACCTCGATGCTTTGTCTTGCATAACTTTCATATTTTTTTTGTTTTTTTCGTCTTCCATCTTTTTGTCAGCATTTCTGAAGATCAAGGGTTGAGGATCTGTACTCATATAATCTTCAGGTCTGTAGTCCATCTCGCTATTATTTATCTTCAACATCAACTGCTCTTATTGAAATTTTTAATTGGGATATCTTCTTATTGGGTTCCTCCATTTCAAATACCCAGTCAGAAACTGCTCCAAAAATAATTTGTTCTTGAGCTTTTAGCCATCTGACATTGGAGAATTTTCAATATAGTAAATCAGGAACGTGTATACCTGATCACAAATTTCTTGATCTTCGAATGCCAAAATCATGATGGGGTAGTACTGTCTTCTGTTGTCATCTTTCAAGTCAAATATTTCAAAGCTGGGAAGCTACCTGCTGTTACATTTTTAAACTCTTGAGCTGCATTAGAAACTGTTGAGGATTGAAAAGAACCCCTTTTTGTCTTCAAAGCTTAGCGTTGTGGGCTTGATATCACCTCCATTTGCTAATATTTTGTTTCGATCATTGAGCTAGCTGATAAAATTTTGATTCTTCATCTTTAATTTTTCATTCTTCTTGAACTCAAATCCTTTCAAATCCAAAGCCTTGAAGAAATTTTTATTAGCAATTTCATTCCAAGCTTTTATGGCGTGTATTTATCTCAGAGTTGCCAGTTCATTTAGTTCATTATCAATCTTAATCTTGAAAATTTTGCAGGTTTACCTAGGTTAGTGCTTCATAAAATTCTAAAGCTACTCTTTTTGATCTTCCCTGCAGTTTTTGTATATCAACTGGATTGTGCCAAGACTGAGAGCCACCTTCAGCTTTTTAAGTCTCTGTGTATCATCTAGGCCGTTGCTTTCATCTAAGTAGGAATCGATCAGCTCCTTTGTCTTTGACAATTTTTTAAAATACAAATCGAATTCATAGCGTTCATCTTCAGCTTTGAGAAGATTGATTTCATTCATATTTTTGTTACGGACACTGAAGTTTTCGTTTTATTCGGAACCTGACGGGGCGGATATCCATTTATCGTTGGTAATAAGTTTGACCTCGGGAGACTTTCCTGAACACTTGATAGGGTAAAAGAAAGGCATGGCAACATAGCTGGGAGAAGCTCTTTCTGTATTGTTAAAATTGATATCACTAAGAGGTTTGAACCAACTTTGTTTTCTTCGATCAAGTTATCGAGTCTCAAGAATTTCTTTGATATTCTCAAAATGAATATCCTCAAGGCCAACATTGTTAATGAGGGAGATAGCCTCCTTCCGGGAGATTATGTTAAGGCTGTAAATTTTGAAAATTTTTGTAATATATCGATATTTGTTGTACTCCATACTTTTTTCCATCTGACTGATAGCTAACCTTTCCTCATTTGGATTTGTGAAACCACCTGTCATTACAGATGGTAGCAACTGCAACTTTCTCTCCTTCTTCTCAGGAATAATTTAATTTTTTGGCTCAACATAGGGCCTTCTCTATCTTGGTACATAACTTTCACTAAGATATGTATCTTTCTGTTCTTCGGGGACAGGAAGTGGGGGAGGTCTGTTCACTTTCAGGTGCTCTAAATTTTTTCTCCTGATGAGCTCTTCATCTTTCATGTCAATAGCCTCTTCAATAAGCCTTTCAAGCTCTTGGTCTCCTTCAATGATTTCTTTCAGTTTTGGTAGAATCATCTTGCTGACATCGTGATTTCCTTATCCTTTGGATTTGTTGAGTTCTTGAATCATGGAGATTATCTTTTAGAAGACAGCTGGTCGATTTTTCTTGACATAACTCATAAAATCTCTTAGTTTTTCGTCATCAGGTCGAGTAACAATGAATTTGTTTCCCTCTTCAAGAAATCCGTTCAGTTAGCGGGTGAGTTCGGCATGGGGCAAAAGGGTATGACTCATTTTAAGATAGCATTCATGCTCATCCTAGCATTTCTCATACTTCCTCAGGAATTTAATCAACTCTTTATATGATTGAGCATTCTAGGTTCTCAGTTTCTACAGCCATCGCTCAGCCTGCTTGACATTAAATTGTTTGAGAGCCATCATGATAAAAATATATCAATTAACTATCAGACTATTGACTACCCGCACAGACACCCGCCTGAGCATTTGCTAATACTGTCAGACAATTTGAATTCTATGTAATGTGAAATTTTTGTTTTGATTTTTTTAACTGCAGTCCAAATAAAGATATTTAGCATCATTTCAAACGCTTGCCGTGCTACCATCGGCCTTCTTTCCAAATGCCGTCTCTGCCTTTGTATTTACCTTCTCCATGTTGGACCCCTCCCTCCCACTATCCTTCGTACTCTCGACCATCTGGCCACCAAACACGTCCAAATCCATGTTTTTTATCGTTAAAATAATCACCTTCATATATTCTACCATCTGGCCACTTGAAAATGCCTTTTCCTTCCATTTTGTTATTTTTCCAATGACCCTCATACTATTTGCCATCGACCCAATGGATTTTTCCGAAACCTTCCATGAGGTTGTTCTCGAAGTTACCATCGTACACAGAGCTGTCAGGCCAGGTGAATTTTCCCTTGCCTTGCTTTGATCCTTCAAAGTGTTATCTGTATCAAAAGATAGATACCCTTCATATGAAGATCCATCGGTCCAGCGTTCAATACCGAATCCATGCTGAATGTCTTAGAACCATTCGCCTGTATAGCTAGAGCCATCGTTTTTAGTGTATACTCCTTTACCATGAGCTTTGTCGTCTTTCCATTCTCCCTCATAAACATCTCCGTTAGAGTGAATAAGCCTGCCTCGACCATTGGCCCGGTCTTCTTCCCAGTAACCTTCATAAAGTGCGAAATTATCCCAGACTTGTTTACCTCGTCCATTGCGCATGCCATTGCTGAACTGACCGATATATCTGATGCCATTACCCATATCTACGGGTCCTTGGGTCACGAATTATGTTTAATTCTCATCATCGTATTTGAAGGGGCCTAATCTTAGTGCAATTTATTTGGTTTTGTCGTTATAGAAATCTTCAGGCTGAAGGTTGTAGTCATTTCTGGCATCTAGGACGAGGGTGGTTTTATTCTCCTGCTCAACATCGCCACAAGCACGGCATTCAGCACCCATTTCTCAGTTTAAATTATAAACTATTTTAACTTATCAAGCCAAACCATCCCAACTATCCCTTAAATAATAAAGAAAGCTATTGAATCCAATTTCTAAAACAAATGAAAAGCTGAAGATTATCTTGAATATAATTTTCGACATATACCTTTTATAATTAGTCAGACTTATGAATTAACGATCCTTATCTTACCGTCAGGACAAAAAAACGCACCCTAATGATATCAGCTTCTAAAAAAGAATATCAAAGGCCATGAGATAAAAGAAATGCACCATCCACCAAATGGCCAGTCAAAAGCAAACTAGTCAACAAATGCTATCTTATAGATTGTCACCCTTCAGTCGAAACAAAGAGCACCTTAAGACTTAGCAGACTCAGGGGAAAAGCAGTAAAGAACAACTTATTGTACTTTCGGAGCAAATGGTAAAAAAATATCTGACAGAATAGGGTATTCATGAGGGAGTATGTGTGAATCATCATCTCAAAAATGCAGCTTTTGAGGAGAAATAGTACAGAGATATGCTGTACTGTCATGAGTGTGCTATCAAAATGGTCAAAAACAACACTAAAGTTGTAGGTATCAGTCAACAATCTTTGCTGTTCAAATCTCTCCTCCACAAAGAAATTAACAAAATCGACTAAGAATAAAGCACCCTGAAGCACACTATCTAATAGCACTATCAATAAATGCGACATATACTTGAAAATTATTATTTGCAGTTTTTGGAGGAAAGGGTCCATCAACCATAATTTGTGATTTTTGGCGAATTCAGACCTGACAGCAAAGCTATCGCACAAATCAAAGAACAACTAGGGAAAATTGATGAGGTTAAGTTTAAATTACTGACTCCTGCAGATAATGAACACCAAATTACTTAAACCAACAAAGACAAAGAAAATGTAAAGAGCGAAACTAACAAAGGTCGAACTTTGAAGACCAGTCATAATATTAATGAAAAAGATATCATGATTGAGGTTTCAATCGAGAGCAATCGTTCATTTGGTGTTAAATCTCAAAGAAATGAAAAGAAGAGCTATAGAGATCGTCAGAACACCTAATACAGCCACAATTTATTCAGGTAGCCTCGAAAAATTCTCAACTTACGCTGACTAAGCCTTTCCTTCTTTAATGATAATACGCTTGCATTGGAACTCAAGATCCCTACTTTTATCATTTTTATTGAATATAATTAGTAATGCAGCACATGAGCAACAGCATGAACCTCAGCTAGTCGACAGCCAATCGACAGCTCTTTCTTCCCGAAGAGCTGGAGTCTATCAAATTAACCCAGCTAAGACAAAAGCGCAGAGATTTGGAGGACAAACTAAGACTAGTATCCAACAGGATTAAATTTCGACGCAATAAAGAAGAGAGCTAGCTTAAGAGATATATCAGATCTGAGGAGCGATCACGAGTTCAGAGTGAGACCAAAAATTTCAAGAAATGGCATGAAATGCTCAAAGAAGAGCTTGATCAGAAGAAGGAGTTTTAGACTAGGAAGAAGCAAAAATAAGTCGAATAGTTTAGGCACTCCCAATCCCATCGTAGACAGCTGATCAACCAAGCTCTTAGAGACCGGAAGCATTCATAGAGCTAGAAAATGCGAAGAACAAAAAAGGTAAAGATATTATGATTCAGATGGACGAGTAAGTTCTCAGCACAAGCAAGCAAAACGCATAGATGGAGCTACGGTAAAAGTATGAAAGTGCCTTGAGGAGCAAGTAGAGGCAGTTAGCCAAGAAAAAATACTATTGGCTGGTTTAGAAGAGGCTGACTTATCAGCAGAACATGCTATAGGAGGCACAAATTTATGAAAAGCAGGTCAGTGAATACCACAAGAAAATTCAACAACTAAGAGAACAGGAGTAAGAGCTGAAGTTGAAAGAGGAGCATGCCACTGAGGTTCTGAGGTGCGCTGAGCAGAATTACGAATTGCTGAAGAAAGCTTGATTAATATTGTTTGTTTAATAATTTTAATGGAGGAGGGAGAGAAGAGCAATCTGGTTCAGCAAAGGATAAAGAAAATGCTTGAGAATAAAAAAAAATTAGCAAACCGTGATGAGACAGAGCACACAAAGCGACTAAAAAGCGGGGCAAACACTTAAAACAAACTACATGAAGCAGAAACAGAAGAATAAATAGGGAAGCCACACTCTAGTATTCGAATGAGAAGACCAGCTTCAGCTTTCAAAACTGTATAATCGACCCATGGAGTTTCTGTGATTCCCATACAAAAGATAGAGATTGATTGCCGCGCATTACTCAAGACAGTATTTGAGCACGGCGTCAAATTGCAGTAATACCTCAATCGGCATCGTCTGGATCCTTAAAAATATTACGAATATTTGTCCAGCAACGAACTGTTTGTGATGCTGGTGGCCGGAAAACTAAAAAAAGTAACCGAAGAAAAGCACACTCTGGTGATGGAGAAATAAGCTATTGCTAAAATGTAGCGAGATATGGAGGTGAGGGCACAGCTGCAGCGCTGTGAGGAGGTTGAGCAGCGGATCAGTCAGCGTTTAGAGGACAGACTAAAAATGCTGAGCAAACAAGCATGATTTATAATTTTGGTATTCTAATTAACAGATATTTTTGAATTTGAATGCTCAACCAACGCCTCAGGGTCTACAGTCAAGAGCTCTACCGAGAAAAATCAAAGACACTTTTCTGGGAAGAACCAAGCCAATAAGCACCATTACAAGGGCAACAGTTCAACACCCTCAAAACAGAAACAGAAGAGAGATATTTGTATGAAAATTGCAAAGAGAGCCAGGAAGGAAAGACAAGCATCAAGGACAGCATAGAATTGGTCATTGTGTTGACTCAGCAAAACGATAAATTGACTTAGAAGATAGCTGAAATTATGGATCAGCTAGAGGCAGAATAACATAAGGGGGCTCAGTATGAGCAAAAGATCAAATAAAATAATCGGTAAATTGCTTCACTCTAGTAAAGCTTATAAATGGTCAGAATTGAAAAGAAGGAGCATTATAAGTTGTAAAACCTCAACTAAAGCTAAATTCCTAATCATTCAGCTTAACTGAGTACAACCCACAACAATCAATCCTGGCTGAACGAGTTTCTCAGCAAGGAAGATCTGCAGCAGCTATGGACCCATCGCAGAGAGCAGACCATCAAGGAAATTCACCCTAAAAAGGCTGTCAAAAAATATACAATAGACCTCAAGGCTGCAGTTGAAGAATAGAGAGCAATAAAAAACTCAGAAAAGCACACAAATAGTTGTAACGCCAGATCTGACTCCAGTCAAAGGTTAAGAAACGTAGATAGGTCATCAAAGAAAACTATTACTTCGGTTGCATATAAGTCTCGTGAGGCTGAGAAGAGATATGACTTGAAGGTCGATCTCAACGACAAGCAGAGAAAGATGGCAGAGCTCTGGGAAAAGACCAGAAGCAAACCATTGTCTTACATGCGGGGTGCGAAAAAAGTAAAAAATCCTGAGTTATGATTATTTTTGTTTCGGATAGAAGAGGTTTGATATATTAATGTTATTGAAAGTAGTGTTAGTGCTGGTGTGGGTAGCGGCGGGGATGAGTGGAGCTCCGCTGCTCAGCTGTAACTACGATGCCACAAGGGTCAGCGGTCACTCATCCCTCGTCTCTCCGCTCCAAGTACCGCTCTCCCTACCCAGAAACAATGACCCACGATCTTTTGTACCTCTTCATGAGAAAAACAATATCCTTATGGCATCTTAGAGCACTCCTAATCTTGACATTCCTGGCTTGAGAGAGCGCATGGTACAGATAGACCACGCAATGCTCGAGTAGGATAATGCTCCCACTCCATTCTTTGAGGGGAAGTATGACGAGGATTACCATATTTTGGAGAGCAAAGAATTCTAAGTGAGGCTGAGCAATCCATCAGGAATATTCAGCATTTGTCTCTAAGAGGTGTTCACTGATAGTGAGTCAATTATCAAATCTTTAAGGAGATCTCTGCCTTTCTGCGTTGATCCCTATACCAAATACCCGCTGCACTTCAACATTTATGTGACCTCAGTCCGAAACAGAGAAAATATCAAGGCTGCCATCTTTCTCAATGCTACAATCCGCTATAATGGGGCTAAAGTTCACAATAGGCTGTGGATCTATGAGGTCAAGTTCAATCTTCTCCCCAACCATCTCAAGTTATATGCCCTCTAGCTGAGAAATTGCAAACAAGATCACAACATAGTCAGTATTAAAAATCCAGAGAAGAACTAACTGCAAATTATGGTTGAGTATAGGCATAGGAAGTTCTTCATGAATAACCAACCTTTTGATGAAAAAGCTAGTATCGCCCCCGGAAATAATTTCAGGTTTCTAATTGAAGGGAGAAATGCTACTATGACCATCTATACTCGTAGCCCTTCACAGCCTAACAAACAATACCCTGCTCTGTATCTACCTTTACATTGTTTGGAGCCAGCTGTCATCGAACACATTCCTATTGGTATCTTGACTAGCCCTTCCATGGCCCTCAACTTTCCACTTTTAGTCAGCAGTCACTCGATCCACAACATCCACATTCACTCTATTGACCTCAGATCCAGCTCATTTGCTGTTGATCTCGTTAAAATGCCCACCAATAAGATTATTATTCTTCCAAACGACAAGCATGTCCAAGTTGCTTCTTTTGTTGTCCGTAGTGCTAAAAATCCAACATATCGCAACAGCATTCATATAACGATTCGATACATGTTCTCCAACGGCACAATCAGAGGCGATATATATCGCACTCTACACTACAGTTAGATATACCAGGCTGTTATTATGGGGAATAATCGTTTCTATGACCTTCACAAGCTCCCTAAAAATATCGAGAAAGAAATGCCATAAGCCTATAAATTAAGAAATTTTACATACACTGTCAACAATCGCATGTCGATTCCAATCAAATTAGAAAGAATTATTTTCGACAGAGAGGCTTTTAGACAGCATTGGAACAGACATGTCGGAGGGGGATACATCTTTCCTTTGAAGAGAAAAGAATAATTTATGTTGGAGTATGTTGGACCAAGATAAATAGCTGTTTCCCCTGCTCGATATATGGCCACTGCTGAGTTCACGGGTGGGTTACTTGTTCCTTTTGAGATGATGGTATATGATAACACTCTGATTTGTATCTATCAGGGTAGGTAAGATCGTTGCTCTAAGCTAAAAGTAATCAACTTTGGTCACCACAAAAGTTAAAATAAAAATCAAGTGCAAGTCCTCACTGTCAAAAATTTGAACCCGACTAGCATAAAAATGTCTCTAAAACCTTTTTCTCCTCCATTAAGGAATCTGAAGCTGAACATAAACATAGGCAGGCCTGTGCCTGATTATCCACATCCTGTGACTTAGGAAAAAGGCGTAAGTTATGTGACACTGAAGTCGGGGCACTCCATAGATTTTACATTCAATGTTCAGGTTAGCAGTAATGTTGTGACCAACATGAAGTTGATTCTTGAAACTCCTTTTGAGAAGATCAACACCAAGCTGAAATTCCACTTCTAAGAAGGCAATCTAACATTATATCCTGATATTATCCACATACCTCGCTACGACATGTAACATAAGGACGAATTGACTCTTAAATCTACCTACCATGAACTTTATTCCATAAGTTAGATCATCTCCAGCTGTGGTTGCCTTTCCTTCGATTTTGACTAGCATTAGGAGCACAGGATCTATGAAAAAGTAAAAATTCCCTTCCTTTATCGTCCCAAGAGATAAGACAATGTGACGCAGGCTTGTTGTGGAGAAGAGTTCATCAAAACTCGATATTTACTGGGTTAAGATTAGGCTTAGAGATAGATTGATGTTGAGCTTATTACCAGCTCAGAAATGGAGAGCAAGACCAAAATACTCATATAGCCTCATCACACTTCTTTGCTACAACTCAACAGTAGCAGCATAAGCCAGACCATTTTGAAGGCTCAGAAAGGAAGTCACTTTTGCATAAACATAAGCAATCCTTACAGTTTACCTCTGAAGTATTTAGTCACATTGCTGCCTCTGACTGTTGTTAGCAAACCCAATGACTACTTCACTTACTTACGGTATGCCAAGAAGGAAAAAGTTGACACATATTTTTGCCACAAAAGGTCTTAGAATCTCAACCCAACCACTTTGAAGCAGATGTTTAAGCTATAATAAAAGCCAAGTGAGTTGCTTTTTAAAGAGGGTAGCTACACAGACAAAAATCCTCTTTAGAGGATGAACCTATCAAACAATGACTATTTGAATGGATTCATCAGCAATGGAAAGTAGACATGCTACAAATTCACCAGCACTCTATACTTCAAATTACTAATATAAAGCTAAGCTGTCAATGACTTACTGGATTAGTACTCGCTTCAGATAGTTGAAAAATTGATCGAAAAAGAGCTGCATTTCATGCACAGTGGAAGATATGCCAATATTCAGGATGACTTCTACAAGATGTTCGAGCTCGACTGGGAGAGATATTGTAGTTTTGCTGTTTACCCAATCTTCAGATTTTGTCAGTTGATTCCTCTAAAAAAAGTGATGCCAACTCTGACCAAAGGTCAAGGAATATAGTCAGAAGCTAGGATCATGGGAGTTGGTGAGCATCATGAACAGTGCTATATGTTGAGCGGATTCAGAGGAAAAGATGTGAACTTTCAGCTAGTTATAGCAAACAATCACTCTGTTTATGACGACTACAGCGTATCTCTCAAACTTGAAGATCCTAAGATAAGAGTCGGGAACATCGCCTTTGAGCCCAACGCAAGCATCAATCATGACATATTCATCAAGCACTATTTTCCAGATCTCCATCTCTCGCTCGATCAACCGACAATTCTTCAGGCACATGGAATCACAGACCGCCGAAGGATAGTCCCTCTCTATTTGACAAATTAGGACTACATTGATTAATTTGGCTACTTCAAGGGTAGTCGCTACTTCCAGCTGATCAATGATGCCAACGTTGATGTTGAGTTCAGTCATTATGGTTTCGATGATCAAGAGAACGTAGTAATGTATCAAGGATTTTAACTTGAAATATTGGAAAATAAGAACAAAGGAAGATTGGTGGTTCCAGCCAACAGTAAGGCGACATTCATGGTAGGCTTTAAAATAGTTTAACTCTTCAAAATCAATAGCACAAACACACTTTTTCACAACTCTCTGAACCTCTATTTGTATAAGGGTCCTCACTATCATTTGCAGTTGCACCTGATCATCAAGATAGCAGATAATATTTTTTCCAAGATACAAGCCAAAAAAGAGGCACATAGCTATCAGAACACTAACGGAGTGGCTTATTTTGTGATCAATCTATTGTCCTTTGGCTTCATATGTGTTATAATCCTGCAACTCAAGAAGGAGGAGGATGAAAAACAAAGTCGGATCGAAGCTTTGAGATAAAAAATAAAAAAGATACCAGATATTGGGAAGATGAAAAGAATAAAGGAAGACGATTAAAGAAAAAACCTGTTTTTGTTGCCCCATACTTCAATAGGCACTAAAATATAGAATGAAGAGAAATAAAAGGCTCGGTTTGTTAGCATAGAATAGGAAGATTTAGATTTCTTCAAAACTCTTCTCACTGTCAATACCAGATAGGAAAAATCAGTTATCATCAGCTAGTCCTCCTAAAGTGAGCATCAACAGTTGCGATATTCCTATGAATCATAAAAAATCAAGACTGACGAAGATGATAAAAGTCAAAGGAGTCAAAGCGGTAGCAGAAGTTAAGAACCCAAACAAGAGGAAGTGGCTGGCTCTTCGTACACAGAGGAAGAGGGTGAGTAGGAAAGTGAATCAGAAATATCTCAGAATTCTCTGGCAGAAAGCTACCTCCCTGATGGCATATCAGTCAGCAACGATGAAATACTGGATATTGATGATGATATGGACTTTTAGTTTGGCTTTTAGAAACAAAAATCTCTGAA
>Ga0100381_1003796_pt1 | contig 12950 bp, 12 predicted proteins | sample CryGeymeta201505_FD_80416 | JGI IMG/M metagenome (GOLD analysis project Ga0100381, IMG submission 80416) | Groundwater microbial communities from Crystal Geyser aquifers in Utah, USA - Crystal Geyser metaG 2015-05 | ecosystem: Environmental > Aquatic > Deep subsurface > Groundwater | place: USA...
CCAGCACCACGATCCACATCCAGTCGGTGCCACCATCGGCCATGCCCGCGCCCATCGCGGCCAGTGCAAAGCAGATCGGCACGATGCCCAGAAATGTCGCCAACGCGAACCTGCCGAACGACAGGCAGGTGATGCCTGCGGCATAGCTGACCGCGTCGAACGAGATGAACGGGATCAGGCGAGAAGCAAAGACGATCAGCATCAGGCTGACCTGCGACCGGGGGGTCGCGATGTATTTCAGCACGGGATTGGTTGACCGGCGCACGGCATCAAAGCCCAAATAACGCGCCGCGCCGAAGGCCGCGAGCGCACCAAGAATGGCACCGATCACGACAAATACCCCGCCCCACAGCGTGCCGTAAAGCGCGCCCGCCGCCACTGCGATCGGGCCGCTGGGGATCGGGCTTGCCACGATGGCCAGCACCATCAACCCGACCAACGCCAGCGGGCCTGCTATCCCCAGACCCGCCACCACGCCGCGCACCCAGGCCTCGCTCATCACCGGATGACCTGTTTCAAGAAAGGCTGGCAGGATCGGCGCCGAAATGACGGCGACAGCCAGCAGGGTGGCAAGGACCGCGCGTTTCGACATGATGACTCTCATATCCGCGCCCTGCGAGCCAGCCCTGCCCATCACTTTTGCCCCACAGTCAGCAGCAGGGTGTTCGGTCCGATCCAGCCGTCTTCGCTCTGATAGGTGTCGAGCTGCGCCGCAATGTCCGCCCAGGCCGCCGCGCGGGCGGCGTCATCCAGCGGGGTCAGGATCTGCAGGATAGGGCCTGCAGCGTCGCGGATGAAGGCCAGGTAGTCGGCAGTCGCCGGCAGCCGGAACGGCACTTCCATCCGCGTTGTGGCAACCGACCGGAAGCCTGCCCGCAGCATGAGGTCATCGATCAGACCGGGTTTGCCAAGGCTGACCAGACCGCCGGGCTGAAACGGATCTCGCGGTGCAAGCCCTGCGTGGCGCAGCGCCGTGGACATGAGGATACGCAGGCAGGGGTTCACGTCCGGCCCGGCAAACACCATGCCGCAAAACCGCCCGGCAGGTCTCAGCACGCGGTAGATTTCTTTGAGGCCCGCCAGTGGATCGGGCAGGAACATCAGCCCAAGACGACATACGGCGGCGTCGAATGTCGCATCGTCCAGCCCCAGATCTTCGGCATCGGCCGTGTGGACGCGCACGTCGGCGTGCCCGGCCCGGACGGCATTCTCAAGTGCGTATTCAAGGATGCCGGGGGATATGTCGGTCGCCACGACCGAGCCTTGCGCGCCGATCCGTTCGGCAATGTCCAGAGTCTGATCGCCCGCACCAGCGGCGACATCGAGTACATTCTGGCCGACGCGTATGCCTGCCATTTCCAGCATTGCATCGGTGGGGATGCGCAGCCAGTTGCGGATCTCGGGCGCGTGTTTGTCCCAGCCAGCCGCCGCATTGTCCCACTGCGCGCGAGTCTCCTGCCCCAACACCAGGCCGGTACACAATTTTGGAGATAGGTTCATTTCAGCTCCTTGCGTTGCTTGAGCCGCCGACGCGGCGCGCCCAGGCCACACAGAATAGGCTGGCTGATCCTAAAAATGGCTTAGAGATTGCGAAGTGATGCCACCAGTGCGTCGGTTTGCGGCGCGGGCCGGATGCCCAGAACGACCGACAACTGCTGTCGACAGCGCCGGTAGGCTTCATAGGCCTCGGCGCGCTGACCCAAGGCCAACAGGCCGGTGATCAAACGACGATAGATGTCTTCAGCCAAGGGCTGCTGTTCGACCACACGCTGGTAGATCAGCACCGCTGCCGCCGTTTGCCCATTGGCTTCCAGCTTGGCACCCAACACGCCCATCTGGCGTGTGAAGCGCGCCTGCAGACGGGTACGGGCCATCAGCAGGTCTGGCGATTCATCCTCGCCAGCCAAAAAGTCGCCCTGATACAGCGCCACCGCCTCGTCGAACAGGGCCAACGCCTGCGCCATGTCCACGGTGGGCCCGACGCCACTGATGCGCGCCAGGCTGGCTTCGAGCGCCGCAACATCCGTCCAGCAGGTGGCCGGGTTGAGGCTTACGCTACCGCCGTTCAGCACCACATGGTGGTCGCCGCCCAACTGCTTGCGCAACCGGTGCAAGGCGTTGTCGAACGAATTGCGCGCGGCGTCGCCTGGCGCCTCGGGCCAGAGGGCTGCACACAGGTGGTTTACCGGCACCGCCTCAGCGCCGAGCGCCAGCACCAGCTTGAGCAGCTCAAGGGGCTTACGACTTTCCTTGCGCGCGGCGCTTGCGGCCACGCCATCGCGCTCGATGCTGAAACGCCCCAGGGTGCGGATGCGGATCGGCCAGGGCCATTGCTGGCTCGCATTGGCCGGGGCCGGCAACGCGTAGCGCCGAATGATCTGGCGTGCAAAGGGTGGATCGATGCCGTGTTCAAGCGCGAGTGAGGCGATCTGCGACATCATGTCGCCACAGCAATACGGCAGCGGTCCAAAGTCGTAGCCGTAGGTACGGCCGGTGGCAAATGCGCGCGCAATGGCGTCCAGGCAGCGCCCCTGGTCGCCGCGCCGCTGCGCCAGATGCGCCTCGATCAGCGCTGCAATCCAGTGGTGCCAGCGGCACACGGCATAAAAGCGGTGTGCCAGCGCGGCGCGCAACGCGTCTTCGGCCTCCAGCAGTGCGCCCGCTTGCGTCGCGGCTAGCGCCTGACCCAGCAGCGCAATGTGTTCACGCAAGGGCCAGCCGCTGGCGCGCCCGCTGGCCACCGCCGCGCGCATGAGCTGTGCCGCACGGTCCCAGTCACCGTCGAGCAGGAGCAGCATGCCGCGCTGAAACTCGTAGATGGTCGCGTCAATCGGGTTGGCGGGGTCAAGCAGGCCGGCCACGTTGTTCAGGTGGGTGCGTGCCAATTCGGCATCGCGAGCGGCCACGGCCGCCAGCACCATCATCAGCCCGGCTTTGGCGCGCAGCGGCGCCCCACCCTGCTCGACCAAAGCCAGGGCAGCGCGTGCTTGCTGCAGGGCCTCGTCCACCTGCCCGCGCAGCGAGCGCACCAACACCCCCACGCCATACCAGCGCAACAGCGTGGCCGGTGCGACGTCTTGTTCGCTGCACAGGCGATCGATCTTGATCATGATGCGATCGAGCCGCAGGGTCTGGCCGGTCCACAGCAGGTAGAACGCCAAAGAACCGAGCAGAATGCGCTGGCTGGCTCCGAGCGGCTCCTCAATCAGGCGTTCGGCCAGGTCGGCCAAATCCGCCGTCAGCGGATGTGCTGTTTCGCGATGAACAAACGCCGCCAGCAGACCGGGCAGCACGCGCAGGTCCGACGCCACGTTGCGCTGCGCCAGATAGGTCGGTGCGTAGGCCACAAGTTGCGACATCCAGGGTGCCAGCGCGTCGAGATTGGCACCGAGAAAAATGATCGCATCGGCGGCTGCGGCGGCGGCATCGAACGCCCCGCGCGCGTCAGCCGCAAGCGTGAAGCCCAGGTAGGCGCGCTCCAGATGATGCAATGCGTCGCCCGGCTGGCTGGCCAGCTCGCAATAGCCGAGCCAGTAAGAAGCCTGCGCGCCAGCCTGAAACGCTGGCGGCAGCGCCAAAATCCAGCCCCGCAGTGTTGCGGTGCGCCCCTGCGCGACCAAGTGCCCGGCCTGCGCGATGAGCAGCTCCAGCGCATCGATCCAGGCTTGCGCTTCAATCAGTTGGGCCATGGCGGCATCGGCCTGGTCGTGGTCCAGCAAAATCTGCGCCGCATGCAGGCGCACCGCACGCAGTGCCTGGGGATCGAGCCATTGGGCGGCCCGTGCACGCAGGAATTCGCCGAACAGCGCATGAAAGGTGTAGACCGGTGGCGAGCCGGCGCGGCGCTCGGTGAAGAGGCTGCGCCGGGCCAGGTCGGCCAACAGCGCGGCGGTCCGCGCATCGCCGCTGATGGCCACCGCCATCGCCGCTGTGGCGCTCGGAAGGAAGGCAACGTGCATCAGCGCGAGCGCGTCCGGTGGCGCCATTTTCTCCATCACCTCACTGGCGAAAAAGGCAAACAACCGGTCGCGCGCCGTGTCGCCCTGCAGCGCCGCGTCGGGGTCCAGTTCGCGGCGTGCGGCGAGCAACAGGATCATCGCCGCGGCCCAGCCGTCGGTGGCCTGGCACAGGGCGCTGGCGGGCCAGTCGCGCTCATGCAAACGCACCAGTTCGCCGGTCTCCAAGTCATTGAAGCGCAGCGCTGGCGCCTCGATCAGCGCGAGTTGCTGTGCCGCGAGTGCGCGCGCGTACGCCGGAGCAGGCGGCTCGCGACTGATGATGATCAAGCGGGCCGACTCGGGCAGCTCCGCCAGCGCGGCGGCGATGCCGGCGTGAAACAACGGTGCCGCCCCAAGCTCCTGCATGTTGTCCAGCACCAGCGCCCAGGGCGCATCGAGTGTCAGCGCCAGGCGTCGAAAACAGCGACGGATGAAGGCCGGCACATCGCGCAGGTCGTCAGCGCTGGGCAGCGGCAGGCGCAACTGGCGACGGCGCGCAAGGCGGGCTGCCGCGCCGCGCAGAAAATGGACAAAAGTGGCGGGGTCTGCATCGCCGGGGTCAAGCTGCAACCACAGGCAAGGCAGCGTCTGGGTAGCGAGGTAGCTGGCGACGAGCGTCGTCTTACCGATACCGGGCGGCCCGCCAATCCATAGACCAGGGGCCGTGCTCAACCGCTCCATCTCGGCAAACAGGCGCTCGCGTCCGACGACGCGGCCGAGCCGCGGCCGGCTCAGCTTGCCGAGCGTCGGCAGTCGGCGGGGGCGCGGGGTTGGCATGTTTTGATTCTAGGACAGCGATGCCAGGTATCGGCCATGGTCAACAGTCGGGTCGATTCACTCGCAGAATTTGCGCGTGCTGCCACCCCGGGTCGCTGCAGATCAATCGCAATAGAGTGCAGACAAAACAAACTGGGAGCGGTGGGTGAAGGAGGTCAGCGCAGCCGTTTGAGCTAGTCCAGCAAGGCGATGCGCTGTTCGAAGGCTCGCGCAAAGACGGCGATGAAGAACACCGCGATGAGCCAGTAGCCGAGCCAATGGCCTGAAAGGATGATGAAAACCAAGACCACGGCGCCGACCATCGCCGCTAGATAGGCCAGAAATTCGAGCAGAACGGAAAACATGACCAGCACCACCGGAGTCCAGATTGTCATTACCGCCAATGATAGGGCATCGCCCGCCATTGGCAAGACCCGCGCCGGACTGAAATCGAGTATAGCGTCGTAGACACCGCAATCCGGCTCGGAGACCACCGTGCCGATGATGTCGGCATAGCCCTTCACGACATCCTGGGTGCCGTCTTTGGAGCCGCCATCCACCACCACGCATTCCAGCGGGCGCCAGGTCTGGGCGCGCACGGAATCCACCGTCGCGGCGATGGTGCCGGCGGCGTTGTAGCAAACTGTTACGACACTGGTGGTCAGGCTCATCACGCTCGCTCACTGCGGCTGGCCAGATCGCGGCTTGAGCCTTGCCGCCACATTCACCGGACGGTTACTTGGCGTCTTGTTCACCTGCACATGACGCTTGGCAAACAACGCATCAAGTGAAACCCCGGTCAACCTCTCGAGCTTGCCGCGCTTTCGCAGCACCCAAGGCCACACACCCTTGCCGCTGCCGTCACCCCATTCCCAGTAATCGACCGCAAACAATCCGGGGCGCTCCCCGATCCGCCACTCCTCGTCAATCTGGACCCCTGTCTTGGCGACAAGATCGTGGAAGGAATCCATGTCATACTCCCAAACGAAAAAGTTCTTGCCGTTCTCACCACGTTCATAAACCGGACCATCCATATAGACCACGCTACGTGTCGCCTTGCATGGCACCGTCAGCAGCAGTTCACCTTCTGGCTTGAGCACACGGCGGATATCCTGGAAAGCCGCCACATCTCCCCCGACGTCAGGATAAATGTGCTCCAGCACGGAGATGGAGATCACAGCGTCGAAACTCGCGTCCGGCCAGGACAGATTGCGCACATCCCCCAATCCATATTCAAGATTCCGCAAGCCCATCGACTTGCTGATGGCGCGGTAGGGCTCCACTTAGCTTTCCTGAATATTGATGTAGCGGAACTGAACATCCGGATGGCGGGCGGCCAGATGCAGGGTAAACCACTGTGGCGAGGCCACATCCAGAACTTTCTGGCCAGGGCTGAGGTGAAGCATGCGTAGGACAGCCTCAAACTCCGCCCAACGCATATAGTCAATCGGGCGAACGACGGCTCTGGCCGCGAGCTTTTCAAAACGCGGGTCCTGGCATCGAGCCCTATCGATCCCCCGCGCGAGGCGACGGATATCGCTGGCGCCGGAACTTACGTGCCTAAATGTCGTACTGTTCATTGTCCCCTCCTACAACGGTAAATCGATTCCACCTCGGCCAGGCGCATGCGGACATCATCCGGGAAATCTTCGATCTTCCCGGCGCGCGGACATCTGTAAGAGTAGTGGGCTTCCGGGTGGTCGAGAGCGCAAGCACAAAATCGACTGAACTGGCGGTACTAAAAAAAGTCTCGACAGCTTTGGCCAGCGCTCGGTGCTGAGCTTCAGCCAGGTCGAGGTCAACCCGATCCTGCCGGGCGATACCTTCCAATTCAAGCCGCCACGAGGTGCGGATATCTTGCAGCAATCACTCGGGCGCCGGTATTGGTTTTTCCCGCGTGACGGAAAATTGGCATGCGTTTTATGCGGAAGGAATGAACTTTTTGTAGACCATGACCAGGGCGATTCCGCCAAGAATGGCGACCGAGGCCAGCAGCAGCCGCAAGGTGACAGCCTCCCCGAGAAACACGATGCCCCCCACGGCCGCAAGAACCGGCACACTGAGCTGGACGGTGGCCGCGCTGGTCGCTTTGAGTCCGCGCAATGCCGTGTACCAGATTGCGTAACCAATGCCCGAGGCCAGCGCACCCGAGGCCAGCGCATAGCCCAGTCCGGCGCTATCCACAGAACTCCAGCGCACGGTGGCCAGGCTCAGCAGCGCGGCCATGACTGCCGCGCGCAAAAAGTTCCCGCTGCTGACCCGGATTGGGTCGCCGGACCCCTTGGCGCGCAGCGAATAAACGCCCCAAGCCATCCCCGCGCCCAGCATCAGGGCCGCGCCCAGCAGCGGCGGCGCCGACAGCCCGGGCAGCAGCAAGCCCGCCAGTCCCGCAAAAGCGCACAGCAGCCCGAGCCATTGCCGCGGGAACAGGCGCTCGCCAGCCCACAGCCCGTAGCCGATCATGGTGGCCTGCACCGCGCCGAAGAGCAGCAGCGCGCCCATGGCAGCGGACAGGCTGACGTAGGCATAGGAAAACCCCGCTGCATACGCAAAAAGGGCCAGCGCGGAGGGCCAGTTTCCGCTGCCGCTGGCACCGCTGCCGCGAGTCCGGGTAATCAGCCAAAGCGTCAGCGCGCCGGAGACGATGCGCACGGTGGTGAAGCTGGCCGGGTCAATGCTGGTGTGTTTCAGCGCCAGCCGGCACAGCAGCGAATTGCCCGCGAATGCCAGCATGGCCAGCACGGTCAGAAATAAGGTCAGGGTACGGGGCATCAATCGACTTCGTTTTCGGCACATGGTAACGCGCATGCTTGTTCCGTGTCTTCGCGACTGACAGACTCCTAGAACGCCAGTATGAGGGAAGCACCGGCATTCCGTGACCCGGCCGGAGCCGGCCGGGTAGCTGTTTGCGGTGAGTTGGGCGACGTGAACGCTCGGCGCCGATCCGTGACACGGCCGCGCGGTCGGCAGCGGGAGTGGGGGTGCCCGCATCGGCGTCCGACTTTCTCCCCCTTGCTGGTGGTGGCGCAAGGGAAGAATCTGGCGCCGCGCGAGTGACGCGGCGCTGCGAGACGGATGATCAGTTCAGGGTCTGATCGAACGGGAGGCCGGGATCGGGCGCTGGCGAGGTCGGGTCCCAGGGTGGGGACTGATCGAACGCGAATTCCGGTGTGCCGGCCCATTCGGCCTCGAGTTCGGGCGGGTCGCGGGCGCGCGGGGCGAGCAGGGGTGGCGTAGTCGGCTCGCCGAGGCGGGCGAGGATCGCGCGGATCGAGGATGGCTCGGTGAGAAAGGCGATCAGGCGCATCTCGCCCTGGCAGCGCGGGCAGGTGAGCGGGCGGAGCTCGTAGATGCGGGCGAGCAGGCGGGCCCAGTGGATCGAGGCGCGCCGGCGAGCGGTGGCGGGGCTCGTGGAGTCGGGGCCCGACAGCGACACGGGCGCGGTCGCCGTCATGGGCTGTCCGGGCCTTCAGGCACTATCCGTTCTTCATCCGTAGGAGGACGCACATGGCGAGTGCCGACGAAATCAACAGCGACATGCTTGGCTTCTGGAACGAGCAGGGCGGGCGCACCTGGGTGGAGCGCCAAGCGCACACGGACGCCACGCTGACGAACGTGACCGACGCGCTCGTTGTTTTTGCCGCGCCCGCCGTCGGCGAGCGAGTCCTGGACATCGGGTGTGGCTGCGGCGCGCCCTCGCTTGCGTTTGCTCGGGCCGTCGGCCCATCCGGCCGTGTCGTGGCGATGGACATCTCCGGGCCGATGCCGGCCGAGGCCAGCGCACGGGCGAAGGCCGCCGGCATCACCTGGGTCGAATGGCGACAGGACGATCCCGCTGCGATGGAGTTGGAGGAATACGATCTGCTGACTTCGACCTTCGGCAACATGTTCTTTGGTGACCCCGTGGGCGCCTTCTCCAACTTGCGCAGCGCCGCGAGTCCGGGCGCGCGTATGGCGTTCGTGTGCTGGCGGTCGCTGGCCGAGAATCCGTGGATGGAGGTGCCCATGAACGCGGTGGCGCAGCACTTGCCGCCGCGGCCTAAGCGGTCGCCGCACGCCCCCGGCATGTTCGCCTTCTCCGATCCGGAGCGCGTCGCCGAGGTGCTCACCAAGTCAGGTTGGGCAGCGCCGCGCATGGAGAAGCTCGACACCGATCTGGATATCGCCGCCGGTCGTGGGCTGGATGAAGCCGTCATTCAGTCGACGCAGATCGGCGCCGTCAACAGCTGGCTCCGCAATCAATCGGAACAGCTCGTGGCGGCGGCCACGGCCTCTCTCTACGAGGCGTTGAAGCCCCATGTGCACGGCGCGAGCGTGCGCCTGCCGGGCGCCATGTGGCTGGTGAGCAGCAAGCCTGCCTGAGTGTGTGCCCTTGGCGACTGACGCTGACGCGTCATGACCGCCGGAGCGCGCGCAGCCCTCAGATCGCGGTGACGAGGACTTCGCGGCGGCCGCCGGCCTTGCTGGTGGCGGGGCCGACGACGCCTTCCTTCTCCATGCGATCGACGAGCTTGGCGGCCTTGTTGTAGCCGACGCTGAGCTGACGCTGGATGTGGCTGATGGAGCAGTAGCCGGCCTGCGCGACGGCGGCGACGGCGCGATCGTAGATGGGGTCGTCGCTCGACGCGCCTCCGTCGGCGCTTCCCTTTTCGTCGCGCGGCTCGATGATCTTCTCGTCGCACTTGGGCTTGCCCTGCTCGCGCAGGTGGTCGCACAGGACCTTCACTTCCTCTTCGCTGATGTAGGCCGAGTGGACGCGGTGCGGATCGCCCGAGCCCGGCGGGATCATCAACATGTCGCCCATGCCGAGCAGCTGCTCCGCGCCGATGCGCCCGAGGATGGTCTTGCTGTCCTCGCGCTGACTGACCTTGAAGGCCATGCGCGCCGGGAAGTTCGCCTTGATCATGCCGGTGATGACGTCGACGCTGGGGCGCTGCGTGGCGAGGATGACGTGGATGCCGGCGGCGCGCGCCTTCTGCGCCAAGCGCGCGATGGCGGACTCGACGTCCTTGGCGGCGACCATCATCAGGTCGGCGAACTCGTCGACGACGACCACCACGTAGGGAAGCTTCTCCGGCGGTTCGGCCAGCGCGTCCGGCGTCTCGTCTCCGTCCGGGAGCACCAACACCTCTTCGCCGTTCGGCCCCTGCGCGCGCATCTTGCCCTTGCGGCTGGGGAAGAGCTTCTCGTGGGCGAGCTCGCCATCGATCACGCGCCGCACGCGCTTGTTGAAGGTGCCGATGTTGCGCGCGCCCGCGTCCGCGAAGAGCTGGTAGCGACGCTCCATCTCGTCCACGGCCCAACGCAGCGCGAGCGACGCCTTCTTCATGTCGGTGACGACCGGCAAGAGCATGTGCGGGATGCCGTCGAAGACCGCGAGCTCGACCACCTTCGGGTCGATCATCAGCATGCGCACTTCTTCGGGCGTCTTGCGCATCAGGAGCGAGGTCAACATCACGTTGAACCCGACGCTCTTACCGGAACCGGTGGCGCCCGCGACGAGTAGATGCGGCATCTTGGCCAGGTCGCCGTAGACGGGCTGACCCGCGATGTCCTTGCCCAACGCGATGGGCAGGTTCGCCTTGAGCTTGCTCCAACGATCGTCCTCGAGCACCTCGCGCAGATGCACCGTGAGGCGCACCTCGTTCGGCAGCTCGAAGCCCACGCGCGCCTTGCCCGGGATGGGCGCGACGATGCGCACCTTCTGGGCGGCGAGGGCCATGGCGAGGTCGTCGCTGAGGCCGGCGATCTTGGAGATCTTCGTGCCGCTCTGGGGCTCGAACTCGTACATGGTGACGACGGGTCCGGGGTGGATCTCGTCCACGCGTCCCTTCACGCCGTAGGCCGCGAGCTTCTCCGTGAGTCGCGCCGCGTTCTCGCGCAGCGTCTCGGCGTCGATGTGGACCTCGGCCTCGGGCACTTCGTCGACCAAATTCGTCGGCGGCAGCACGAAGGGCCCGTGGCGCGAGGGCGGAGCCGTGTCTATGGCGAGCGCTTCCGGAGCTTGATCGGCCTTCTTCTGCGGCGCGACGATGCGCGGTCCATCCGAGGTGGCGGTCTTCTTCTTGCGTGCCTTCTTGCTGGGCGCCACGACCTCGGAGTATAGGAAGGATAAACGGCCTTTCCCCACCTGGTCAACGGTCAATTCACGGGAGACGAAGGGTCATGCAAGTCAAGCCGACCTTGAGCACGAGGTACAGCGAGGCGATGAAAACCGGATCGCCCGCCTCCTTGCCGGGCAGGGTCAGCAAACTCGTGCGCCAGCAGCCATCATCCGCATCTGCCGCGGCGTCAGGTTTTTTTTGGAGGGCCACAGCAGCCGCGGTCATCCGCTGCTGCCACTTGTGCATATGCACGCCGCAACCCGGGCAGGCATCGGTCGCGCGCAGCGGCTGCGGCGGCCGATGCCCGCGCCGGGGACAAATGACAACCGGCGCGGGCACCCTCGCAGTCTTTCTTTGCCGGCTCAACGCCGCCGGCCACCGAGACTCGATCCCAGCACGCCACACATGATCTCGCGGCCGACCTGCGAGCCGATGCTGCGCGCGGCGCTTCTCACCACGGCCTCGACCAAACCCTGGCGTCCGCTACTGCCACCGCCCAGCATGCCGCCCAGGCCGCCGAACATGCCACCGACGCTGTCGAGCAGTCCGCCGCCCCGCGGCGCAGACGCGGCGGTCTCATTCGCCGTGTTACCAGCGCCGGGTTTTTGCGCTGCTCCATTGAGTTTCTCGAACGCCGATTCACGGTCGAGGGCTTTCTCGTAATGCCCCGCAATGGCGGAGCCGGCAATCGCTGCCTGGCGCTCCTCCGCAGTCACTAACCCGATCCGCGAGAACGGCGGCAGCACGAAGGCGCGCTCGACCACGGTCGGCTTGGCCTGCTCGTCGAGGAAAGAGACCAGGGCTTCGCCGACGCCCAGCTCGGTAATCGCCGCCGCCGCGTCGAAGGCCGGATTGGCGCGCAACGTATCCGCCGCCGCCTTGACTGCCTTCTGGTCGCGCGGGGTGAAGGCACGCAAGGCATGCTGCACGCGGTTGCCGAGTTGCCCGATCACGCTGTCGGGAATGTCGAGCGGATTTTGCGTGACGACATACACGCCGACGCCCTTCGAGCGAATCAGGCGTACCACCTGCTCCACCTTCTGCAACAGCGCCGGTGGCGCGCCGCTGAACAGCAAGTGCGCCTCGTCAAAGAAGAACACCAGTTTGGGCTTGTTTAGGCCGCCCGCTTCTGGCAAACGCTCGAACAGTTCCGCCAGCAGCCAGAGCAGAAAGCTGGCATACAGGCGCGGCGACTTCATCAGTTTTTCGGCGGCGAACACGTTGATCACACCACGGCCGCCCTGCGTCTGCATCAGGTCTTCAATGTCCAGCATCGGCTCGCCGAAGAAGCTGTCGCCGCCCTGCTGTTCGAGCGTCAGCAAGCCGCGCTGGATGGCGCCGATCGAAGCCGCCGAAACATTGCCATAGCCGGTGCGGAATTCATCGGCATAGTCGCCGACATGCTGCACCATCGCCCGCAGGTCTTTCAGGTCGCGCAGCAGCAGGCCCTGGTCGTCGACCACCTTGAACACTAGTTACAGCACGCCGCCCTGGGTATCGTTGAGATCGAGCAGGCGGCCAAGCAGCAGCGGCCCCATGTCGGAACTCGTGGCCCGCACCGGATGGCCGAGTTCGCCGAACACATCCCAGAACGCCACCGGATAACTCGCCGGCTGCCAGTCGGCATTGCCCAGCGCATCCAGCCGCTTCTGCAATTTCTCGGCAGCCAGAGTATAGGAAGGATCACTGCTGTCCAAGATAGCCGCAACCGGGCGGGTGCCCTCCTGAACTGATGCGAGTTTCGGGCAGGTTATGACGGGATTTCAAGATCGTGCCTCCTTGTGCTGTCCAAGATCAAGCGAAGGCCAGAACGGCTTGGGGGCTGTCTTGAGGATCGGGCGGCGTGGCGAAGGGTTTGTCGAGCCACGCCATCAGGTCGCGGTGTGTAAACAGATTCATGCGCAGGAGCGCGACCAGATTGGACAAGCTCCAGCCGAAACGGGAGGACAGTTGCAAGTAACGCAACAGCAGCATCGAGATCAGTGCCATCCAGATCTGGGTCTTGACCGCGTTCGCGGAGGTGCCGACGAAAGTCTTGATCTTCAAGTTTTGCTTGAGCGCCTTGAAGAACAACTCGATCTGCCAGCGATCC
>Ga0100381_1003800_pt1 | contig 12941 bp, 11 predicted proteins | sample CryGeymeta201505_FD_80416 | JGI IMG/M metagenome (GOLD analysis project Ga0100381, IMG submission 80416) | Groundwater microbial communities from Crystal Geyser aquifers in Utah, USA - Crystal Geyser metaG 2015-05 | ecosystem: Environmental > Aquatic > Deep subsurface > Groundwater | place: USA...
CGGCTCACGACATCTTCACGCCGCGTACCTTCCCCACCGAGCTCGCGGTCTTCAAGGAGGCTGCGGTCTACTTTGGGGAGCCGGTCGAGCTGAGCTATGGAGCGGGGATTCGCACCGCGTTCTACCTCGAGTTCCGGGGCTGCCTCTTCGATGAGCCGTTGGGGTCATTCAAAAAACTCCTCAAGACAATCATCAACATTCGGACGCTGGTCTCAGTCAGAGAGCACACGGAACTCCCCGAGCGTCGCAAAAGCGCCGAAGGTTGGCAGACCTAACGATTGGATTTCGCACGTTACTCGGTACAGAGGTGGCTCAAAGCGAGCCACCTCGCGTCCTACGCGCGATGGCACCAGCATCTCCGGCCTCCAACGGCCGAAACCCAGCAAAAGACATTGCTATGACCGTTTTGCGGTGGTAGGCAAACCCAATGCTCGTGGCGCCCGGACGCCTCCGTTCTGAGCTCGACACTTCGTGCCTTGGTATGGAATATAGACCATGCGATACGTCTCTACTCACCTCCTCGCTCTGGCTGTCTGGGCAGCGCTGGCCTCAGGTTGCGCCGAAGCTCTCACACCCTCCGCAGACGTGAGTGAGGGCGATTGTCAGGGCGCAGACTGCCTCCAAGACACCAGGGTTAACCCCGACGTCTTTGCCGACGACACGTACTCCAAGGACACAGGAGTCTGCACGAAGAACGCCTGTGGAGGGTGCTCTTCGCTGCCGAATCGCCCGGGCGAAGCGTGTGGAAGTTGTGGCTCCTACGTCTGCGCAGGACTGGAGACGCTGCAATGCAACGAGGGCGCGGGAAATGCTTGCGGAGGGTGCGCCGCATTGAGCCCCTTGCCAGGAGACTCCTGTGGAACCTGTGGAACCACAGTCTGTGAAGGCAAGGAGGGAACTCGCTGTGAACCAAATGGAACAGCCAACAGCTGCGGTGGGTGTACGGGCTTGAACGGAGTCGCGGGACAGTCGTGCGGTGACTGCAATCGAGGCACGTGGACCTGCGTGTCGCCAAACAGCATCCGCTGCGATGGGGACACCTCCAACTCGTGTGGGGGCTGTACCGACCTCGGTGGGCGCGTGAATGACTCCTGTGGGCCGTGCGGGGGTGGGGTCTTCCAATGTTCAGGAGCCGAAGCGCTGAACTGCGTGGGAGGAGACCAGACCAACGTCTGTGGAGGCTGCGGAACTCTCGTCGGAAACCTCGGGGATGCCTGTGGGGAGTGCCTCAACGGACAGCTCGCCTGCAACAGCGCGAAGACCGCGCTCGAGTGCGCAGGCGAGTCCTTGTGTGACCCCTGCGCGCCCACTGGTGGAACCGACAACAACGACACCTATGCCACTGCGTCGAATCTCGGCGATTTCACCGATGGGGATTCCTGGATGACCCGCACCGACTGGCTCTACGACGGGGGTGACGTCGATGTCTTCAAGGCCCACGTCGACGACACCACGTTCGCAGAGCTGATCGTCATCGCAGAGCTGAGCGATCTATCGCAGGACTACGATCTGTGCTTGCTCTGGGAGCGAGACGACGGCGCGACTCCGGAAATTACCTGCACGGACTCCGATTTGGCGACCATCGACGGGAAGACCGGGTGTTGTTCCCTCAAACTTGGAACCTCGATCGAAACCATCACTCTCGACGACGGCGCCGGGGGCTTGTTCGTCAACGACTCTGGAACCGCCTACTTCCGAGTGTTCACCTACGACACCGCTCTGGCCTGCTTCGATTATCAGCTCGGGTATGGCTTCTAACAGTGGGGTGTGGGCAGAGCCGAACCGTGCGAACGCACAATTCCGCACGAGGACCACTCAGAACTCGTGCCACGGGCTGGTGGGTCGTCGTGTAAGCTGATGGGTTGCGCACAGGAAGCGCGGGACAACTCGTGAGGCCGAACGGGCTTGCATTGCTCGGCCGGAGTGAGCAAAGATTCCGCGTCTGCCACGTCCGCTGAATCCCGGCGGCTTGCCGAGCGGACATCCGATTCGCTCCAAGGCGATGCCCCGCGAGAACCTTCATCTGTGCATCTGAGGTGACATGTCCGTTGAGCTTTCCTTCACCCTCTCCAGTGACTCACCAACTCTCTTGGACAAGGCCGATACTCTGGTCATCGTGGGGCGCCAGGGGCGTCTGCTCTCCAACCAAGTTCTCGCCTTGGTGCCCGACGCCGAGCTCTGGCGAGCGATGCTCACCGACTTGTCCCCTGGCGACGAGGGAAGCACCCACTCCACGTGGGTACGGCTCAACACCATTGCCAAACAATTGGTCGCTTGTGTGCTTCCAGAGCCCTGCTCTCGCTACAACAGCCCGGCGCGCCCGCACGCAATTTCCGACCTGGTGAAGAATGTGTACGGCAAAGGGACGACGTCGATCCTCTTGGCGCTCGACGAAGATGCTCATAGCTTTGCGGCCGGCTGCGCGCTGGCTCGAACACTTCCGGTGTACTCGCGCAAGGAAAACGGCAAGGACCGCGAAGTCGTCGTCGCTCTGCTAGGCCCCAACGGCCTCGTCGATCCCACGAGAGCTGACCTCGCCGCGTCGATCATTCGGAACGTCGGAGCCCTCGTCGACATGCCCACCAACGAGCTGAATACGACGGTCTTTGTCGACAGGGCGCGCAAGTTGGCGGAGTCGCTGGGCGCTCAAATCACCGTGATCGAAGGGGAAGCGCTCGACCAGGCCGGCTATGGCGGGCTCTGGAACGTCGGCAAGACCGCGCCCAACCCGCCTGCGCTGGTGGTCTTGAGCCACATCCCGGCTGGCGCAAGCGGCGAGCCGATCGTGTGGGTCGGCAAAGGCGTCGTCTACGACACCGGTGGGCTCAGTCTGAAGGAGCGAGCCCACATGGTCGGCATGAAATGCGACATGGGGGGGGCGGCCGCTGCCTTCGGCGCATTCGAAGCCGCTGTGCGCTCGAATCACAAGGCCCCCGTCCACGCCATCCTCTGTTTGGCCGAGAACAGCATCGGTCCTGAAGCCCTGCGCCCTGACGACGTCATCACGCTCTACTCCGGCAAAACGGTCGAGATCAACAACACCGACGCAGAGGGCCGTTTGGTCCTCGGAGACGGCGTGGCCTATGCTGCCAAGCACCTCTCCCCGTCCGTGATCGTCGACTTGGCGACCTTGACCGGCGCGCAGCTCGTCGCTACCGGCAAGCGGCACGCCGCGATCATGAGCAACGATGAAGCGCTCGAGGCTAGAGCCGTCGCGGCGGGCAAGAGTTCTGGAGACCTCACGCACGCCCTGCCCTATTGCCCAGAGTTCTTCCGCTCGGAGTTTCGCAGCAAAGTCGCAGACATGAAGAACTCGGTGAAGGACCGGATGAACGCACAAGCCTCCTGCGCGGGGCAGTTCGTCGCCAACCACCTCGTCGACTACGAAGGTCCCTGGCTGCACATCGATTTGGCAGGCCCCGCCTTTGTCGACGAGCGCGGAACGGGCTACGGTGTAGCGCTCTTGATGGACCTCTTCGACATCGGCATCTGAGCTTCTCTGAAAGTCCGAAACCTCCGGTCCCCGCGCCTCCACGGACTGTTTCCTTTGGGCCATGATCTCCCTGGCTGGCTCCCGCGTATCCCAGGGGTGGTGGTGGAGATGGTTCTCAGGACCTCTGCCGCAATGCCCCGGAAATCGGGGCATTGCGGCTCTCTGCTCGTCGCTGAGCAGTCGTCCGAGAACACCACTCAACTTCAAAAATCCATAGATACTGAAATTAGTTCTGTTCGATTCTTCGTGAATCGGTTAGCTTCTGTCGCCCGATGGGGTTTGTCCCGCCGGTGAGTAGATAGGGGAGTTTACCATGTTGTTTGACAAGAAAGAGTGGTCTGACCTCGTGATGATTGCAGAGATGGAACTCGTGACTCGCATGCTGCTCTGCGAATACTGCAACCTGTTCGACAGCAAAGGACAGGCAATCACTAAGCCAAAGGTTTTGGCTCGCACGGTGGGTGTTACCGAGAAGGACGTGCGAAAGCACCTCACGCTGGCCAAGAACGCGGGCTGGCTCGAGACCATCGACATCGACGGGCACAAGGGATACCGAGCGACGGTTCCCGTCTGAACCTACGCGGGTTGTCTGAGGACAACCCGCTTTCGGTTTCACACCTCGCCACGGCCTCCCGACGCGCGAGCCGAATCGACACCCCAGAGCCCCCGAGACATTTTCGACACCGTCTCTAGCTCTCGGTAATTCGATGTCCGGTAACGCGCGAGTTTCCTTGTGCCCTGTCTTCCCCTATTGTGACGTCGTCACACACTGAGGGACGAATGGCTTCACAAGACACCAACCAATCTCGGCGACTCACGACGTCGTGGTGGGGCGACGTCAAACTCGCGCTCTTGACCTCGTGGATCGGGTTTTGGCTGTTGGTCGGCCAGCTCGGTTTCTTTGCCGCCCTCGGCACGATCGTGCAGCTGAAGTGGCGGCGCCTCAAGGGCCAGCCTTTCGCGGCGCTGCCAGCGCCTCAGAGCCCGCGCGAAGCGGCGAGCCGCAAACAATCGGCCGATGCGTTTGTTCTGTATGATGTGTTGAGCACACGGCTCGGCGCCGACAGGGCTTACGCACTCGTCGAGCAGATCGTCGTCGAGGCGGGCGTGAGGTTCATGGAGCTCGTCGTCCCTCCCATCGAGAAGAGCGAGTATGACGGGCTCTCCGACGAGGAGCGTAGAGCGAAGCTGGCTGGCATCGCCGCTGGCTTCCCGAACATCGAGGTCGACGGCCTACAAGCCAGCGCGGAAGTGTTGTCGTTCAACGTCGTGAGGTGCGACTTCAACCAGCTGGGTGAAGCCATCGAGAGAACCCAGGTATCACCCGCGTTCTGTGCCTGTGACGCCGTGTTCTTCGAGCAGAAGCGCCCAGAAGTGAGCTTCGAACGGCCTCACACCCTGTCGACCGGCTCGCCCCATTGCGACTTCTGTTTCCGCTGGCGAACCTAGAGCCGATGGGGTTGCCACAGTCTCCGGGGTTGTCACAGTCTCAATGACAGACGACAGTGACCCGTCGGTTATCGTTCGGATCGGCGGGATCGTATTGGCTGGAACCTGCACTCTCGTAGGTCACGGCGGTCTCAGCGATGCCCCCTTTGCGAATGATGATGTCCGCCACCAGCTTGGCCCGTGCGAGCCCGATCTTCTCGTTCATCTCTTGCGGCCCAGTCGGCGAGGTGTGGCCTCGGACGACGACGGAGTCGCACTTCCTGAGCTCGAGGATCAGTCGGCGCTCCGCGTGGCGATCCCTTTCGGTCGGCCAGGGGCTCGAGTCCACGAAAGTGCTGGGGTAGTCGACCTCACCTTTCGCCGGTGTCGCTTTGGCCTTCGCGGCATCCGCGGCTTTTTGCGCCTCAGCGGCCTTCAACGCTTCGGCAGCCTTCTTCGCCTCGGCGGCCTTCTTCGCCTCGGCGGCTTCAGCGGCCTTCAACGCTTCGGCAGCCTTCTTGGCCTCAGCGGCCTTCAACGCTTCGGCAGCCTTCTTGGCCTCGGCAGCCTTCTTCGCCTCGGCGGCTTCAGCAGCCTTCAACGCTTCGGCAGCCTTCTTGGCCTCGGCGGCCTTCTTCGCCTCAGCAGCCTTCAACGCTTCGGCAGCCTTCTTGGCCTCGGCGGCCTTCTTCGCCTCAGCAGCCTTGAACGCTTCGGCAGCCTTCTTGGCCTCAGCGGCCTGTAGAGCTAGAGCAGCCTTCTGAGCTTCGGCGGCCTTCTTGGCCTCGGCGGCCTGTAGAGCTAGAGCAGCCTTCTGAGCTTCCGCAGTCTTCTTGGCCTCAGCGGCCTGTAGAGCTAGAGCGGCCTTTTGCTCCTCGGCCGTCTTGAGCGCGTCGGCTGCTTTCTGCGCTTCCGCGGCCTTCTGGGCTTCGGCGGCCCTCAACGCTTCTGCTGCTTTCGGGTCCACTGGGTTCCCGGCGGCACTGTTCTCGTCGTCATTGGTCTCCCCGACGAAGTCGAACTCGCCGGTCTCCTCCCCGGTCAACTTCTCGTTCTCGTTGGTCGCGCCCTTCGCTTTGTCTTCTGGCAGACCTTTCTCCCCTGCGTTCAGCGCCACTTTCTGTCTTGCTCCCTCGATGGGTATGGGCTTCTCGGTGTCTTCGGACTCGGCGGTCTCGGTTTTGGACTGTGGGCTCGTCTCGGCGTGCTCGCGAGTCAGGAAGTAAGCGACGATGGCGATGCTGATGACCGCGATGACGGCGAGGACAATGGGCCAGTGGCGTGACCGCGTGGCGCTCGTCTCGTCCGTTTCGGGGACATTGTCGAACATCGCCTCGCGTTCTTGGGGAGTGTTCGGGTGGAGCATAGGAGAGGGACTCTCCCGAGTGCTCGACGCAGCAAACTCTGCCTCGACTGGTGCCGTGCCGGCGGACGCGGAGAGCGGCGCCACGGGCGCACTTTTGGGCCGCGTCGTAGGCAGCTGGAAGACGCCCGAATTGGCCTGAGCCGTCGCCTCTTCGAGCGACAGGATCATGGTGGGTTCGAAGTCCCCATCATCGTCGTCGACCTCTGGCTCAGGAGGTGGGGGCACAGGGGCCTTAGCCATGGGTTTGGGCTCGACCAAAGGGGCCTTGGGCGTGAGCATTTGCGTGCTCTTTTTCGCCTTGATGGGCTCCGTCGTCGAAACTGGGCTCCTGGAGGTTGGCATCGTCAGGGGCGCTTTGCCGCCGTCAGTGTCTTTGCGCCGCGCTACCGGCTTCTTGAGGCGTCCAGCGGGCTCGACGGCCTCGTTTTTCTTTGTCTCTTCCTTGAGGTCGAGTGCGGCCCACTCGACTCCGGTGCTGCCGGCCTTTGTTGGAGGTGCGGGGGCTTCGCTGGAGAGGTTTGGTGCTTCCGACTCGTCGGCCCAGATGGGCCACTCGACGCCGGTCGTTTCCTTGACCACAGGTCCTTGCAAGTCCTCACCACTGATCCACTTTCCGCCCGTCTTATCGCGAGGATCTTTGGCGGACGGACCATGGGACTCATCGGTCCAAGCTTTCCATTCGACGCCAGTGGTGTCCTTCTTTTTGGCTTCGGATTTGTCCTCGAGTTTTGGCCCCACAGAGCTGTCGCGCTGGGTCCAACGACCCCCGGTTTGTTCCCGCTCATCGTCCAGCGGAAGCTGCGAATCGCCGCTCCAGTTGGTGTTCCACTTCTCATCGGCCGCGCTCTTGCGCGCCTTTGCGGCATCCGTTGCGTTGGGAATGCCGCTGGCTTCTGCTTGTTTGGCGAGGGCCTCTGCCTGCTCCTTAGTCCACCGCCACTCGAGCCCAGTCTGTCGCTTTGGATTCGGACGGCGGCGCCCCTTTTCATCGAGGTCTTCGACCATGGCCCGTGCCCGAGCGACGTCGTCCTCGGTGACCTGCGAGGTGATGGGAGGTTCTTCTTTGAGGACGTCCAGCAGAGCGTGGGTGAGAGAGGCCTTGGGAGTGCCCGACGAGGTGTCTGGGCGTTTCGCCTTCTCATCCTCGTCGAACTTCACGCCGAGTCCGGAGAGCACATCTTTGGCGGCCTCGACGAGCTCGAGCGGGGGCTCTGTGGCATCGAGCGGCTGGGGTGGCGTCCGGTCCTTGTCCCCCAACTGTGAGTCGCTCAGGCCGGCTGAGGAGTCTCCGAAGCCGACGGAGGAGTCTCCCCTTCCCAAGGAAGAGAGCGAGGTTCTCGGTCCGAGACCGGCGAGGGCCGCGGCGCGGGCTTTGCCGAGCGACTTCGTGGGGGCCTCGTCGAGCGCGACTTCTTGATTGACGAACTGCTCCCAGGCGTCATCGGTGTCGAGGGCCGAGTCGGCGGTCGTCAAATTATCGCTGTTTTTGTCTTTGGGATCCTCAGGGAATGTCACGCCAACCCCCTGTCCACCGAAGTCTGAGAGACTCATTACGGGTTCTTTCAGCGGTGTCAGATGTCTGTTTCTTGGAAAACATCAATCCTATCAAAAGCTTTCTGTCTCAGTAAGAGGAGAGTGCCGACACTCGCACCGCGCAAAAACGAGACGTCTTCTCATGTGTCTTGACGGACGACCTTCGACGCGGTGCTACAGGCCATCGGCGATCGGAGTGTAGTCGTCGATGAGCACAAAGGGAAAAAGCGAACTTGTTGCGCGCATCCTGCGCGCAACCCTTCGGACTTGCACGACTCTCGGCCACCCCTGGCGGCGAGGCCGCCAAGAAATGGCGCTCATGGCCTCAGCGGAAGTCCCAGGGACGCCGAGCGACCTCGACGACGGCTTCGGCATAGGCCTCGGCCGCGGCCTGACACTCTGTCAGAATTCCAGTCAGCCAAGCGGCGGCGTAGTTGGTCTGGGTCGGCGGAGTGAACGCCCTCACGAGGCGGACGTCCGCGGCTTTCATGGCGGCATCGAAGGCGATGGTCGCCTCGATGGGAGGGGCCACGAGATAGGCCATGGAGTCCCCTGGTTGAAGCCCCGCCTCCTCGGAGAGGTAGTACCCGAGGGAGGTGATGACGTGAGGGAAGACCGCAATCGTCGCACCATCGTCAGCCGAGTAGAAGCAAGCGTCGTGCTCGAGGCATCTCACGAGGGCCATCAACCCTTCCTCGACGGTGTCGGGGTCTGGGCCCGCGATGACCCCCAAGATCTCGCCACTGAGTCGACCGGAAGCGTGGTTGGCGCCCGCATAGAAGGAGCGGGCGAACACCACGTCGATGGGCGCGTGTTTGGTGGCCTCGTCCAGCGCGACGTAGGTCGAGTCGTCCTGATCGCAGGTCACCAGACCGAGCGAGGTGTGCTTGCTCGGGTCCGCGCCGTAGGAACGCAGGACGGACTCGTGGGCAGCGTGGATGCGACGTACGGAGAGGATGGTCGGGGGGATGGCTTCGAGGATCAACGGTCTGTCTCCACCAGTCGGACTCGGCGTTGGGGTTCTCTGTAGCCACCGCTCGCCGCTTGGCCGAGCTCGGCCGTGAGACCGCTGAGATCGAGGGAGACCCCCGAGGTCTTCTGGTCCAACATGGCCCCAGCCATCATCGCCAGTTGCCGCCCGGCAAGTTCGGGCACGATGCCGCGGGCGTGGATATTCGAAATCATGTTCCGGTCGCTGTCCGTTTTGCCCATCCGTGGCTCGTAGACCATGTAAGCCGACAGCCCGTCGCCGGTGCCGAGCCCTGGCCTCTCTCCTAGAAGGATGCAGGCCACCCGCGCGCCAACGGTCTCGCCGATCTCGTCTTGCAGCCAGACGCGGGCGTACTTTGCGCACATTGGGATGCCGACGGTCCAGCCCCTGAAGCGACACTCGTTGGAGAACGTTTCCAAGAGGCGCATCCCCGAACCCATGGTCGCCACCGCAGACAATCCATCGGCGAGTATGGGTTGAATATCAACATCTTGAATGGCATTTCCTCGAAGTCGCTCGAGGGACTCTTCGTCGAGTCGACGCCCCAGATCGGGCCGCAGCAAGAACTGATGGTGATCCTCCACCCGAGACTTCAAAGGGAGCAGGCCTTGGGACTGCGCCCAGTCGTCGGGGAGCACGGTGTGCACGGCGTCGTGGGCGACGGCGAGCTCGGCTTGGAACTGCAGCACGACGTCCGTCGCGTAGCGAGTCCCGACGTGGCCAATGCCCAAGATGGCGGCGGTGTGGGCGGCGGCTTGCTCGGCGTAGCAAGAGCGGGTGCGGGCGGTTGGGAGGACGCGCGTTGGCGGCGCCTGAATCCGAGGGATGGCCGGCGGACTGGGGAGCGGGTCGGCTTGGCCGAGACGCTCCCGCAGCGCTTCGATGAGCTTTCGGGTGGTACTCATCGGATCACCCCCGGATCGCCGAACCGAGGTCCAGGCTTTAATCCATCCATGATGCCCATCTCGTGCAGCCAGGCGTCGAACTCCGGGGTCGGACGGCGCTGGACCAGGCCCCGCACGGACGGGATGTCGTGGAACGACGTGGACTGGTAGTTCAGCATGATGTCGTCGCCCACCGGCAGAGACATCAGATAGGAGCAACCGGCGGCGCCGAGGAGGACCTTCAGGCACTCGAGCTCGTTCTGTCCCATGGCGGAGTGGTAGGTGAAACAGGCGTCGCAGCCCATGGGCAAGCCGAGGAGCTTGCCCATGAAATGGTCTTCGAGGGCGGCGCGGGTGATCTGCGCGCCGTCTTCGAGGTACTCGGGGCCGATGAAGCCCACGACGGTGTTGACCAGAAACGGCTTGTAGCGCCGCGCGAAGCCGTAGCAGCGCGCCTCGAGGGTGACTTGATCGGCGCCATGGTGCGCGTCGGAAGAGAGGGCCGAGCCTTGTCCCGTCTCGAAGTACATGAAATTGGGGCCGTGGCTGCTGCGCAGCTCGCTCATCATGGCGTAGGCCTCGTCCATCAAGGCGACCGAGATGCCAAACGCCCGATTCCCCTTCTCGGACCCAGAGAAGGACTGAAACATCAAGTCCATGGGGACATCGCCCAGTCGCAACGCGTCCATCTGCACGGTGACGTGCGAGAGGACGCAGTTCTGCGTGGGGATGTTGTTGCGCGTCGTGACGCCGTTGAGCGCCCGCAGGATCTCCGCCGTCGACTCGGCACTCTCGGTGGCCGGATTGACACCGATCACCGCGTCTCCGCAGCCATAGGAGAGGCCCTCTCGGGTGCTGAACAAGATGCCTTCGACGTTGTCGGTGGGGTGGTTGGGCTGCAGCCGCGCCGAGAGCCGGCCCGGCAGGCCCAACGTGTTGTTTGCCCGGACCACCACCTCGCACTTGGCGCCCACGATCATGAGGTCCATGTTGGACATCAACTTCGAGGCTGCAGCGGCCATCTCGGGGGTCAATCCTCGGGAGATCGAGCGGATGAGCGGCCCCGTCGTGCTGGTCTCGAGAAGCCACTCGCGGAACTGGCCCACCGTCAGCGAGCGGATCGCTTGATAGGCGTCGGCATGCAGGGTGTCCTCGACGAGCCTCGTGAGCTCGTCGAGCTCATAGGGAACAACGGGGTTCTCGCGAAGGTCATGGAGGGTCAGTTCGGCCAAGACGGCGCGTGCGGCCACCCGTTCGACGGGATCGCGCGCCGAGATCCCCGCCTGGTCGTCGCCCGACTTCGGTGGGTTTGCTTTGGCGAGCACCTCTTTGATCGAGTCGAAGCGGTACTTTGTCCCTCTGATTGTGGCCGCGAGCTGCAAACCGCCTCCCGTTTCACGAATCTCCGAACACCAGAATCGACCTGCTACAACGCACCTGCTTCAACTACCCCAACTGGCCTGCGCACTCAAGATCGGGGAAGCCATCGGTTTGCGCTCGCTTCCCAGCACGGCGCTCGCTCGAAGTGAGCCCAGGTCGCTCGGACGAGGGATTCGCCTGGCTTCGCAGACGCCCGACAAGAAACAGAAAAACTATTCATTTCGAACCGTTGGGATTTTCTTGCGGGTTGCCCTTAACATCCCTCGGCTGGGTCGAGTCTTGACGGCGCACCTTACGAAAAGGCGCACCAGAACGACACCCCCCATCGTGCTCAGGAGAAAGCCATGTCATCGACCCTCAAAGACAAACGTTTCGCGCTCATTCTCTCACTGCTCGCCGCTCTGGCGCTCGTGCTCTCGACTGCCGGCGTCGCCTTCGCCAAGGGCAAAGGGGACAAGCAGGACAAACCGTGCAAGGCTGACATCGAGCGGCTCTGCGGCGACGTCGAGTTGGGCGGTGGACGCATCGCGCAGTGCCTCGTCGAGCACGAGAGCGAGCTCTCGACGCAGTGCCAGGAGCGGGTCAGCAAGGGGAAGGAGAAGTTGCAGAAGCTGCGCGAGGCTTGTGAGTCGGACTTGCAGCAGTTCTGCGCCTCGGCGTCGACAAAGAAAGAGATCCGCAGCTGCCTCAAAGAGCACCGCGACGAGCTCTCGGAGTCCTGCAAGGCCGTCGGCGCGAAGGGCAAGAAGGGGGGAAATGGCAAGAAGGGTGGCCCTCTCCTCGAGGCCTGCCAGGCGGACATCCAATCGCTGTGCAGCGGCTCGACGGGACGCAAGGAGATCCGAACCTGCATGCAGTCCAACCGAGAGAAGCTCTCTGCTGAGTGCACGGCGCAAGTCGAGAAGATGGAAACCAAGGGCGCTGCCGCCATCTCGGCCTGTGGAGAGGACGCCAAGGAGTTCTGCGCCGACGTCGAAGGACGCAAGGCCATCCGCGACTGCTTGGCTGACCACGAGAGCGAGCTCTCTCTGAGCTGCACGACCTTCATCGAGAAGAAGAAGGAGGCGAGACGCGCCAAGAAGGGCAAAGGCAAACGCTCAAAGGACTCCAAGTAAGTCGTCGCCCTCTGTGAACCGAGGCCGTCCCCTTCGGGGTACGGCCTCTGTCGTTGCGCGCATCCTGTGCGCAACCCTTCGGGATTACACGGCTCTCCGCCATCCCTGGCTGCGAGTTCTGTCTTGGCCCTAACCTAAATGTTCGACCAGGATCTTGACGCCGATGCCGATCAGCACGAGCCCGCCGAGGAGCTCCATGCGGCTCCCAAAACGGGCGCTGGCGAGGCGCCCTATCTCGATACCCAAGGCGCTCATCAACCCCGCAACAATGCCGATGACTACGGCGGGGGTCCAGATGCTGATGCCCAGCATCGACAGGCTCAGACCGACCGCCAGCGCGTCGATGCTGGTCGCGACCGAGACAACGACCAGCTTCCAGCCGCGCGTCGGGTCGTCGCGCTCGGAGTCCTCGTGGCCGAACGCGTCGATGACCATCTTGCCACCGACGAACGCCAAGAGGGTGAACGCGATCCAGTGATCGTAGGCCTCGATGTGTTCACGCACCGTCAGCCCGGCAGCCCAGCCGACGACGGGCATGAGGAACTGGAACAAGCCGAGGTGGAAAGCTAGGCGTAGACGGGTTCGCAGCGTGATCCGGGGGATCACGATGCCGGCCGCGATGGAGACCGCGAAGGCGTCCATCGCCAAACCCAGAGCCAACGCCAGCGACATGAACAGACTCATGCGTCCCCTGCTTTCCCTGCGACACCCAAAGACAAGTGCGCTCGCGAACGGGCTTGCCTACTCGATC
>Ga0100381_1003803_pt1 | contig 12939 bp, 12 predicted proteins | sample CryGeymeta201505_FD_80416 | JGI IMG/M metagenome (GOLD analysis project Ga0100381, IMG submission 80416) | Groundwater microbial communities from Crystal Geyser aquifers in Utah, USA - Crystal Geyser metaG 2015-05 | ecosystem: Environmental > Aquatic > Deep subsurface > Groundwater | place: USA...
GATGCGCTGCCCGAAGAATTGCGCGGCGAGATGCCTCTGCGCCATGACCCCAGAACACACGCCCCCTTTGTGGAATTGGCCCAGAACAACGCCTACCGGCTGCTTGGTCTCCGCGATCCTGCCGACCCGGTGGTGCGCGCCTACGCGCCCGACTGGCGCGCAGGTGCGAAGCTGTTTGGCCCGACATGGCTGTCACGGCGCAACAAATCCATCCTCGCGCATGGTTACAAGAGCATCAGCGAAGAGCAATGGCGGGAATCGGGTCTATGGGTGGAGAGCCGTCTGCGCCCATTCTGGAGCGCGGTCGAGCCGCCGCAGCTTCCCACCCTCATGCCCGAGTGCTGAGCGTGCGCCGGATTGGGCGGTCCCCGACGAGGATGGCGTCAGGACCGCGAGCCATCAAGCCGCGCCGGTCTGATATTGGCTCCGATGATGCGCGAGCCGTCGCAGGCGGACGCGGGAACGCTTCGGCGGTTGCTATAGTGCTGCGCTCAGCCGCCACGCCAGCGCCCGCCGTGTCGCCCAATTCATGATTGTGACCAGATAGAGGCCCCCCGCTGCATCGGGATGTAGGTGTCGTCGGCTCATCAGACTTGGTCAAATCGATCGATCACCAAGATTTTGCGCAGATTCGCACGCTTGAAATACTCAGGATGAAGCGCCGTGGCGCGCGGCGTCTGATAGACGGCACACCGCCCCATCTTTTCCGTCAACCGCCGGACCCGCTTGCAGTCGATGCGCGGCGAGATCGGCGGCTGGCCAGGGCGACTAGAGAACCACCCGGACCGCCACCTGCATTGATTGCAATGCAATCAATGCCTATGCTCCAAAGACCTGACGGCGGGCGCCATGGCGAGCATCACAATTCGTAATCTCGACGACAGTCTTAAGCGCCGCCTGCGCATGCGCGCGGCCGAGCATGGCCGTTCGATGGAGGAGGAGGTTCGGGAAATCCTCCACGGCGCCATCGGGAAATCGGCGGCGCCCGAGAACCTTGGCGAGATCATCCATCGCCGGTTCGCCGCGCTGTGCGGCGTGGATCTCGCCCTGCCGCCGCGCGAGCCGATGCCCGAAGCGCCGCGCTTCGACTGAGGCGGCAGCGATGGTTGTGATCGACACCAACGTCATCTCGGAGTTGATGCGTCTGAATCCCTCTCCGGCGGTGCTGGCATGGTTCGGCGCCCAGGACGCGAAGGCGCTTCATCTGAGCGCCGTGGGCGAGGCTGAGTTGCGGCGGGGTGCGGCGATCCTGCCCAATGGCGAACGCCGCAACCGCCTGGTCGCCGAGATCGACGCCATGATCGCGGAGGACTTTGCGGGCCGCGTTCTGCCATTCGACAGCGCCGCCGCCGTCGCTTTCGCCGCAATCTTTGTCGATCGCCGCGCCGCAGGCCGACCGATCAGCTTTCACGACTGCCAGATTGCAGCCACGGCGCGCGCCCATGGCTGCGCGTTCCGGGCTCATCCGGTCAGCCGGAGCCTCGGCCGAGACAGGCGCCGCTGGGCGATCGTGCAGCGGGGTAGCTTGCATCCTTCGAGGAGGCGCAGAGAGCCCAGGATGAGACGATTGCCGATGCGCAAGATATCAGAGGCCCTTCGACTGAGGGCGGCCGGGCTTTCGACCCGGAAGATCGCGGCGAGCCTGTCGGTCGGACAGTCGACGGTTTCGGAGTACCTGAAGCGCGCCGATCGCGCCGGGCTGTCCTGGCCGCTGCCGCCGGGCGCGACCGACGCGGACATCGAGCGCCGGCTTTTCGCTCCGACCGGCGGCCAGACGCGGCGCGGTCTGGCGCACCCGGACTGGGCGGCGGTCCACCGCGAGCTGCGACGCAAGGGCGTCACGCTCTCGCTGGTCTGGGAGGAGTATCGCGCTGCCCATGCCGACGGCGGCTACGGATACAGCCGCTTCTGCGACCTCTACCGCCGCTGGGAGGGGCGGCTGTCGCCCGTGATGCGCCAGCACCATGTCGCTGGCGAGCGGGCCTTCGTCGACTACGCGGGCGATACGCTGGATATCGTGGACGGGGTGACGGGTGAGGTGCGCGCGGCGCAAATCTTCGTCGGCGTGCTCGGCGCCTCGAACTACACCTACGCCGAGGCGACCTGGACCCAGAGCCTGCCGGATTGGATCGGCGCCCATGTCCGGATGTTCGACTTCTTCGGCGGCGTCCCCGAACAGCTGGTCTGCGACAACCTCAAGGCCGGCGTCACGAAGGCGTGCTTCCACGAGCCCCGGATCAACCGGACCTACGCGGAGATGGCGGGGCATTACGACGCCGCGGTCATCCCGGCGCGCCCCTACAAGCCGCGCGACAAGGCCAAGGCCGAGGTCGGCGTCCTGGTCGTGCAGCGCTGGATTCTCGCCCGGCTGCGCAAGCGCCGGTTCTTCTCGCTCGCCGAGGCGAACGCGGCGATCCGGGAGCTGCTGGACAGCCTGAACGCCAAGGTCACGCGCCATCTCGGCGCCAGCCGCCGGGCGCGGTTCGAGCAGCTCGACAGGCCCGCGCTGAAGCCGCTGCCGGTGGCGCCCTTCGAGTACGCCGAGTGGCTCGAGCGGCGCGTCGGTCTCGACTACCACGTCGAGGTCGAGAAGCATTACTACTCCGTCCCCCACCAGCTCCTGAAGAAGGCGCTGTGGGTCCGCGTCGCCGCCCGCACGGTCGAGATCTTCCATGACGGCCGGCGCGTCGCCTCCCATGTCCGGAGTTCGTGCAACCGCAGGCACACCACCGTCGCCGCGCACATGCCCGCCAGCCATCGCCGCTACGCCGGGCTGACGCCGGGCGAGTTGCGCCGCCGCGCCGGCGCGATCGGCCCCGAGACAGAGGCGCTGGTCGACCTGATCCTGCGCGCCAAGCCCCATCCCGAGCAGGGCTTCCGCGCCTGCATCGGGATCGTCGGGCTCACCCGGCCCCACGGCCGCGACGCGCTCGAGGCCGCCTGCCGGCGCGCCCGCGAGATCGGCGGGCTGTCCTACAGCTCGGTGCGCTCGATCCTGCAGAACAACCTGCATCGCCGACGGCCCGAGACGCCCGCGGAGGGGCCGGCGATCACCCATCCCAACATCCGCGGCGCCAGCTACTTCCACTGACCCAGGAGTGCCCATGCTCAACCATCCCACCCACCAGCGCCTGCGCGCCCTCAAGCTCGACGGCATGGCCGACGCGTTCGCAGAACTGCAGGCCCAGGACGGCGCCGCCGATCTCGGCCACGCCGAATGGCTCGGTCTGCTCATCGATCGCGAGGACGCCAACCGCAGCACCAAGCGATACCAGACCCGGATGCGCGCCGCGAAGCTGCGCCAGAGCGGCGCCGCCATCGAGGACGTCGACTACCGCGCCCCGCGTCAGCTCGACCGCGAGCTGTTCCGCGGGCTCGCCGACGGCGCATGGATCGAGAAGCGTCAGAACCTGCTGATCACAGGGCCCTGCGGGGTCGGCAAGACCTGGCTCGCCTGCGCCCTTGCTCAGAAAGCCTGCCGCGACGGCCGGAGCGTTCTCTACCATCGTCTGCCACGGCTCTTCGCTGACCTCGAACTCGCCCATGGCGACGGCCGCTTCCCCCGGCTGTTCCGCCAGCTGGTGCGCACCGACCTCCTGATCCTCGACGACTGGGGCCCCGACAGGCTCACCGCGCAGCAGCGCCGCGACCTCATGGAGATCGTCGAGGACCGCCACGGCGCCGGCTCGATCATCGTCACCAGCCAGCTCCCCGTCGACGCCTGGCACGCCGTCGTCGACGAACCGACCCTCGCCGACGCCATCCTCGACCGCCTCGTGCACAACGCCCACCGGCTCGCGCTGGACGGCCCGTCGATGCGGAAAAACCGGACATGAGGCGCCAGGGCCACCGCCGCGCGCGACGCCGCGCCAGCGTGATGGGCGCGCTCGGCGCCGCGCGCGGCTCCGACAGCGCCAACAACGCACCGCTTGACCGAACGCGGCCGAGAGGACATCACGAAACCAAGCTCAGCGGCATGGGCTCGGAGTGACCGGATACTTCGGAACGCCCGACCGGATGTCGTCGGAACAAGTGACCGGATGCCCCGGAATGCGCATTTACAGACCTTCAGAGATGAAGAAGCCTGCGCCTGCACATCCTACGGTGTCGATGAGGAGCGCTCGATCCAAGTGCAGATTTCGCGCCTCGCAGCTTGTTTCGGCAATCAGCAGGCAGCCATGGCATGCGGCCCCGTGCAGGGCGCGATCCTCGTCGGCCACGCCTGGCTCATGGTCGGCGCAGATCGGATCGCCGGAACAAAGGCGTTGCCGCTCGAGCCCGCGCGCGAGGATGTCGCGGAAGCGGCTGGTCAGTTCGACGAGCCCGCCGAGAGTCCCCTGTTCGCCGGTCGAGGCTGTGTAAATCAGAAGGCCTGCCATAGGCGCTTCCCCGGGGGCTCGTGGTGGAACGTAGATGCGCTCCTTCAGGGAACTGGCCGGGTAGCCGCAATCGAGAGCGACCTCTGTCATCAGGACATGAGCAAGCGTATGGGCCAACATGAATTCCGGACGGTGCCGTTCGCCGAGAAGCTTGTCGCCAGGCTCCAGACCCCGGCTTACTCGGAACGCTCGCCAACGTGCGACGCCGTCCGCAAGTGCAGAGAACCGGCCTCCTGCCGTGGGCCGTTCGAGCCACGCGGCGAGCGCTGCGGGCAGGAATGTCAGAAAGATGCCCTCGCCGAAGCTCTCGACCGCAGGAAGCCAGGTCGGCGCCCGCGCGAGCGCGGCGCCCTCGACGGCGAGGCCCACGTCCTCCAAGTCGTCGCTTGCGAGCGGGGCGGGTTCGAAGCGGGTGAACCCGTAGAGGCAAGACACCTCGCGCAGGCGGTGTACCGCCACGAGCGAACCGATGCCCGCGAGAAGCGGGTCTGCGTCAGGGTCCCAAAAAGTCCTTGGCAGCGTCTCGGCATGGAGCCGGGCCTTAGGGACGTTCTCGCCGATGACTGGCCTGCCCGAGGAGAACAAGGCGAACTCAGCGAGCTTTGGGTCCTCCCCCTGCTCAGCGATGGTGACGTCGGCGAGCATCTGCTGCAGCCGCGCGAAAACTTCCTCGTCGGCGTATCCGTCAAGAGCGGCGCCGAGCGCAGGGTTCGCGTCACGGGCGATCCCGATCCATGGAGCGTTCTTCGCCTTCGAAAGTGTGGCGAGGTTCTCGGCGATCCGCTGCGACAGCGCATCCTCGCTCTGGGGCAATGAAATGACGCTGACGACCTGCGGGAAGTAAGTGTTCGTCGCGCTCCGCGTGAGAAGGCGAAGGCCGCGCTGCGCGTCGCAGTGCGCAGGATCCCGCTCGCCGATCCAAGGCCGCTCGCTGCGGCAGGGGCCAAGTCGTCCAGGCAGGAAAAGCTCTTCGAGTGTCAGCCCGACGCCGCACTCGCATTCGATACGCGTGTCGCGAGGATCGGCGCTGGTGCTCGTTTCCACCAGCCACATCGGCTGGCGGCAGCCGCTGCCGTCGGTGTGTAGCAACCATCGCCAGTCGATGTCCTGAAGATGGCCTTTCGTGCAGCCGGCGACGAAGCGCACCGGCGAGGCGGCGCGCTTCTTCTTGTTGTCGTCGATGAACTCCTAGCGCTTGGGCGCGCGGAGATCGCCGAAGGGTACGAGCCGGCGGCGCCCCGGCCGGTCTCCTTCCAGCGATGCGCACACGAACCAGCGTGGAAAGACCTCGCAGGTCATGGTGGGCGGCTGGCTTCGCGGATCTCGCGGATCTATCGGTGGGGTTCGAAACTCCGGCGTGGCCTGCGAAGCCCAGCGCGGATCATCCTTCAGGCGAAGCTGAAGCAGCCTCGCCAGCCTTGGCTCCTCGATCGGCTTGAAGGAGCCCGGACGCCTGTGATCCCAGCCGTCGAGGCCGCCGACCACGATCGATCGGTCGGGGAGGTCGACCATCGCGCCAGGCCCGAACAGGCCGACGACCTGGCTCATCCGCAACACATCATGGGTCATCGAAGCCTCTGATCAGTTCAGGACGTTGCCGTAGGGGTCACCGTCAGCGCGCGGACCTGAGAGATGGAACCGTCGGGCTGCCGGATGCCGTAGGGGCGCGCATGCGCCTCGACCGTCAGGCCGCCGCGGGGACGCTGGGCCCCGCCGCTGTCGGGGACAGCGATCTGTGGGCCCCGCCCATGGGGGACCGGAATGCGCATCGTGTACTGGCCGGGGACGCGTCGCCAGCGCACGTCTCGGTACTCACGCGCGTACTCTGCGCCCTCGGCCGTTAGCACAGACTCAGGGAGCGGCGGCTCTGTGACATAGTCGCCCCAGGTCAGCTCGACCTCGACTTCGTCTATTGTCGCGTCGAGCAGGACCGTCAGGCCCAGCGAGGACGGCAGGCGGCGAGGGCGGGCCGAAGGCTCGTCAGGCGGGGCGTCGTCGGCGGCGCGCGCGGGGCCGGTCTCGGCGTCGGCCCCCTCGTCGGCGGCAGTGGCGGGATCGCCTTCCTCGCCCAGCTCTTCGTCCGCGCCGTCGAGCGCCGGCGCGAGGAAGCCGGTCAGGTACCAGCGTGACGGGTTCTCGGACAGGATCTCCGCTGCGAGGTCGGCGTCTTCGGGACCGGGAGCGGGGCCGATCAAATCGCGACGCAGCAGATCCACAATCCTGCGGCGCACGGCGGTCGCGTTGCGCACCGGAGCGGCGGGCAGCGTCTCGGTCATGCTGGTCCCCTTGCTTCCTCGGCGGCGATCCTCGCCACCGTCTCCGCGTGCCAGGCGCGCGTATAGTTGCGACGCAACGGCTCGCGTGGGCGATGTCCGATGTCGCTGAGCAGCGTCTCAAGCGCGATCAGGCGGTCTCGCAGACCAAGGCGAACGCCGAAACGCAGGCTTGCCGTATCCGGGCCGGACAGGACCCAGGCGTCGTTGCACGCGGCGGCATGGGTCCAGAGGTCGCGCTCGCCGGCGTCGAGGTTGCTTGCCGCGTAGTCGCGGACATAAAGCGACGCGCGCTCGGCGTCGGTGACCGTGTGCACGGCGGCGAGGCTTGCCCGAAGCTGGGCAGGGTCGATGCGCTGCTCTGGCCGGCGCTTCTGGGCGCCGGTCTGAGTCTCATCGAAGCACGTCTCGACGGTCTCGACGGCGTAGCGGGACGCCAGCGCCCGCCAGCATCCTGTCCGATGCGTCTCGATGATCACCATGGTGTCCACAAGAACCCGCCTTCCCACCATGCGCACGTCACATCCCGAGGTCGAACGTGACGCCCTGCGCGGCGAAAACCTCGGCGAGATCGTCCACGGGCAGACCGAGGATCCTCGCGGCCCGGCGCGCCGACAGCCTGCCGGCGCCGATGGCGGCGGCCACCTGTTCGGCGAAGGGGCGGGAGAACAGTGGCGGCGCGTCATCCGGCGCCGCTGCCCGGCCATTGTTGCGCAGGCGCGCGCCATCGATTCCCGCCGCCGCGGCCTTTGACAGCGCGCCGATGGCGACGAGGCGCCATTTCAGGGCTTGCGACGTGACCGCCAGCGCGTTGGCGGCGGCGTTCAGGCGGTCGGCGAGCGCATGGGCGTCGCCGCCATCCCACGGGCCGAAGCGATCGAGTGCGGCGCTCGGCATCAGGACAGCGGCGGCGAAGTTGTCGGCGAGCTGCTCGACGCGGGACCTGCCCAGCCGCTCGCTGTCCTCGATCCGCTCCGGGGGCATGGTCTCCCAGGTCAGGACATGGAAAAGCTCATGCGCGAGGTCGTAGTGGCGTCGGCCGGGAACCTCGTGGCGGTTGATCAGCACGGCGTCGAGTTCGGGCAGGTGGCAAGCGGCGCCCGACACGCCCCGCTCGGCGTCCACCATCAGCACAAGGATGCCGAGGTCACGCTCCATGACCTCGGCCAGCCGCAGCGCGGGCGTCTCGCCCAGCGCGAATTCGGCGGCGAATGCCTCGCCCGCCGCCTGCGCGTCCTCGTAGCTGCTGGCCTTGGTCAGGCGCAGGGCGCGGCGGGTGACCGGGGGCGTGCCGCCCAGCACGCGGTGCAGCGCGATCAGGCGGCCGGCCTCGGCCTCATAGGCGTCAAGGCGGGCCGGGGCGACGTTTGACTGTCGCCACGAGAAGCCGCCCTCGCCAGCGAGGATGTAGGGGTCTGTGAAGTAGTCGAGCGGCGCGACCAGAACCTCGGCGAAGCGCATCAGCTCCTCGGCCGTCACGCGCCGCTCGCCGGTCTCGATGGCCGAAAGCGTCTGGCGGTCCTTGAACCCCAGATGACGCGATACCGCCTCCTGATTGAAACCCAACCGCTCGCGCTGCGCTTTCACTCGCGCGCCCACAAGTCCCGCCGACATTACGACTCTCCCGCTTTCCAGCATCAGTAATCTTGCGGAGATAGATTTGCAAGAATTCCTTGCGGAAGCGTAGATGCAAGGCGGAGGTCAGGCGACACGGGGGGCCTCGGCGATACGCGCCGTGCCGGCCTCCTCCTCGAAGTATTGCTCGCCGCCGCTCAGGGACGTGCAGAAGCGGTCGGCCAAAACCGATCCGAGGCGGCGCATGTCATCGTGGAAGAGGTGGAGGGTCAGGCGCAGCGGTCCATTGCTGCCCTGACCGAGGAGGAGATCGCGCAGGTGTTCGGCGTCAGCCGCACCGTGGTGCGCGCCGCGCTTCAGGCGCTGACGCATGACGGCGTCGTGGTGAGCGAGCGCAACCGGGGCGCCTTTGTCGCCAGCCCCGGCCCGCGCGAGGCGTGCGAGGTGTTCGAGGCGCGCGCGCTGCTGGAGCCGCGCACCGCCTTCTCCGCCGCGCAGCGCATCGCTCCCGCGCAGGCCGCAGCGCTGTTCGCCCATCTCGACGCCGAACAGGCCGCGATAGCGTGCGCCGACATGGGCCGGGCGGTGTATCTCTCGGGACAGTTTCACATCCTGATCGCCAGCATCGCGGCGCAGGAGACCATCGCGGCGTTCATCCGGTCGCTGGTCGCGCGCTCGTCGCTGATCGTGGCGCTCTACTGGCGCCGCCGCGACGCGCTATGCGAGCGGTGCGCCCATCGCGCGCTGGCCGAGGCGCTGGCGCGCGGCGACGGCGCGGAGGCGGAGGCGCTGATGCGCAGCCATCTCACCGACCTGATGTCAGGCCTGGATTTCGCGCCGCGCGACCGTCCGGCGCCCGATCTGGCGCGCGCGCTGACGGAAAGTTTCTGATGCGGATCCGGGCGATGACGCAAGCCGATCTGGAGACCGTGCTGAGTTGGGCGCGCGACGAGGGCTGGAACCCCGGCCTCGACGACGCGCCCGCGTTCCTGGCCGCCGACCCGGCTGGGTTCCTGCTGGGTGAGAGCGACGGCGCGCCAGTGGCGGCGATCTCCGTGCCGCGGCATGCGCCGGACGTGGGCTTTCTGGGCCTCTATCTCTGCCGGCCGGAATGGCGCGGCAAGGGCTGCGGCATCGCCCTGTGGCGCGCGGGCATGGCGCGGCTGGAGGGCGCCCGCGTGGGGCTGGACGGCGTGGTCGCTCAGCAGGAAAACTATCGCCGATCGGGCTTTGCGCTGTCGCACCGCAATCTGCGCTGGTCGGGGCGGCCCCAGCCGGGCGCGCCGCGCGCGGCGCTGGACGGCGCGCGGATCGTGGCGGCGACGCCCGATCTGATCCGCCCGCTGGTCGCCTATGATGCCGCCGTCACCGGCTACGCCCGCGCGGCGTTCCTGACGGCGTGGCTCGCCCCGACGCCGACGCGAGAGGCGATGGCGCTGCTGCGCGATGGGGCGGTTTGCGGCTATGGCGCGATCCGCGCCTGCGTCGAGGGCGCCAAGGTGGGCCCGCTCTACGCCGACACGCTCGAGGACGCGGCGGCGCTGCTGTCGGCGTTGCTGGCGCAGGCGCCAGACGGGCCGGTCGCGTTGGACGCGCCGGAGCCGAACGCGGCGGCGACCGCGCTTGCGCAAGCGCTGGGCCTTTCGCCCGCGTTCGAGACCGCGCGCATGTGGCGCGGGCCGGCGCCGCCGGAGCGGCTGCGCTGTATCTTCGGCGTCGCAACGTTCGAACTGGGCTGAGCGCGCGCCGCCGGCGTCAGGTCCTCAGGGGTGGGTTCCGTCGCAACAGCCGCCGACGGGCCCGCGTTGCTTCGAGGTCTTGCCGATGCCCGGATTGAAGCTGTTGGTGGGGTCAAGCGCCTCATAGAACGCGCGCAGTTGCGGCTTGGCCTCGTAGAGATGGCCCACGTTGTGCTCGGCGGGGTATTCCGCGCCGCGCCGGTCCAGCAGCGCCAGCATCCGCGCCTTGAGCGCCCGCACGTCCACGCCCTTCTTCACGATGTAGTCCTGATGGAACACATGGCAGAAGAAATGGCCGTAATAGAGCTTGGCGACGATGTCGCGCTCGATGTCCGGCGGCAGCGTCTCGACCCAATCGGGGTCGTTGCGGCGCAGGGCGACGTCGAGCGCAAGGATCTCCTCCACCGTGTCGGGGTGGACGGCATGATAGCGCACGGCGGCGCCGGCGGCGGCGAAGCGGTGCAGCATCGCCTTTTTCGCCTCCGCCGGGTCGCAGGCGAACCAGCCGTCGGCGCCGATCAGCGCGTTCAGCGCAGCCTCCGCCGCCGCGGCGCTGTCGCCGTCCACCTTGAGGATCAGATGATGCTCATAGCGGTCGCGGAAGGCGCGCATCCGGGCGGGCAACGCCTCCGGCGCCAGCCGCGACAGCGCCTGCAACACGCGGTCCGCCATGTTGCGCGGCAAAAAGCGCAGCTTGTTCAGTCGCGCGTCGATCTGGCCCTTGATCGTGAAGATCGTCGGCAGCCAGTCGGTGCCCAGCCAGTGGATCAGCAGCAGCGTGTCCTTGCCATAGACATGGGCGATGTCGAAGATCGTGCGGTGCAGGTATTCGCCGCTGATCGGCAGGCTCGGCAGATCGGTCAGCAGGCGGCGGCGCAGCGCGGTCAGCGCAGCGGGATCGTTGGCGCCGATGTAATAGACCCGGGCGTCGGTCTCCTGCGGGAAGGTGTCGAGCCGCACCGCGAACACCGCCAGCTTGCCCGCGCAGCCCGACGCCTCATGCAGCCCGCCGGGATCGGCGTTATAGCGCGCCGGGCTGTCGGCCTCGACGTCGCGCACCTTTTCGGCGTAGCCGTCCTGCGAAGCGCGGCCGGCGCTCCAGTCGATCTCGTCTTCGGTAAAGCCGCCGCGCTCCAGCCGCGCCAGCATCGCCTCCGGCGTGTCGCCCAGCCGCAGGCCAAGATGGTTGACCAGTTCCAGCCGCCCCTCCGCCGTGATCTGCGCGTAGAGCGCCAGTTCAGTGAAGGCGGGCCCGCGCCGCACCAGCGCGCCGCCGGAGTTGTTGCACACCCCGCCCACCACCGAGGCGCCGATGCACGATGAGCCGATCACCGAATGCGGCTGACGGCCCAGCGGCTTGAGCAGCTTCTCCAGCGCATAGAGCGTGCCGCCGGCGTGGCTGACGATCTGGCGCCCGTCGCCCAGCAGGTGCAGCTTGTCGAGCTTGAGCGTGTTGATCACCACAACCGGGCGGTCGTACTCGCCGCTGGGGGTGGAGCCTTCGGTCAGGCCGGTGTTGGCCGCCTGCATGATCACGATGCGCCCGCCCTCGACGCAGACCTGCAACACCCGCCACAGCTCCAGCAGGCTGCGCGGCGCGACCACCGCCTCCGCGTCGCCGCCGCCCGAGCGCCAGCCCTTGCGCCAGCGCTCGGTCGCGCGCGGATCGGTCAGCACGCCGCGCCCGCCATTGGCCTTTGTGAGCCTTGCGATGAAACCGTCCTGCGTCATGACCGCCGCTCCTCTCCTGTACCCGACCGTAGGCCGGTTTGCGTCAATAGGCGACCGCAGGCAGCCAGGTGGCGAGCGTCGGGAACAGGAACAGCAGCGCCAACCCGGCAAGCTGGAGCAGCACGAACGGGATCACGCCGAGGTAGATATGCGACAGCTTCACCTCCGGCGGGCAGACGCCCTTGAGGTAGAACAGCGCAAACCCCACCGGCGGCGTCAGGAACGAGGTTTGCAGCGTCACCGCGACCATGATCACGAACCAGATCAGCGTCGGCTCGTCCAGCACGCCGAACCCCTCGATGTCGAAGCCCAGCGCCTTGACGATCGGGCGCATCAGCGGCAGCACGATCAGCGTGATCTCGATCCAGTCGAGGAAGAAGCCGAGGATGAACACCACGAACAGGATGAACAGGATGGTGCCGTTCGGCCCGAAGCCGGCCGAGGTGATGATGTGCTCGATCAGCTCATCGCCGCCCAGTTCGCGCAGGACGTAGGAAAACACCGTGGCGCCGACGAAGATCGCGAAGATGTAGGCGGTGGTGTTGAAGGTGGCGACGCAGACGTTGACCAGCTTGCGCAGGTTCAGCTTGCGATAGGCCACCGCCAGCAGCGTGGCGCCCAGCGCGCCGACGCCGGAGGCCTCGGTCGGCGTGGTCAACCCGGCGAAGATCGAGCCGAGCACCGCGAGGATCAGGATCACCGGCGGCAGCACGGCCACCAGCATCTCCTTCACCGCCGCCATATCCGGCGCCTTGGCGCCTTGGGGCAGCGGCATCATGTCGGGACGCAGCAGACCCAGGATATAGATGAACGCCAGATAGAGACCGCCCACCATCAGCCCCGGGATCAGCGCCGCCATGAAAAGATCGCCCACCGACAGCGCCATCTGGTCCGCCATGATCACCAGCATGATCGACGGCGGGATCAGGATGCCCAGCGTGCCGGACGCCGCGATAGCCCCGGTCGCCAGCGGCTTGGAGTAGCCCTGCGCCAGCATCGCCGGCAGCGACAGCACGCCCAGCAGCACGACCGAGGCGCCGACGATGCCGGTCGAGGCCGCCAGAATGATGCCGATGGTCACCACCGTCAGCGCCAGCCCGCCGCGCACGGTGCCGAACATGCGCTGCATCGACATCATCAGCTTTTCCGCCACGCCGGACTCGTCCAGCATCAGCCCCATGAAGATGAACATCGGCAGCGCCACCAGCACCGCGTTCGACATGGTGGCGTAGATGCGGTTCA
>Ga0100381_1003813_pt1 | contig 12913 bp, 5 predicted proteins | sample CryGeymeta201505_FD_80416 | JGI IMG/M metagenome (GOLD analysis project Ga0100381, IMG submission 80416) | Groundwater microbial communities from Crystal Geyser aquifers in Utah, USA - Crystal Geyser metaG 2015-05 | ecosystem: Environmental > Aquatic > Deep subsurface > Groundwater | place: USA...
TAGTTGCACGTCGAAAACTGGCTCAACCATCAAGTTTACTTTGACTTTTATTCAACTGAGAGATAAAACGACCAGTAGTGTACCCTTTGATAAAGAAATTGATGTGGGTATTTACGGTACGTCAAGCAGGTCGTTGATTTCTGTAGAAAACCTAGTATTGACCGAAGAAACAGACTACGAAATCCCTAATGCCAGCACCTTCGAATTTAAAATTGCGCGTTTCCAAGCCACTGTATCTCTTCCTGTGAACCAAAGTGGATATACCCTGCTGTACGGCCGTTGCTGCACCCGTATGTCTGAAAACCTACCTAACAATATTGGAACTGCTATACTATTTGAAATCCCAGCTAGCATTTCGGTTGGGGAGAGTACGCCAAAAAGGGAAGATTTTGGTTATATGATTAGTCAAAGGAACATGCTCAAGACTTATGATTTCCCATGGGATGTCAGCATGTTTGATTCTGTTCATTTCGAGAGCAATAGGTATTCAACTTTTGCAGACGAAAATAATCCTGTTCCTTCCCCCCCCAAAATTCTTAAACCGCTTCCCGATGGTTTATTTAAAGGAAGTTCGAGCGCAGGAAACCCCTTTGGCAATAATGGTGCATTCACTAAACTGAATGATTCCCAATATGCCATTCAAATTAATAAGGCCGGCTTCTATTATTACCCCATAACCACAACGGCCTTTGACCAAGGTGACAGTTTTGTGTCAACACGTTTACTACCTCTCTTTGTTCTCGATACGATTTTGCCTGCACTAAAATTAAGCTTGATTTCTTATAATATGAACAATCGAGAAGCTGTGTTTAAGGCATACAGTGAGTCGTGGAATTACCCAGGAACTGTAGACCTTCAAAGAAGCACGCACACTCCTCCATATAACTTCACCACTTTAAGATCCAATATCGGCGATGGATTTGCAATTCCGTTGACAGACAACTCACAACAAATGGGGAATAACTATGTATACAGACTAGCACGAACTGGCAATGGTACAACCGTCTATAGCGATACCGTTCAAACGTCCAACACGCTTGGTGTACAGAACAAAATTGGGTACTCTTCGCTCAAGGTTTATCCAAATCCGAGTCAAAATACATTGAATTTAGATGGAAACATACTCGGCTCTTATCAAATTTATGACCTTCAAGGCAAGCTCCAACTCCAAGGAACAAAATCAGAGGAAATTGAAACAATTTCAGTTGAGAAACTACAGCCAGGTATCTATTTTCTAAAAATTGGTGGTTCTACTTACCGTATTGTAAAAAGCAATTAGAAAGTTAGCAAAGACCGTAAGTTATTTGGGCATAAAATTGATTTCGCTACTTATTATTGCATAGTAAATGAACCCAATCCTGATTAACCTATGATTCGGAATTTAAAATTCTTGACAATTATGCTTTTGGCGCTCACAGTAAACCGAGCCAATGCAACTCATATTTTGCAATTAGACGCCAATGTTAGCTGTGTAGCAAAAAGTAGTTCACAAATTGAACTTCAGCTAAATTTAATTCAAATGCGGGATGCTGCAGTAAGCTCGGTTCCATTTGATACAAAACTTGATGTAGGCATCTATGACCGCACAACTAGAAAGTTGATACAGATTTTTACCATTAGCATTATAAATGAAGCCCTCTACGCTCCATCCCTTCCCGGCTATAATCTTTATACTTCTGAATTGGAGGGGAATGTTAAGGTTCCAATTAGTCAAAATGGATACATCATATTCTTTGGCCGTTGCTGTATGCGACCCAGTCAAAATTTTGCAGAAGACGTTGGAACGGGTGTCGTTATAGAGGTGCCGTCGAGCATCCAAGCTGGGCAACACACCCTAAAAAGAGACAATTTTGGCTTTTTCTTCGGTCAAAGAAATAAAGCGAAGAACTTCGGATATCCCTGGGAATCTTCGCTCTTTGACTCCATTCATTTTGAAAGCTATAATTACTATTTGTATGGTAACAAATCCGAACCCATTGCTGAAATCCCTGGTTCCTTCTCTGACCTTCCCATCGGCACCTTTAAAAATAGCGGAAAACCGGGCCAACCTTTTGGTAAAAACGGAACCTTAACTGTCTTGAATGATTCAGTTTACTCTATTGAAATAGCACAAAACGGACTGTATTTTTATCCAATTACCAGTACAACTTATTTAAATGGTGACAGCACCAAAACCACCCAAGTATTGTCTATTTTTATACAAGACAGTATTCCTCCCATTTTTGACCTCAGCTTAAACTCTTATAAAAATGGAATCGCCCATTTTTATGGCTACAGCCAAGGATGGCCTAATTCTGCAACGATTTACTTTCAAAGAAGTGAAGATAAACTACCCTATGCTTTTAGTACATTGACTTCGATTACAAATGATGGTTACGCACTTCCATTTACGGATTCTAGTCAAGAACAATCAAAACGGTACGCCTACCGCTTACATAGAGCCGGTAACGGGTCCAGCGTATATAGTGATACTATTGTTTTACAAAATAATGTTGGACTAAGTCCGGGTTTTGGAGCATCATTGCTTACTGTATTTCCTAATCCTGCCACTAGGATAATAACTATAAGGGGAAACTTTTTTGGCCCATACTATCTGCATGACCTACAAGGAAAAATTCAACTCCAAGGAACCAAGTCAGAAGAAACTGAAACAATATCCATAAACGAACTTGAACAAGGTATCTATTTTCTAAAAATTGCTGGTAAGGCATACCGCGTTATTAAAAGCAATTAGCTGGATTTAAAACCAGCTGTTCCTATTGAGGATAAATTAGACGCATACAACCTTTCAGAACAGCAATTCGTCCAAGTATTATGTCTAGATCCTATACACTCCTCCTTGTTTTTGGCTTTTTACTAAGCGCACAGATTACACACGCTACTCATGCCTTTAATTATACCTATTCCTATGCGGTGATTGACTATGATAGCAGCACTGGAAAAAATTTGATTGAGTTCAAAGTACACGTTCTGAATGATTGTTATACGGGCCAGCCGGGCAGCATTATTAGCGACCTACTGATGGGTATTTACGCCAATACGGGCGGACAAAAAGTTGCCGAAGTACAACTGGTTTATCAATCAAATCAGGATTTAAGTCAATACAGCGATAGCATTGGCGGTTCTGCATGTTTCTCGATCTCGAATTTTAAAGCCCAAACTTGGTTAGACAGAAATACGGCTTCAAGATATATTGCTCAAATCAATACTTGCTGTTTCGCGAGGAACTTTGTCAACACGCCAGGTTTAGGGGTATTTCATGAGTTCCATATTCCTTCAGGACTCGACTCTGGCTTTCATTCCGCTTCTAGCCAAACTTTACCCCTTTATTTACCTGCTTTATACAGTTCTTCGCGCCTAAATTTTAAAGACGACATCGGTAGTTTTGATTCTGTGCGCTATGAGCTAACCCAAGGTGTAAGCGACCCAAATACCCAATCTAATCCGGTATATTATGTTTCTCCAACTCGCGTATTTCCAAGCAATGTGACATTTTATGCGGGTTATTCTATTGCTCAGCCGCTTGGTATAAATTGGACGCATGAATTGGAGGACACAGGAACCCTATATATTCAAAAAATAGCGAGAGCAGGGGTTTACCAAATTCCAATCACTGTAAAGAGCTACCGCAATGGCATTTCCTATCCAAGTTTTCGATACTTGACCGTAATACCAAGGATTCACAACCAAGCACAAATTACTTTGACTGCTAAATCGAATACACCAAGCACTGCACATCTCTTTTTTCAGCTCAATAATTTTAACCAATTCCAATTTGGAGAAGTGTATCGTCGCGGAATAAGAGACACCATCGGTTTTCAGAAAATTGGCTCAATTTCTAGCACAGATACATCCTATATCGACCAAACTGTACACGGCGATTCAATTTACGATTACTACATAAAAGGACTAAACGGAGGAGACACAGTTTACTCCAATATAGTAAGGATCAAAGTGATTTTGGGGATTCCTAAAATCACCCTAACTGCTCAACTCGTTGGAGCCGATATTCAGCTCGACTGGACTTCTGAATTCCTCTCAGCTAGCGCCCTGTATTATGTTCAACGCGGCACAGATTCGATGAATTTCACCAACCTTATTTTATCGCCAATTCAAAATTATATCGATAAAAATTTGAATCAGAAAACCATCTATTACTACCGCGTTTACAACCGTTTGGCAAGTGGAGATACTGTGATTAGTAATTGGGACAGCATTAATTACCCAAATCCGAATGGCCTTGACGTTGAAGAAACAACAACACGCGTTTACCCAAACCCAGCCCATGACCTATTAATTCTTGAAAGTCAAAACACCGGTTCTTTCACCCTATACGATCTCAGCGGCAAAATTCTGTTGAGCGGAATCAAGGAAGAAAATACTACCCAAATTGATTTAACTGGTCTTAAAGCTGGACTTTATCTCCTTCGTTTCAACCAAGAGGCAATTAAGGTTTATGTGGAGTGATTTTGCAGTCCTCACTTATTACTCTAACCCAAAACCCCTAACCCAGAACCCCTTCAAAACCCCTTCTATCGAGAATTCACAGCGGGGGGACTTTCCTTGTTATCTTTATGTTAAGTTACAACTTTGTAAGGCAGGATTGCGTAGTATAGTTACGCTGACCTTCAAATTGATAACATGAAAAAGACCTTGTTTCTCCTCTGCATGGTTGCATTCGCACTTAGTACAAGCGCCCAAGGCACCCATCATACCTTACCCCAATGGAAATACCTCTATGCCCTAAATGAAGCCGAGGTTATCCAATACCGCGAAAACAATCTTCAGCCCGATTCCATAATTGGCCGAAGATTACCCGTTGACAGCATCCATTTAAAGGAGAATGCCTATACCTATTTGAAGGGCAAAAGAAGTTTCGGCTATTTTATGCAGGTTCATTATGATCTTGCGGGTCCGAGTATTGCCATGCTCCATATGTCGGATGTTGTATTGAAGGCCTACCGATTTGAGGACAGCTGGCAAATTTTTCTTTATGATTCGAGTGGGTTTATTTCAGACTATTCCCTTGATATAGCTGGTAGAGATTATCAAAGTGAGACCCATTGTCAGTGTATTGAAATAGATAAAAAGAAGCTACCCAAAGGAAGTTATCGTTTGCAATATCCTGGTGGGTTTTTAATCATCAACCAAAATGATTTTGCTTCGGGAAACAAAAATCCTAGAACCACAGTAAGAAGAAGTCGCGGGCGATTTTTTAATTTTTTAAGACCCGATCGGAGTCCGTTTGAGTCCGGCTTCATCGTGCTTAATCAAAGCGAATTTCGTCACCTCGACTCCCTTCATGCGAAAGCCTTTTTGATGGATAGAAAAGGAAGGCCAGTAACGGGAGAAGTCACGGCGAATATTTTCACCAATTATAATGGCTATCACTATGCAATTTATCTCCCTGCAAAAAGACTAAGTGATGGCGCTTATGGCGTAGACTGGCAAGTGCCGGATAGCATTCGTTTGGACCAAAGCTATACCCTCACCTTTAACCACGCTGGAAATTCGAGACATAGCAGCAGCAAGTCGATCAGTTTCAAAGTAACTCACTATAATTTCGTCAACTACAAAATATCCATCCGCCAGAGCGACCCCTATTTATTACCGAAAGACAGCACTTTTTTAATCATAACAGCAACGGACCAAAACGATATTCCACTTCCAGGAAGTAAGGTCGACCTGCATTTTAATATTCCAAATACCTCTCTTCTGCATGTACCTTACTTGAGTTTGCACGATAGCATACGCCGAAACTTCTTCGATACCAGCATCTTTCTTGAGCCCGAAAAAGAAACCTGGTTCAAAGTGCCGCAACAGTTACTTCCTTATATCGACCATACACTTTCAGCACAAGTGAAGGTGACTACCCCAAATAATGATATTCTTGAGCGCTCGTTTAACTTTTCTGCCATTCAGCAATACAGCTACTATACCCAACATTGGGATGGCGATGATTTGGTATTGGAGTATAAGCTCAACCGTCGTTCGACTCCCTCAGACAGTGTAACGATTCAACTTACAGACCGTTTCTATTCCGAAACGCAAACCTATAAGACACGCTTGCCTCATACCATTAAAAAAGCAAATCGTTATAGTGTCTGTCGGGTATTGGATAGCCTCAATCAGGTGAAGCAAACCATTTCTGATAATCGAAACGCCATAGCGATGACAGGAGTAAAAACACGCGACTCCCTTTATCTAACCTTCAAAAATGGCCAACGTTACGGACTAAGCTGGACCCTCTACCGCAAAGGAAAAGAATTCTTGCATGGAAGGGACGACAGCTTGGCCATTCCACTTTCAGGAACTGAGCCTGTCCAGGTTGCTTACCGTTATTTAATTGGAGCAATAATGTATTACCAGCAGGAAACGATTATACCTTCTACTCAAGCCTTGCAAATCGTCCATAATTTACCAGAAATAGGGTACCCCGGACAAGAAATCATCGCGGAAATGACGGTTTATGACTTTAATGGAAAACCAGTAAAAAATGCCAATATCACAGGGGTGAGCATCAATTCACAAATGCCTGTTATTGCTCCGCCAAATATTCCCTATTTCGCAAAACTGCAAGGAAAACCGCTTAAACTAAGCCCAATGAATTTTACATTTCCGGGATATGCTCAGCGCTTCTACCCTGCATCAGACACCGTGATGTTCCGTCGTTTGGCACTGAACCAATATTTGCATTATCGCCTTTATTATGCTCCAAGCGGTATCCATACGGAGAAAAGAGTCAATCAAAATGGCAGAACTGAACTACAAGTGGTACTCAATGAGTCTGGCAATCACCATATTCCAAGAGAGTTGTGGATAGATGATGAAATTCGATCATTGGTTATAGGTAATTATAAGCAGCGGCCCATCATACAACTTAACCCTGGCTATCATACCCTGCATATTCGTTCGCAAAAATACATGCTGCATATTGACTCAGTTTGGATTGAGAAAGGATATACCACCACCATTGGAATCAACGACCTAAACCTCGCTGAAAATTCGCGAATTCGGTATGAAGAGGTAGCCACGATGTACGAAGATCAGGAGTTGGAAAAGGTTTCAGAGCATGTGCTATTTCTTCATCTTATTGGACTAAAATCGCCATCTTGGATTCGTCAAGATTCGAATTATTACGAAGTTTCTCCGCCTACATTCTATGGTCGCTACAGAAACAGCTATGCCTACTTCGCCGCTATTGCCCCAATCAAAGAAGGAATGGTAGAGTGGTTTAACCGCGATACACTGGTCCGCTTTTATTTTAATCCGGATCTCAGCTATACCCTCGACAGCGGAAGAATTAAAAGTCAGCAGAAGCAAAACAACCTCTATTCCATCGTTAAAAATGCTACAACTAGCGCTTATTACTCGGACGCAAACGCGCTGAATTACCCAGAACTACTTGAGCGTTGGCGCATAGAAGACAGCATTGCTGCAGCACAAAAGGAGAAAAAATTCATCCCTCAAAAACCCCAACTTCAATACGGACAGTTTGAGGAATATTTTGGCTACGGAGGTTCTGCGCTGCTGACCATTCAAGATGGAGCCAAGCCCATTCCAAAGAACTTTTTCTGGTTAGAAAACCTAAACCAACCTCAGTATTCACAGTATATCGCACGAAATTCCTTTAATTTCTCTGGACTAAAAGCAGGGACTTACCGGCTGGTAACCGGATCCTACGAAGAAGAAATGTACGAAGTCGATTCTTTGGTGATAGATAGTCTGCATCATGTCTATATCCGCTTGGACCAATTGGCGAAACCCCTGAACCCCGAACATTGGGTGGCCATGCGGTATCGCTATTTTCAAACCATGCAGGAATATGGAAGGAATAAAGTGCCTATCTATGAGGCCTATAGTTTAAGACAAGAGTCCAGTAGTGTCAGAAAAAAAGGCGAAGTAAATGGGACAGCCTTGCTCAACCTTTCCCCAGCAGCGTATGCGTATGTATTGTTTCTTCATACAAACGGACAAGACCGTTATCTCGCGGTGGCCAATAATCAGGGGCATTTTCAGATGTACGATATGGAAGCCGGAACTTATTGGGTGCAGATTATCAGTTCGAACAGGCAGGTCTTTTTCGCCAATGAAATAAAGCTAGCCAATGGGAAATTGCTCTCCCTTCAATTAGATTGTATAACGGATACCAGTCTGATTAAGAAAATCAGTCCTTCTATACTCTCCATTAAGTTCAATAAAGACTCCGCTTCGTACCGAAATATTGAAGGCGATTTCGCGAATATGGAAGGCCACATTTACGACCGAGGAACCAAGGCGCCGCTCATGAATGCCCAAATCCGCATTATGATGAACGGCATCATTATCGGAGGCGCAAAAACAGATCAATTTGGCTTCTATTCCATCTGCTGTGTTCGAGAAGGAAAATACTCTATTCAGGTAAACCACCCGGGCTATCAAAATGCCAGCATGCAGCAAGTACCTTTTGAAAAAGGAAAAGTTTTGAGCTATAATTTCGGACTTCATCAGAGTGAATACGTACGATGGGCCTTTGGTGATGTCGAAATGTTTAGTAATGGAAATGTGAATGAATATTCGGCTATCCAAGAAGAAGTCGTTCATATGGCGGCGCCAAGTGCATCATTCTATGACGTGCAAGAAGTTGCGGTTTCAGGTGGGAGAAATCTCAAAGCTGTAGCATTACAATCGCTACCCAACAGGAATTTCGACAGGAGAAAGGAAGCCGTTGAAGTAGTTGAAGATGCCATAAACGAAAAAGCCCGATTGGATGAAATAGCTTCGAATCCATCGGCCAATAAAATCCGGAAAGAATTTAAAACCAATGCCTTCTGGGTGCCCAACTTGGTCACGAACAAAGAAGGAAAAACAGCCTTTACCTATACCCTGCCAGATGACCAAACCCAATGGATTAACTTCTTGGTGGCCATCAATAGGAAACAACAAACCAACCTGAATACATCTTATACCCGTAGTTATAAACCCCTCTCGGCTAGTTTGCGTGTGCCAGAATTTGTTGTGGTGGGCGATAAAATCACGGTCTCCGGAACCATCCGTAACCTCACAGGAGATTCTATTCAGATTGAAATCAGAGAAACGCTCGACAGTATAGAAAACGCCAAACAAACCACGGTTGGCGCCTACCTTCGTCAAGAAAAACAACTTGAGGTAAAAGCAGGAAAAGATACCCTGACCCTCTCCTATTCCTTACAATACAACAAGTATTTCGATGGAGAACAGCGTGATATCCGCGTGCTATCAAATAAGGTTTACGACCGCAAAGTGCAGAGCCGGATTTTGAATAGCGAGGAGAAAGTGAATATTTCCTTCAATCCGCTTGCTGTGCGCAAAAGCATCCGTTTAAAAAGTGGCTTGCGTGATTTACTAGAAGAAGAAATCTCGCGTTTAAAAACCTATGCGTATGGATGTACGGAGCAAAGCGCTTCAAAACTCTATGCCCTGCTGCGTGAAGAACAATTGCGTAAAGCATTAAATGAACCCTTTACTGAGAAACAGGAAATTGTGTTCTTAATCAAACGTCTCGATGATTTCCAAAACTCAGATGGAAGCTGGGGCTGGTGGAAAGGTTCTCGGGGCGATCAAGCCTTAACGATTTACGTGACCAAAGCGCTGGTCTTAGCTGATGAACAAGGATACCGTGTGAAACAAGCCCAACGTGGAGCCGGGAATTTGGTCAATCAATACAACCAATTGGCCCCTCCAATGAAACTCGCTACCTTGGAATTGGCCCATCGCCTAAAAATGAAGTTCGAGTATGAAAAAGAACTTGAACTATTGGGCAAGAAAAACTTGAGTCTCCAAGGACAACTTAACCTCATCTCCTTGCAAATGGCCCTCGAACAGCCTTACGATTTGGCGCCTGTTTTAAATGCTTTAAAATCAGACGGACAAGGAAATTATTATATGGATGGAGAAAGCAGCTGGGATTTAATGCCCATGTGGTGAGTTTGAGTATGGAAGCCTATGTGCTGCTCCATAAATCAGGTAAATACAAGGACTACCAAGAAGGCCTAAAACGTTTTGTCTTCAATAAACTCGGTTATGTACAACGCAATACCTTCGAGCGCGCTGCCATTATCAATGCATTGATGGATGAAGTGATTGCTGAAGGAAAAGGCATTTTCAATGTAAAAATGGGCAATGCTGTAGTGAGCAGTCCGGGAACCTACACCGTCACCACCAACGAGGTGGCCCTTCAAAACCTAGGCGCCGGCATCAGCATCATCGCCATCGAAGAATACGAAAGTGATGCGAGCAATAGTCAGAGTAATGGAATCAAACTAGCCACAAGCTTCCAAGTAGCTGGAAAAGACAGCATGCGCGTTCATGCAGGAAATATTGTTCCTCTTCGGGTGCAGGCAACGGTTAGCAAATACCAAAAATACTTGGTATTGAATGTTCCGATTCCTGCTGGCTGTCAGATTGTATCCAAACCCCAAGGCGGCGGCAACGAAACTGCCCGCGAATATTTTGCCGACCATGTGGTGATTTACTTCGAGGGACTCTCAAAAGGAACCTACTATTTCGACTTCTACCTCCTCCCTCAATTCACCGGTGATTTAACTCTAATGCCTGCTATGATGGAGCAGATGTATGAGCCTGAATTCTTTGGCAGGGAAGCACGGAAGCGGGTTGTGGTTGATTAGATTGGTCGACTAGGCGACTTTGAGACGATGAGATGCTTAGACATTTCGACTTGGAGACCTATTGCAGTGAGATAATCTACTTCCCGATCACTGAGCGGCCTAGAGCAAATGATATATTTAATTCAAGCGCAAAGGCCAGTCGAAGTGAGGCGTTATGGCAGCAAGAATAAATCCGCAAATAAGGTGCTATTTTAACCATAAGAAATAATTAAATTGCTAGTCAGGTTGAATAATACTTTGGAACTTGGCGTGAAGTTGTGTGCCGAAACATGGAAAATGATGCTTAGAACTTTATCGGTACTTCTAATAATTATAGTGTTTCCGTTACATGGTAAAAGTCAAGTTTTCCATCGTACTGTTGAAAAAAAAGATCGCACGTTTGTAAAGAAAAATTCCGATTTGATTACTGCTGACCCAAAAGGTAAGCCTGTCGAACCCTACTTCAGGTTGGCTCAATCCTTATGGGAACTTCAACGAATTGAAGAAGCCAAAATTCTGTTCTTTAAAATCGTTGAATCAGAGTTAGTTGAATACAATGAATTTTATTATTTCTCATCTGATTTAGCCTACGACACCTCATCAAACCTGAATGAATACGAGACCTTTTCCTACAATTATAAAAACAGTGCTTGTCTTTATTTAACTGAGATATGTATTGAGCAACAGAAATTCGAAGAGGCACAATCACATCTTGATGCCGCTATCAATAAATACCCCACAGACTATTTTTGTGGAACGGCTTACATTTATTACTTCGCACGGCTTCGCCATCTTAAAGGACTTTGCTTTGAAGGCCTTGGTCAAACAGACAAAGCCATTGAGCTTTTAGTTCCATATTGCTTTCGAGAAAATAATGAAACCCTTTTAAGAATTCTAAAAGCCACCTTTCAACATCAAGAGTTGAAAGAGCAAATGGATACTGCCATTGCTACCATTCAAATTACCGTTGACACGATCGTTTCAAAATCATACATAAATACGGAGAAGGGAGAAAATATTGCCATCACCTATACTTCTGGGTCAGGTACAATTATTTTGTACAATCAAACAGTTGTCCTCCCAAGACCAAAACTTGGCAATGGAGAATCTGTAACGAGTCAGCATTTTATTGATGCTTTTTTAAGCTCCAGTTTTTACCAAGAATTGATAAATGACAAATCGCCAAAAGGTAAATTTATTAAGGAAGAAGATAAAAACCGCAAGAAGCTCAGGAAGTGATAAGGCTTTAATTTTGCGAAAATCAAAAGTTCATGGTATGCAATGCCTAATAATTTTGGCCATTCAACTGAATGATCACTCTCATTCACTTCCACATCAACTTCCTAATTTGGAGAAAGAAGCTTTCAGTCTGGAAAACCCGCACGTTATCCAAATCATAATTCATAAATCACAATTCATAAATCGCAAATCATAATTCATAAATCACAATTCACAAATCATCCACCTTCGTTCAATTCCACTTTGTTCCATTGAATTAAGGCGGACAGGCAAATCAAAAATAACGAGGTTATAACACAATGTCATACCTCGCACTTCTACCAGCACCAATCAATTTGAAGGCTCCTATTTCTACCAAATGTTGTAGGTCTCTTGTTGCCGTTGCTTTGGAGGTTTTCGTGATGGCAATATATTTCCTTGCCGACATACCTCCTTTAAAGCCTTGTGGACCTTCTTCTAACATTCTCTGAATTGCTGTATGTTGTCTTGCATTCAATTGCCCTTTAAACGAATGGAAGAAATTCGTTTTTCCGAGAATAAAATCAATATGATCCTCTGCTGCTTGCTGGGCTTTGTAAAGGGTGTCAGAAAAATAGTTCAGCCAAGGTGTTATTTCATTCTGGTACTGGGCTTTTTCAAGTGCTGAATAATAGTCTTTCTTATTCGCTTCGATTGTTGCCGACAGACTCATCAATACCGGATGACCAATTCCTTGCGCTAAGGCCATCTCAGATAACGCTCTACCAATTCGTCCATTTCCATCTTCAAAGGGATGGATACTTTCAAAATAGAGGTGGGCAATACCTGCACGAATTGGCGCTTTTTTAATTTCTCTCTTGCCTCCAGGAGCAGTTTCATTAAACCAAAGTATAAATTGACTCATCTCTTCAGGAACATTTTTAGAAGCCGGTGCCTCAAAATGGACCCGCTCTTTTCCCAATGCTCCAGAAAGAACTTGCATTGGCTCTTCATGCGTCCTCCATTCTCCAACTGCTATACTTCGGCTCTCTTGCAGCAACAATCGGTGCCAGTCAAAGAGCATTTTTTCA
>Ga0100381_1003818_pt1 | contig 12907 bp, 10 predicted proteins | sample CryGeymeta201505_FD_80416 | JGI IMG/M metagenome (GOLD analysis project Ga0100381, IMG submission 80416) | Groundwater microbial communities from Crystal Geyser aquifers in Utah, USA - Crystal Geyser metaG 2015-05 | ecosystem: Environmental > Aquatic > Deep subsurface > Groundwater | place: USA...
CCCGTTCATTGCCACGATAAATTCTTCCTGGCTGCGGGTTCCTTTCATATAATTCAGTAAAGTAGTCATAGCCTCTTCGCTGTTCATGTCGGCCAAGTGGTTTCTGAGTACCCAAACTTTTTGCAAGATGGTTTTATCCAACAACAAGTCTTCACGGCGCGTGCTCGATGCTTGTACATCAATCGCTGGGTAAATACGTTTGTTCGATAGTTTTCTATCCAACTGCAATTCCATATTACCGGTTCCTTTAAATTCTTCGAAGATTACTTCGTCCATTTTAGAACCTGTTTCGGTCAAGGCCGTAGCGATGATGGTTAATGAACCGCCATTCTCAATTTTACGAGCCGCTCCGAAGAAACGTTTTGGTTTATGAAGCGCATTCGCATCCACACCCCCAGAAAGGATTTTTCCAGAAGCGGGTTGAACCGTATTGAAAGCACGTGCTAAACGGGTGATAGAGTCTAAGAGAATTACCACATCATGTCCGCATTCGGTCATACGCTTGGCTTTTTCCAAAACAATATTCGCCAGTTTCACGTGTTTGTCGGCAGGCTCATCAAAGGTGGAAGCAATCACTTCTGCCTTTACATTACGTGCCATGTCGGTTACCTCCTCAGGACGCTCATCAATCAATAAAATGATCAAATAGGCTTCTGGGTGATTATTGGCAATGGCGTTGGCAATATCCTTTAATAAGGTGGTTTTACCCGTTTTAGGTTGGGCTACGATCAATCCACGTTGTCCTTTTCCAATTGGAGAAATGAGGTCAATCACGCGGGTTGAGTAGTTGGTTGCTCCATCAAAGAGGTTGAATTTCTCGTCTGGGAAAAGCGGGGTAAGGTGTTCAAAAGAAACACGGTCTCTTACTTCTGCAGGGTCTTTTCCGTTGATGTTTTCAATTTTGATGAGAGCAAAATATTTCTCGCCTTCTTTTGGCGGACGAATTGTTCCTTTTACGGTATCTCCGGTTTTTAATCCGAATGATTTAATCTGTTGCGGAGAAACATACACATCATCAGGAGATGGCATGTAGTTATAATCACTTGAGCGTAAGAAACCGTATCCGTCTTGGATGATTTCCAAGCAGCCAATATTACTTACAACGCCTTCGAGTTCGGCATAGGCCAATGCTGCTTCAATGCTGCGTTGGTCTTTTTCATCGCGTCCGTTTCCACGATTTTCGCGGCGGTCGTTACGAGGCTCACGCTCACGGCGTTCTTCTTTGTTGTCGTTATTACGTGGTTCGCGGCGATCTCTGCGTTCTTCTTGGCCTTCTTTTTCTTCTTTTGGCTCGTTGGTGTCGTCGTTACGTGGTTCGCGGCGATCGTTGCGCGGTTCACGACGATCATTTCGCCCTCTACGTTCTTCGCGAGGAGCCTCTACTTTTGACTCTTCTTTCGTTTCAGTTTCTTCGACTTTCCCTTCAACAATAGGTTCATTTGTTGTTTCTGGGTTTGCGTCGTCTGCTTTAGGGCGTCTTCCACGTGTCTTTTTAGCTACGGGAGCATCTTTTTTTGCTGGAGCTTCTTCGGGAGTAGCCTCTTTTGCAACTTTTTCTTCTTTTACTTCTGCAGCAGGTCGAGCTTTTTTCTCTGTTTTGGTAACAGGTTTAGGAGCACGTGCCTTTCTTTTCTCTGGCTCAGGAGCTGGAGTAGTAACTGCTTGGTGTTCAAGAATTTTGTAGATAAGATCTTGTTTTTTGAGGTCCTTGTAATCGTCAAGGTTGATTTTCTCGGCCAACTCGCGGAGTTCGGACACGAGCATGTCATTCAAAGTGAGAATGTCGTACATCTGATATGCTTAATGCGTTTTAATGGGAAATGTTGAGGGTTTTAACCAATAAATTGTGGTAAGGAAAACAATCGACGATAGTCGGAGTGACAGTCGGTGCGATTTGGAAACCGATGCAAGTTTAGACGATAATTTCCGAATATTCAAGCATGTGGCTATTTCCTCGATAGATTTTAAATCGGATATTTGTTATTTATAAGGATTTCTTAAATTTCATTATGCAAAAGGTTCATCTAGATTGTTCGAGTTGTGACGCGCGGAGTATTTCGTTTTTGCAACATTGCACGCCCGAGCAGGTAGAGTTGATTAGCAAGGCTAAGAGTTGTGTCCATTATAAAAAGGGACAAGTCATCTTCTATGAAGATAATCTTGCCTTAGGTGTTTATTGCCTGAGTGCTGGCGTTGTGAAATTGGTTAAAAGTAGTGAGGACGGACGTGAGCAAATAATCCGTTTTTCGCAGCGAGGTGAGTTTCTTGGCTACCGGGCACTCATTGCTGAAGAGCCCTTTGTTGCTTCAGCAGAATGTGTTGAAGATACAGTCGCTTGTTTCATTCCGAGGGATCCTTTTATGCAGGTCTTGGCTCAGAATCCGAAAATAAACAGTGAGATGATGAAGTCGCTTTGTCATGAATTGGGCATTGCCGATGAGAAAATTGCCAGCTTAGCCCATAAGACCGTACGTGAACGATTGGCGGAAACCTTATTGCTCCTTCATAAAACCTTTGAAGAAGACGCAAAGGGCGATGGCGATGAAACCATGATACATATTGTGCTCCCACGAGAAGATATTGCCAATATTGTGGGAACAGCAACAGAAACCTTAATCCGCTTGCTCTCTGAATTCAATAAAGAAAACCTGATCGAACTGAAAGGGAAAAGAATTCGAATTATCGATGCAAAGAAACTCGAGCGAATTGCCGCCATGAATTAGCTGATAAAAATCATATTTGGGCCTGATTCGAGTCATTAACCCAAATTTTTGTTCACCCTACCTTTGAGATTCAATCCGAATATGGTGAACAGAAAAGTCTTATTAGTGGTGAAAGATATTGAAGACGTCAGTGCTCAGATAAATGCGCTCCTGAATTTCTTTAGCACTGATGATAAATTAGTTTTAGCTGTTTACCAGGATAAAATTCAATCGGATTGGCCTTTTAAAATGTATGATTTGGGATGGCCTCTTTTGAAGGAGACAAATCTTGCAAAGAAACTTCAACAAAGTGGTGCGCTTAAAAAACGTTCCCGTGCAAAATGGATGGAGAGCAGTAGCTTCCTTGATTTAGCAGTAATTCACCGCTCTTTGTTTCAGGATTTCTCGAATCAAAGTGAAGTGAGGATTATCCTAGAAACCATCTATTGTCCAATTTTTTTGATGGATGAACACCAGAAGCGTTTTGATGAAATTTATTTCAGCTATAATGGAACGGGAAGCTCCTTTGAATCAATAAAACACTTCACCTACCTCTTCCATCCGCATTTTGATAAATCTTTGCTTAACTTGGTAGTGAAGGTGAATGACAAAGCATTAAATCTTGAAAACTGCGTATACGATTACCTCCGGCTCCATAAACGGCACTTCGCTATTTCTCGGTATTTCGATGAAGATTACGATCAAGGAATAGAAAGTCTGTTGGATGAAAGTAGTAGTCCGCTCGTGGTGTGTGGCGGTGAGCGGCATCATAATATTGATCAATTTACACATTATTCAGATCACAGGAGCCAGCCTAGTTCCATGTTTCTTTTATGAAAAGTACGGTAGACAAAGCCCCATGTTTTCACTGTGGAGACTCTTGCAAATCAGGTGAGATTTGGTTGGATGACCATGTTTTTTGTTGTGAAGGCTGCAAAACAGTCTATCAAATCTTACAAAAGAATGCGCTTTGCCAATATTACGCTTTAGATGATAAGGCCGGTCTGAAAATGGACAAGCCGCTATCACCAGGTAAGTATGCGTTTTTAGATAATCCTGAATTGAGTGCGCCCCTCTTTCAATTTAAAAAGGAAAGCTCTGCTCGGGTGCAATTTTTTATTCCTGAAATGCACTGTGCGAGCTGTATCTGGCTGCTAGAACGCTTGTACAAGTTATTGCCCGGCGTAATGGAAAGCCGCGTGAATTTCGATAGAAAAGAGGTGGCGATTCAGTTTAACCCTGAGGAAGTTACTATAAGGCAATTGGTTGAAAAGCTCGCTGCCTTGGGCTACGAACCGAGTTTGAATGCAAGCCGAGAAGAAAAAAAAGACAGCAAAGCATTGCTCTATCGTTTAGGAGTGGCTGGTTTTTGCGCGGGGAATATCATGCTCTTTAGCTTTCCCGAGTATTTGGGCATGGATCCACAGTCGAAAGAGGCTTTTGGGCCTGTATTTCAGTGGCTCAATGTGAGCTTGTCATTGCCCGTTATTTTCTTTGCAGCTCAACCCTTTTTTGTTCAGGCTTGGAAAGGGTTGAAATATAAAAATTTGAATATTGATTTTCCATTGGCTCTTGGAATTTCGGCTCTTTTTATTCGAAGCGTATTTGAGGTCGTCTTTCATTGGGGACCAGGTTTTTTCGATAGTTTGTCGGCCTTGGTTTTCTTTCTATTGATTGGAAGGTGGCTGCAAGACCGTGCCTATGAGTCTCTTTCATTTGATCGTGATTTTCGATCGTATTTTCCATTGGCCGTTGAGGTGTTTTCAGAAGAGACGGTTTCTTCGGAATGTCGTTATGTGGCCATTGGTGAGCTGAAAGTGAATCAATGTATTCGCGTGCGGAATCAAGAACTCATCCCTGCCGATTCATTACTCTTGGCAGGGAAAGCATGTATCGATTATAGTTTCGTAAACGGAGAGAGTGAGGTAGAAGAAATTACTCAGGGGAATATGATTCATGCAGGGGGGCGCCAAGTAGGCGGGGCCATCGAACTTCGTGTAGCTCGACCGGTTTCCGAAAGCTATTTAAGTGCGCTTTGGAATCAGCAAGCAAAAATGGCTGGGGAAGAGCGGGTCAAAACATTCTCGGATTGGGTAGGTCGATATTTTACCATTGCCCTCGTCCTGATCGCAATGGCAACATTATTCTATTGGTTGCCCATCGATCCATACAAAGCTTTTCATGCTTTTACTGCTGTGCTTATTGTCGCCTGCCCCTGTGTGTTGGTAGTTGCTGCACCATTTGCTTTTGGAAACGCCATGCGCTGGCTTGCAAAAAAAGGCATTTACCTAAAAAACCCGGATATAGTCGAGAAAGTTGCACGCATAGATGAAGTCGTATTTGATAAAACGGGAACCTTAACTGAAGGGTCAGCCCAAATAGATGTAAAGTTTTGCGAATTGGATGATGAGGAAATGGCTCGGGTTGGGGAACTTTTTAGTCAGTCCTCGCATCCAATTTCGCGATTAATGGCTCGCTATTTTAAAGCCACAAAGCAACGAAGTTCAATCGTGGTGAAAGAGTTTGCAGGGCGTGGTTTTGAAGCCAACTGGCAAGGAATCAACTGGCGTATTGGTTCTAAAAAATGGCTGCTTGGAGTTTCCATGGATGATGGACAGTCGGGTGTTTGTATAGAGAGGAATGGAAGCTTGGTTGCCGAATATGCCATCAATTGGCAGTTTCGTTCCGATCTCGATCAGCTTTTTTATGGCTGGGAACTGCCACGTTCATTGTATAGCGGAGACCATGCATCGAGCAGGGTGGTCATGGAAAAATGGTTTGATAAAGAGTCGATTCATTTTGAGTGCAGTCCGGAAATGAAACTCAATGCACTGAAGTCGAAACGAGAACAAGGCCATTTCCCCATGATGGTTGGCGATGGCTTAAATGACGCAGGTGCTTTGAAGGAGGCCTGGGTTGGCGTTGCGATTACAGAAAATGTACATGCCTTTACGCCTGCATGTGATGTGATCATGGTTGGGAAATCCATTCATGAGCTGCCTAAGTTTCTCCGATTTTGCAAGAATACCCTCCGTACCGTGAAGTTTAGCTTTATCTTCTCACTGGTCTATAATTTGGTGTGGATGACTTTTGCCGTTCGGGGTGAGCTGCAGCCTATTGTAGCCGCCTTGCTCATGCCGATTAGTTCAATTACCGTTTTTAGTATCAATACCTTGGGAATTCGTTATTTTGCACGAAAGGAACAAATCCAATGAAGATTATCCTCTTATTAATTGGTTGTAGCTTGGTATTGGCTATAGGTTTTCTAATTGCCTTTATTTGGTCAGTGAAGTCTGGACAAATTGATGATACCACCACGCCGGCCTATCGTATACTTGACGATGATGCTAATATCGACTTGTCGACGAATCGACCGGTCGACGATTCTACGAGCCATTAGCGTCCTTTAAATTCCGCTTTACGCTTCTCGTTAAATGCCTGTACCCCTTCTTTATAATCTTCCGAACGACCCGCTAGTTCTTGGCAGAATGCTTCGTATTCAAGCATGGTGTCGAGGTCGGAGTGGAAAGATTTATTCAGCATTTTCTTCATCATAGCGATGGCCTTGGTTGGAGCCTGAGCATAGTAGTTGGCGTATTCTGCCACAGCGGTGTCGAGTTCTTCTGCAGGCACAACTTTATTTATCATACCCCATTCGAAAGCTTGTTGCGCCTTAACCTTAGTGCCCATGGTCGACATTTCAAAAGCACGCGCAGAACCCACAATACGAGGCAAGAAATAAGAAGATCCCGAGTCGAGTACCAAGCCAACATTTACAAAGACTTCAATCAGAGATGCATTTTCGGCAGCAACAATGATATCGGACGCCAAGGCCAAGGAACATCCTGCACCCGCTGCAACACCATTTAGGCGGCAGATGATGGGTTTGGGTAATTCGCGCATGGACTTGATAATGGGGTTATATCTTTTGTAGAGGGATTCACTCAACGAGCGGTTTTCACTTTGTGCAATTGCTTTCAGGTCTTGTCCTGAGCAAAATGCTTTACCAGCACCGGTTAGGATCACTACCCGCACATTCTCATCGCGTTTGGCTTGTTTTAACGCGTCTTGGAGCTCATAGCTTTGTGTATCATTAAATGCGTTGAACACATCTGGGCGATTCAACATAATGGTAGCAATTCCGTTTTCTACGGTATAGGCAATGCATTCAAAATTCATAATTGTATAATCAAGTATATCATTAAAAATCCGGTGATAAACCCGGTATAGATTTCACTTAGGCGATGGCAATCAAGGTACATACGTGCCCATAATACCATCCCTGTAAAAATAAACCACATCGAAACGAGCCAACGCAAATCCATAAAGGCACTCACTTGCAAATGAACTAATAAGCCCAAAATCCCCCCTAAGCCAATTGCGTGAAGGCTAATCTTATAACGCAAATTTACCACTGCCGCAAAAATAATTGAGGTAGCTGTTCCGAGGAGATACCCACGAATAAGATGTGGAGCACGATAGCCAATTTTATAGGTGAACAGGTAAAAGGTAAAAAGCACACACATGGCGGCAATTAATAGCGGAATTCGACGGTCTTCCTTGTCTTGCATATACACCGAGATATCGGTGCGCATGAGTTTTTGAATCAAGAAGATTGCATTTACAGGGAAGATGAAGGTGCCTATTAAGATGATGAGCAAGTACATGAGCACCGTACGTATGTCGAGTGCAACATGATAGATGCTATCAAATTCTAGAATGAAAAAGGTTCCTAGTGTCACCATAAGGAGGGGGTGGAATAGGAAACTTAAGAATAGGGCGAATTGCTTCAAATCAAAGTTGTTTGCGTAATCGTGCTACAGGTATATTAAGTTGTTCCCGGTATTTGGCCACAGTTCTGCGCGCAATATTGTATCCTTTTTCTTTTAATATCTCCATCAAGCGTTCGTCGGGTAAAGGTTTGGATTTATCCTCGGCCTCAATCGCATCTTTTAGGATTTTCTTCACTTCCTTATTCGATACTTCCTCACCATCCGCTGTTGTAATTCCTTCAGAGAAGAAAAATTTAAGCGGGATGATGCCAAAGTCGGTTTGCACATATTTGCTATTGGCCACACGAGAGATGGTCGACACATCCAGACTTACTTCATCCGCAATGTCTTTTAAGATCATAGGTTTGAGTTTGGTCTCATCCCCATCATCAAAAAATTCACGTTGGTATTTTAATATGGCCCGCATGGTGGTGAGCAGGGTGTTTTGTCTTTGTTTAATGGAATCGATAAACCATTTCGCTCCATCCAATTTTTGCTTGATGAATTGAACGGTCTCTTTTAGATCTTTATTCTGCTTATCCGACTTTTCATACGTCTTCAAAGTATCCATATACGAACGGCTAATCTTTAGCTCGGGCGCATTCCGCGAATTGAGATGTACTTCTAAGTCATCATCCGTTTCAACCAAAATAAAGTCGGGAACGATATACTGCCCTTTCATGGAGGTTGATGTTTCACCCGGTTTCGGATTCAATTTGGTAATCAACTGTATGGCTTCTCTCAATTCATCTTCAGAAACTTTCAAGGAACGCATTAATTTTTCATAATGCTTCTTGGTAAAGTCGTCCATGTAATCGCGAAGCAAGCGCATCGCTAATTCTACTTCTGGATGTACCTCCTTGTCTTTGCGTTTTAGTTGCAGTAACAAACATTCTTGCAGGTCGCGGGCGCCAATCCCTGGCGGGTCTAAGCGGTGAATTTTCTCCAAAACCTTTTCGAGCTCTTCCGTGGTGGTACTTACATTTTGAGAAAATGCCAAGTCGTTCACTATTGCTGCCAATGGTCTGCGCAGATAGCCATCTTCATCAATGCTACCAACCAATTGTTCGGCTAGTGCTTTTTCATGGTCATCTTTAACGATGGCATTTATTTGCTCAAGAAGATTTTCGAAAAAAGTAGATGACATTGGAATCGGCATTTCTTTTTTGTCTTCCTCGCCTCCGTCTTCATATAGATGAAATCCATCCGAATCATCAGCGCCGTCTGTGTATTCAGAGATATCGTACACGTCATCCGAATCATAGCTGTCGTCTACTTCATCGACCTCATCTTTGGTCTCTGTTTCGTCGTTCGCAAACTCCGGCTCCTCATCTTTCCCTGGCTCTAAGGCAGGGTTGTCTATCAGTTCTTGCTCCACTCTTTGCTCAAGATCCTGGGTTGTCAACTGCAGCAGTTTGATAAACTGAATCTGCTGTGGTGACAGTTTCTGTAATAATTTCTGACTAAGATTCTGTTTCAGCATGCCTCAAGGCCTCTTAAATGCTCCAAAAATAAGTCTATTTTTGCCAAGATTTTTAGACTGAACACAATATAACACATGTATATTAAAGATTTAAGCCAATTTGAAGGGCAGGAAGTCACCTTACAAGGTTGGGTAGCGAACCGCAGAGAGAGTAAGGGCTTGGTTTTCTTGGTCTTGCGTGATGGAACAGGAATGAGCCAATGCATTGTTGATCTGAATAAAGTAGGAGAAACAGTATTTGAAAATGCCCGCCGTTTGGGTATAGAAAGTTCATTAAGTATCACTGGGAATGTGGTCAAGGATGAGCGACAAGTAGGTGGTTTTGAGCTGCAAGTGAGCAATCTTGAGGTATATCAATTCACCGAAAATTATCCGATTGCCAAAAAAGAGCATGGGGTCGATTTTTTGATGGATCACCGTCATTTATGGCTGAGAAGTCAACGTCAATGGGCAATAATGCGCGTGAGAAATCAAATTATTTTTGCAATCCATCGTTTTTTCCATGAAAAGGAATTTGTTCAAATGGATGCTCCTTTGTTCACTGGGAATGCCTGCGAAGGAACAACCAACCTTTTTGAAACAGAGTTTTATGGTGCTCCGGCGTACTTGTCTCAATCCGGACAGCTATACGGCGAAGCGATGGCTATGGCGATGGGGCGTATCTATACATTTGGTCCAACCTTCCGTGCGGAGAAATCAAAAACCCGTCGTCACCTTTCTGAATTTTGGATGATTGAGCCAGAAATGGCCTTTTATGATATTTTCAAAAACATGGACTTGATTGAAGATTTCTTGCGGTTTGTAACACAAGAGATTGTAGCAAGTTGTGCTGCTGAATTAGAAATTATAGGAAGAGATGTCGAGATGCTTAAAAAGGTAAGTACGCCATTTCCTCGTTTGACCTATGATGAGGCCGTACGGATCATTAAGGGGGAGCAAGACGTAGATGGAAAGAATTCCATTAAAACCTTGGAAGATGACCTCGCGAAAGTTTTGGCGCGCATCGAAGAAGTGAATGTTGAGGTGATTGAACGGGAGCAACGGATGTCAACCCCAGGGATGAAAAAGGGAGAAATCGCCTTCAATCAAAGAAAAGTCGATGAACTAAAAGGTGAGTTGCGTGATTTGGAAGAAGATGCTCGGAATATCCCACAGTGGATAGAGTCGGCCAAAACCTTCGAATATGGAAGCGATTTTGGTGGTTCAGACGAAACCGTATTAACGCGACTCTTTGAAGTGCCCATCATGGTTTATAATTGGCCGCATGCCGTCAAAGCCTTTTATTTAAAACGTGATCCAGAAAATGAGGCCTTTGCCCGCGGGGTAGACGTGTTGGCACCAGAAGGATATGGAGAAATTGTAGGTGGAGGAGAGCGTGAAACGGATCTTGAGAAAGTGAAGAATAAGATTATCGAGCATGATTTGCCCATGCATGAATTTGAATGGTATCTCGATTTACGTCGATTTGGTTCAGTAGAACATAGCGGATTTGGACTCGGACTTGAGCGTATGGTCGCTTGGATTTGTAAGTTACCTCATGTGCGTGAAACCATTCCTTTTCCAAGGATGTATGGGCGTCTTTTTCCATAATTGGGACAAAACCCTCCCATAATGAGAGGATTTTGCCTAGGTTATTAAATTGTTATTTTCAAATAATCCCCATTTTACGGGCTTGACGCATTAATGGCATGAATTTTCGTAAAAAATAGGTAGGATTAGTAATTTTTGGTTCATAGTTGAGCGAAGGCGGGTTGTACACAACCCGCTTTTCGTCTTTTTATAGGCTTGCTTTTCCACCCTCTGTGGAAATGTATCTCATGTCTCCCCAATCCTTCCCAGTAATTTAGCATCAAATATATCTATTGAAGCTAGCTGCCATTGATATCGGTTCAAACGCCCTGCGTTTATTAATTGTTCGCATCCTTCCTGAGCACAAAACGGGTGACTTCAAGAAGGTGGAGTTTGTGCGTATTCCCCTACGATTGGGTGATGATGTGTTTACTGAAGGGAAGATTGGTTCAGAAAAGAAGAAGCTATTTCTTATGGCAATGCAAGCCTTTAAGCTCATCATGGATATTCACGGTGTCGTGGATTATATGGCCTGTGCCACCAGTGCAATGCGAGAGGCTAGCAATGGGAAGTCGCTGGTTGATTCGGTGAGAAAGCAATTTGATTTTCAAATAGAGATTATTAGTGGCGAAGAAGAATCTCGCTTGATTCTGCAATCGGTAATGGAATCCATACAACGCAAAGGGAATTTTTTAAATATCGATGTAGGAGGCGGAAGCACAGAGATTACCTATATCCACGACGGACAGCCAAGAGAGTCGCGGTCATTTCCAATCGGCACGGTGCGCTTGATGGATGGCAAAGTGAAACAAGAGACTTGGGATGATATGGAGGCCTGGGTGAAAAAGCAGTCATCCCGGTTAAAGGGTATCAAGGGTTTAGGAACAGGTGGAAATATCAGTAAACTCTACCGAATGAGTGGTTCTCAGCAAAAGGGCGAGTTCATGTCAATAGAATATCTCGAAGCCCTTTATAGCAGGATTTGTGTGATGCCTGTGAAAGATCGGATTTATGAGTTGCGCTTAAATCCGGATCGTGCCGATGTCATAGAGTATGCGGCGAGAATCTATCTGCAAATCATGAAATGGAGTAAGGTGGATGAAATTTTAGCACCGCGCGCTGGTTTAAAAGAAGGCCTAATTCTCGAGGTATTCTCTCGGGTCAATTCAGATAAGAAAGAACATACCCACTAGTCCTCCAAGCATCAGAAGCTTGCTTAGCATGCTGAGGGTTTTCCATTTGATGAAGCTTTGTTTTTGAGCGAGTCCAATTAAAATGGCAAGAAGCAATGGGGTGGTCAGGAATAGAAAACCTTTTGCCCATTCTGAGCTGCTTTTTACATTGAGATAGAAAATAATTAATCCAAAGCAGAGTAAAATTCCAATAAACAGCGCCCAATAGCGTGATGCGTTTAGTCCATATTTGATAGGTAAGGTTTGCAATCCCGCTTGTCGATCACCCTCAATGTCTTCGGCATCTTTGATGATTTCACGCAACAAATTACTGATGCCCGCGAAGGCCGCGTAGAAATAGAGCAGTTGCATCATTTTATTTCCTTCGCTCATTTGTGCAATAGCCTCCATTTCTGAAAAGGGAAGAAGCAGTGCCACTCCAGCACAAAATACCGATACCAGTAAGTTCCCGAATAATACTCCACTTTTTAGTCTCTTTGAGTACCACCCCAAGAGCAGCACGGCTACCGGGTAAATCCATAACCATTGCCATTTATTTTCGGCCCAAGCTAAATAGGTGGCGATGATTAAGCCGATGAAGCCGATAATGAGATAGATTGCCCATGCCTCACTAGCACTTATCCAAATACCAATAGCCCTATGATCTCCCTTATTCTGAGCATCGGTTTCTTGGTCAAAAATATCGTTTATAACATATCCGCCAAAAGTAATAAGCAAGGTTGTTAGACTGAGAAGTAGGAAAGAAGTTGTGCCGAGTTCCAGTTCGATTCCTTCCGCCCGTAAAGCTGGAGCAATAATGCCATAACGGATAAAGGCCAAAGTGATAAACACGATGAGCAGATTTGGCCAGCGCAGCCAATTCATGACCTGAGAAATCGACGCCTTCATTCTTCATTTCAAAGGTAATTCAATGTATCAATATGCTATATTTGGTTTTTTTAAATGATAAAAGACTCAGATTCACTCCCGGAATGGGATTTAGTTATTGTGGGAGCAGGTCCAGCTGGAGCAGTCGCAGCCTTAAAAATGGTTGGTAAAGGATATAAAGTTGCCCTGATTGACAAGGAGGTATTTCCACGTGATAAAATTTGTGGAGACGCATTGAGTCCGGATGTAATACGGCAATTGGCATGGGTACTTCCTACCTTGGCAGAGCGCTTTGATCGGTTGGAGAAAAAGCATGAAATC
>Ga0100381_1003821_pt1 | contig 12893 bp, 8 predicted proteins | sample CryGeymeta201505_FD_80416 | JGI IMG/M metagenome (GOLD analysis project Ga0100381, IMG submission 80416) | Groundwater microbial communities from Crystal Geyser aquifers in Utah, USA - Crystal Geyser metaG 2015-05 | ecosystem: Environmental > Aquatic > Deep subsurface > Groundwater | place: USA...
ACCGGATCAGCGGCTTGCCCATCTCCACCTTGTCGCCCGGCTCCACTCGGATGGCTTCGATCCGTCCCGAGCGCCTCGCCACAATCTCGTTCTCCATCTTCATGGCCTCAATGACGAGGAGGCCGTCGCCAACCTTCACTGTGTCGCCGATCGAGACGTGCACTTCGACCACTTTGCCGATCATCGGCGAGGTCACGAGCGGAGAGCCATCTGAGGTGTCGGCCCCCGTGGCGTTGCGGCGCCGGAGTTGGGAGTCGGACAACAGATCGACCGGGATCCGTCGGCCGTCGATGTGAACCGTGTAGCTGCCTTCCACATGATCCACATAGCAGTCGTGGACCCGGTGACCGATCACCAACTTCACGCGGTTCGCCGTCCAAGTGGCGCTGCAACGCTCTTCGGCACCATCGAGCGTGAGCCGAAAATCCCCAGATTGCATGGGACCTGCGCCGACCTGCTCGACCTCTATCTTCCGAGGGGATTTCCCCATGATGTGGTAGGTGTGTTTCATTGAGAGTCTTCGCTGGACACTGGTCGGTGGGTGAGGTGTTCCTGAGTGTTGAAGGCCGTAGTCAGGCTCAGGAGTGCGGCGGAAGGCTCAAGTGCGAGAGAGCCTCTTGAGGCGACTGTAGACTCTCCACGGGCTCAGCTTCCCGTTGCGCTTGTGGCTGGCCACAGTGCTCTGGCTGCCCATGCTGGGGGCGACGTGTTCGTAGATCGCAGCGGCGAGGATCGCGATGCGTTCCATCTCTGGAGTCGTGGTCGGCTCGAGCGACTCGCCTCTCTCGAGCATTTCAGGGAGGAAGTTGGTGGTGTAGTCACCACTGGTGAACCGCAGGTCCTCCATGACTCGCAGATGAAAGGGGATGTTCGTGCGTATGCCCGTGACGATGGTGTCCTGCAGCGCAACACGCATCCGCGCGATGGCCGTCGAGCGGTCGGGCCCCCAGGTGACGAGCTTGGAGATCAGAGGGTCGTAGTTCGTGGGAACGGTGTCGCCTGTGCCGTAGCCTGAGTCGTTGCGGATCCCCAGGCCCGACGGGGTGCAGAGTGTCTCGATGACCCCAGGACAGGGGAGGAAATTCATGCTGGAGTCTTCGGCATAGATGCGACACTCCACCGCCGCCCCGCGGGGAACCAGCTCGTCCTGCGACCACGCGATCACTTCACCCTGCGCGATCTGAAGTTGGGCGCGCACGAGGTCGATCCCGGTGATCATCTCGGTGACGGGGTGCTCGACCTGCAAGCGAGTGTTCATCTCCATGAAGTAGAAGCGCTGCTCGCTGTCGAGCAGGAACTCGATGGTGCCGGCGCCAGTATACCCGACGGCGCGCACCAGCTCGGCGGCGACCTGCCCCATCTTGGTGCGCACGGCGTCGCTGAGCACGGGGCAAGGAGCCTCTTCGATCACCTTCTGGTGTCGGCGTTGGATCGAACAGTCTCGTTCGAAGAGGTGTCGGACGTTGCCGTGTTCGTCGGCGAGGATCTGCATCTCGACGTGCCTCGGCTGGACGATGAACTTTTCGATGTACACGGAGTCGTCACCAAACGCGTTGGCAGCTTCACGTTGGCAGCTCCGGAAGGCGTTGGGCAGTTCTTCGAGGGACTCGACCAGCCTCATCCCTTTGCCCCCCCCTCCGGCAGCGGCTTTGAGCAGAAGCGGGAAGGGGACCCGACTGGCCACCTCGAGGGCCTCGTCGACGTCCTTGACTACCCCTTTCGAACCGGGAGCCACAGGCACACCGACCTCTTGGGCGAGCTCGCGCGCCCGTGTCTTCTCCCCCATGGCTTCGATGGCCTCGGCGCTGGGGCCAATGAAGACGATGCCAGCGTCTCTCAGCGCTCTGGCAAAGTGTGCGTTTTCGCTCAGGAAGCCGTAACCGGGATGCACCGCTTCGGCGCCCGTCTTGCGGCACGCGTCCAGAATCTTGTCGATGACAAGGTAGCTCTCATTAGGGGGAGCCGGACCGAGCAAGACCGCTTCGTCGGCCCGTCGGACGTGGAGCGCGTCAGCATCGGCCTCGCTGTACACAGCCACCGAAGAGTAGCCCGACTCGCGCAGCGCCTGCAGGATGCGTACGGCGATCTCGCCCCGGTTAGCGACTAGGACCTTATTGAATCGAGTTCGTGCCATGCTTCTCGGCGATGCGTGAGGGTGTCGCACGAGGCTCCCAAAGGAAACTCGCGCCTTTACTGCTCGCGGCCGACTCACTGGGGTTGGCCGCAGAGAACCTTGGCTCGTGGGTTGGCCTGTTTGCCGCGACCGAGCCCCAGAGAGCCCCTTCGCGCGCCCTCGAGCAAGGCTCGAAGCGCCGCTCTCCGGCCGCAAAGCGCGGTGCTTGCAGGGCCGGGAAGGTATCAGGTCGCACCTCTGCAGTCCACAAGCGACTGCTTCCAGAGCTTCGGGTTAGGGCTGGCACTGGAGCCGCAGTTGTTGCCGCAGTTGTTGCCGCAGTTGTTGCCGATGATGTGGCACGACCCTGACTTGCTGGGTTGCGAAGGGTTCTTGTCGGTTGGCTGCGAAGCGCGCCAAGGTGGCCTTTTAAAGACGGACCTCCTCGAGGTCTCGTTCGACCAGCCCGATCCCGTGTACGCGGCGCAAAACCCTCCCGAGGGGCCAAATGGTCAATGCACTCACCTCCAGGCCGCCCTTGATGATCGCGTGGCTCGAGCCGAACCCGCTCAGTCCATATGCGGCACGCAGACCTCATAACTCGAGCAGGTCTGCTCTGAATGCGGGCAGGTGCCGTCCGCCGTGCAATCGACGAGCAGTGTGCAAGCGAAATACAGGCACTTGGGTCCGTACACGCTGTCCACGCAGTCGGCGTCCTCCTCGCACTCGATCCAAGGCTGCGTCATCTGCTCGCCAGTGATGGGATGCAGGCTGCAGCTTACGATTCCATCGGGCGGCGCCCCCCAAGTGCTGTTGCAATAGTAGAAATTTGGACTTGAAGGCAAAGCCACATACGGCCGAATGCAGAAGCCGCTCTCACACGACCCCGCGGGGTCGCAATCCGCAACGGTGTTGCAGCGCCCCTGAGGGAGCAGGTCGGCGGGCACCTCCGCGTCGAGGAGGTCAGCCGTCTGCTGTTTCGTCGGCTCCTCGCTGCATCCGGTGCTTACGAGGCTCAGGGTTCCTAGGACGTAGGCGAGAAGCGCGAGCCGGTGGCGCGAGACCCAGTCAAGGCGCGTGGTCATGCGGAGTCTCCTCTGAGGCAAACGGCTGTAGAAAGATGAGCAGGCGGTTGTCGCGGTTCTTGAGGTGTAGGAGGACCAGATCGCGAGTGCCGTCGGCGTCGAGGTCTCCCGCGCCGAGCTGGACCCTCTCGTCGCTTTTCACAGGGCCCAGCTCGATTTGGTAGAGCGGAACGAGGGTCCGGTCGGCGCGTCCGGCGAGCACCACGACCCGGCCGTTGCCGTCCTTGGTCCCGTCGATGGCCAGATCGGCGAGGCCGTCGCCATCCAGGTCGCCCATGGGGTTGGCACCGACAATGTCCAGCCCCAAATCGCTCACCATGACGGGTTCTGAGGTCAAGGGACCGAAGATGACCGCGGGCTTGGGTTTGGCGCCCTCGGTTTCTCGGGCGAGGAAGACCAAGAGGTCGTCTTTGCCGTCGCCGTCGAGATCGCCGAGGCAATTGGGAGACTGAGCACTATAAGCGAAGAGACCAGCGACACTGTTGACAAGCTCCCCCGACCCAGCGCTTCCATCCCAACTCGAACGATACACCCAGGCTTCGTCAGTGGGCCCAGCTTGACCCTGACCCCAGATGATCACGTCCTCGAGGTTGTCCCCGTTGATGTCACAATTGTTCAGTACCCCCTTCAAGTTTGTTCCGGGGGGGACGATGTGGATGGAGAAATCGTCGGTGTGCTTTTCGAACGAGGGTCCCAAAGCGATCGCAACATAGTCGGGGGATGCCTCCTTGTCGTCTCGAAAATGCCATATCGGGAGCGCTAGGTCTGCTTGACCGTCTCCACTAATGTCACCAAAGCTGCGCAGATGAGCCCCCCAAACCCAGGCGCGTGGCTGCATAATCATTGGAAACGGCTCGAGTATTTTCCGTCCGTCGAGTGGTGAAACAAGGACATCAAATCCAACATGTCCTTCGATCGGTTGCGACGCCCCATCGGCACTTAACGCCACTTTCCATATCCGGCTTCGAAACACCAGCACTGCGCTGCGTCCATCGTGCAAAAAGGGTACGATGTCCAGAATATTCAGGTGAATTCGAGGCGGACCTGGAATGATGGCCCAATAGTATTCTGCGTCGGCGCTCTCGAGGCGCTCGTCAGCGGCAATGGCCTGCAATGAGAAGATGTTGAGCACCTTATCTTCGGTGTCATGATCGCGTTCACCTGCGAACACTAGGACGATGTCGTCGCCTTCCCCGCCCACCAGGTTCCCACCGACGACCAGCTTGGTCGCCTCAGTACTTCGCTCGAATTGCGGAGTAAGCGTTCTCATGCCGACAGGAGTTGTCTCACCAACGGGCTGAACGACTGACGGACAGCTGGAGCAAGATGCCAGCAACAGAGAAACGCCAGCGATGGCTGCTGTGAGTCGATGGCTCACTTTGGCAGCCCGACGCAGTTGACGTAAAAATTCCGGACGGGCCCCGACTCGTATGCATAGATCTTCATGCCATAAATCGCCGTGCCCTCAGGACAATACTGATCTTCTTCAGTGTTTGGAGTGGCGTTGGAGAGTCCAATCTGCTGATCAAGAGGGAAGCTGTTGCCAGCCAACGTGAAGTCGTCGTAGCAGTCTGCTCCACAGGTGGCATAGGTCGCGCTCGCGATCCCCTTGGAACTCAGGTCCCGACAGTACTGGAGGGAGGGGCCATCGGTGGACAGCGAGACACAGATGCGCTCGGGGTAGCCCTTGGGAGCGGGAGAGGCGGGTGCCCTCGCACAGATTAGATGCGTCACGCCCTTCAGGTGGTCGTCTTGGGTGTCGTACGCGCTAACGATGCCCTGCAGATAGAAGTTCGGAGGGCAGAGCTTCATTGAGGCGGGTCGATAGAGTGGCTCGATAGATCCCAAGTAGTGCTCGTACATGTAGCTCAACGCCGAGGGGAGGTTGGCGCTCCACCATGCCCATCCAGTTTCGAGGGTGTCGTCCCCCTGCGGGAGACGCCGGCCAACGAACTTCAAGAACGGCCAGTTCTCGGTGTAAGACACACTGGACCAGGGCGCACAGACCAACCGCAACGAGCCGACGCCCTGAATCCCGCTGGTCGTCAAGCTGCCCACGACACCAACCGCCACCCCTTCCTCATGAGCAAATCCACTTCCTCGGTAGTCGCAGTAGTGCGTCCAGCCGAGGAGAGTCGTGTCATCGTTGTCGGTGTCGAACGCGTCGCCAGCTTCTTCGCGCTCATCGGGCGGTGTATCTGGCTCCACAGGGTTGAGAGCGGGCGGGCGCGCAGAACCTGTCGGAGGAACACCCCAAATGTTGTTCGCCCACGGCCGACAATTCGTACACCATGGACCATTCTTATCCGGCTGCACGGGCCGAGGTGCGAAGGGCTCGGCACCATGGTCTCGCTTGGCCCAGGCAACGGCCTGCGAGTCCGCGAGCGTCGCCGCCATGAATCCTTTAGGAAAAGTGTTAGGCTCGTCATCTTCTGAGGTCGTTTTTGGAAATGGACTCGCCCACTCGGCGGGCCCAGCTCCCCCTTGAAAGATGGCCGCCCCGTTCATCCCAAGTCTGGGCGATATGTTATCGAAAAGCACCGGGGACAAAACCATTCCGCCGCTGGAGCTCTTCGCTGCGTCAAGGGTGGTGTCGACGCAATCTCGGTACTCGGAGGTTCCGACTGCGAAGGTCTCAGGCGTGTCGTAGTTGGACGCGCAATACTCTGGCACTTCTCCGCAAGTGGCTGCAGCCCTCCATTTCCCCGGGCGGCTGACCAACGGCACACTCCAAGTCGAGTGGTCGTCTGGCCACTTGTTCGTGTGCACCGCGTAGATGTCCTTGTAGTCGGTTTGCAGCTTCGCAATGTGCTCCGTCGCATCGCGAACGTGGGTGGTGTTGAAGAAGATCCCAGGGCGGTTCATGGGGAACCTGGCTGAGGGGGTGTAGGCGGGCTTTTCGGGATTCGACGACCACCGGGTGTCCTTCTCGATGGGCCAGCCATCCGAGTCAGGGTCGACGAAACCGCTCTGCGTCGGGGCATAATTCTGCAGCGCGCAAGCCTCGAGAAACGCGAGATCCCGGCCCCGTGCACGGTGGTCAGGCGGATGGACCATTTGCCCCTGCTGAGCCAGCGCGTCTTCCACCCGCGAGGGCTGAGCCCCAGCCGCGCGATCCCAGTCCACCTGGAACGGCCACTTGTTGTGGAGATGATGCCGTCTGTTTGGTCCGGCGGCCTGCTCGTCGGTGGTGCCTTTCCAGTTGCTGTCGGTCGCCCAGGATTCCAAGCCAAGTTGGAAGAGACGCAGCGCCAAAAGTGGGTTCTCCTCAACACATTCGCCCCCCACCTTCATGAACGGCGAATTGCATACCAGGGGGTTGGTGGGAGGCGCAAGACACTCGCCCGGGTTGTCGCACTTGTTGGAGTAGAACTCATCCCGAGGCGTCGCGTCGTCGAGGTCTTCGGTGAAGTCGTTTCCCGCCGTGTAGGCGGCGAAGTGGCTGCTGACGTTCTCGGAGTCGTCGTTCAATGCACCTTCCAAGACCACTTCATAGGAGCAGGGGTCCGCCTCATTGTTGAACAAGGCCGGATAGACCACATGGTGTGCGGTCATGAGCCGCGATGAGGACGTCAAGGTCCCTGAGCCGACTCCTGTGTGTACGAACCCGAAACCGCAGGAGGGAGGAACCTGGTACGATGGCGGGATGATTCGGCCCGCTCCACGCGCATGAAGAGCCGCGACGAAGTTTCGCTTTCGAGTGTTGAGGTGGGGCTCGAAGTCTGGCGTCCCCAGCAGCATCTGCCCGCGGATTTGGTCGACGTTCCTCTGGTACCAGATCGAGGACTGCTCGATGACGGCAAGCTCGCGCTCGTCAGTCTGCTCCACGCAGCTCACTAGTGCCGGAAGAAATCCGCCCCCCCTAAGACTAGGGACAATGATAGCAACAACTCTTGCGTAAATTCTCTCATTGGCTTCAATGCGTCCTCCCCGATTCTTAGCAATGTGCGCTCTAGACACGAACGTGGTGTGGCCAGCCGTAGCGGCTGACGGACTCGATGGCTCTCTTCATGTGAGACACAGACTGTCAGCGCCCGCAGCCGATGTCAAGAGCCTCGATAGGTTGCGTAGGTTGCGTGCGCGCCGCAGATCGTCCAACGCGAGGTCGAAGCGCTTGCTCGCGATGCGTGTTGGCTCTTTTCGGGCTCCGAAGAGAAGAAGAACGCGCCAAAGTTATCAACTCGGGTCGACCAGCCGCACCATGTGCGTTCGCCCCGTCGAACCAAAGCTCCAAGACAATTCGACGAGGCTGTCGATCTTGAGCAGGATACGGCCCCATTCGGCCTCGTCGAGATGACCTCTCACGAGTCGCTCCACCGCCGTCTCGACGTCATTGGCGACGACCGACGCGACAACATGAATTCCGCGGTCGACGAGCTGCCTGCACTGCAGGAGCTCACCGCCGTCTTCGAGCTCATGGAGCAAGAACCAGTCGGGAGCTTCGACGGCGATCGACTGGATGGCCGCTCGCCGGTGGGTCACCGCCTGTCTCTGGCTGACAAAGCCCCGCGCGCCGGTTTGCTCGAACTCGATGAGGGACTCGAGCGTGATAATGTGGCCTGGACGTTGCGCGTCGAGCGCGTTGACCAGGGACGCGAGAGTGGTGGTCAGCCCCGACTGGCTCGGCCCGACGACCAGGGAGAAACCTGGCTTCTGGGTGATTCGCGAGAGCCACTCCGCCGCATCGGGCTGCCCGTCTAGCCGTGGAGGACGCAGGGGGACGTGAAGGAACCTCGCGCCCCAACCAAGGTGATCCCGGAAGAGCGTGCAGCGGAAACGATGCCCGGAGGGGGTCGATACCATCATTCGACAAGGCGGGGCGAGGCGGGTGCGGTCTTCCGGCAGGAGGCTGTCCAGCAGCCTCTTGACGTGCTCAGCGGACAAACCCTCATGGACTGATCGGCTCCAAACACCATTCTGTCGATAGCGCACTGGGTGTGCACAGGCGATCATGACCTCGGCGCCGCCGAAACGAGCTGCCGTCTCCAGGTAGTGGGCCATCTCCTCGGCAACGTCGAGTGGCTCTTGCGGGTCTTCGATGCGGAGGCTCGAGGCGGTAAAGGGTTCGAGTGCAGGTTGCGAAGGCACATCAATGGCCCCAGGCACTGGCGTCGCTTGGGCCTTTCGCGCCTCGAGCTCAGCTGTGCCTTGGCGCGTTGCTTTCACAGCGCTCGAGGGATTGGGCCCAGTCGATGGAACTGATGCCGTCGAGATGAGCGCCGGGCTCGACGGTGCACGGATTGCCTCTGCGGCAGGCTCCACGACGTCGGACGGCTTCGAAGCGTCCGGCGGAGGGCTCGACGGTGCCGGTGCTGCTGGGCTCGCGGCCGGAGTGTTCCAGTGCAGCGACGGACTGGATGGGGCTGGCGTGCTCACGGGAACCGCCACCAGCGGCGGGCTCGGGGTCGTTCTTGGGCAGATCTCGAGATGCAGCCCATCCTCTTGTCGGACGACCGAGACGTGGGCCGTGCCTTCGGGCAGTTCATGGTCGAAATGCAAGGTGGCGCCGACCTCTGGCTCGACGTGCTGCCCGTCTGGCAAGAGATCAGCAAGGATCTCCTCGATCTGGTCGCGGAGTACGTTTTGAGCGCTCACAGAGCGTCGTCGCCCTTTGAGGGTCATCTCGACGGTCTGCCCCGGATTCACGTGCAGCGCGTCGCCTTTGCTCTTGAGCAGTGCAGTGATGAGCTTGTGTGCGAGAGACATTACGCCTCCAAATGGCGAGTTCGCTGCCGGCTGTGGGAAGCCCTCGACGATCCGCCAACCCAAGCCGCTAGACAAGGGGCGCGCGAACCACTTTGGTCAACTGACTGGGCAATTTCGGCAAAGGGACTGCGACCGCTCAGGTTGAATAGCGACGCGCGTTGCGTTAGGCAATGCGAACGATGATTTTCAATGACCTGTCGCGAAGCGACGCAGGAGAATCCTGCTCGCGAGTGTCCAACGAGGCGCATGAACGAACGTCTGACAGACCTGCGGCAGAGGCTGCTCATTCCAGCGGCCTCGTTGCTCTTCTTCGGGACGATTTTGTACGTCTTTCGTGCGGTGCTCCTGCCTTTCATCATCGCACTCGTCATTGTCTACTTGATGGAGCCAATGGTTCGCCGGCTCACCGGCATGACCCTCCGCGCCCGGCCAATTCCACGCTGGGCAGCCGTCATCAGCGTCTACATCTCCTTCTTCTCGATGGTGACGCTCTTTCTCGTGATCTTCATTCCTCCTTTGACGGTGGAGGTTGGCAAGGCGGCAGAGGAGATCCCTGGCTACTTCAACGATCTGCGAGAGAAGTACTTGCCGAAATGGAGCCGCCAGATCGAAGACCTCCTAGGCCTCAAAGTGGACTCTGGCTCGGACGTATCGAACCTGAAGGAGGCCATGGGTGAAGCGCAGGGCCGAGTCGCCCTCGCCACCGAAAGGGCCAATCAGATCCAGCAGATCGACCAAATTCCGTTCGTGGATCGCGGCGGGACGAGACCACTGCTGCTCGTGGGCAGCGATCGCTTCGAAGAGCTCGCTACCGTGAGTCCAGACGTCAGCCTGGGCATGGCGGCCCTATTTGGTCCTTCACCCAGCGACTTCGATCGGTCTCGGGTGGCCTTTACGATTGTGCGAGACCCAGAACGCGAGGGCTTCGCATTCCTAATCGGCGATTCGAACATCAGAATCGCACCCACAGACGACGGCGCCTACTTGGTTCGCTTCGAGCCCTCCGGTCCCGCGAAGGACATTGAGCACTTCAGCCTCGAGAAGGAGATCCTCAAAGGCCTCTCGGGTGTGGTGGAGTCCGGCAGTGCGGTCGCAGGAGACCTGCTGCTGCTGATCCAGATGCTCCTCGAGTTTGTGATCAACGCCTTCATCATGATCATCCTGACGTTCATGGTCGCGGCGTTCATCTCCATCGATCTGCCCAAGATCATGGCTTTCGCGCGTTCCCTCATCCCAGAGGGCACTGGTGAGCTCTATGAGAACCTCTTGGCTCGCCTCAACCGTGGGCTCTCTGGCGTCATCCGTGGTCAACTGGTGATCTGCTTTATCAACGGCACCCTGACCGGCATCGGGCTGTGGCTCTTGGGGGTCGATTTCGCCCTGATGTTGGGCATCATCGCCGGGGTCTTGAGTCTGATCCCGTTCTTTGGGACGATCATCAGTACGGTTCCGGCGGTTTTGATGGGTTTGACTCAGGGTATCTCCTCGGCGCTGTTGGTGTTGCTGTGGATCATGGGCGTTCATTTTTTGGACGCCAACTTCCTCACTCCCAAGATCGTCGGATCCTCGTCGGAGCTCCATCCGGTCGTCATCGTCTTCGCGCTGTTGGCGGGCCAGAGCGCGTTTGGCGTGGTCGGCGCGCTGCTCGCCATGCCAGTGGCCTCGATCGTCCAGACGCTGTTCATGTTCATCCTCTCCCACGCTCAGGAGAAGCGAAACACCGCAGGCCCCGCCTCGCCGTCGACTCCCCCTGAACCTCCGGAGCTCACTCTTCCTGCTTTTCCGGCTCCTGCAGTGGAGTTGGAGCCGTCGAGCGAATGAGATTGACGTCGCTCACCGATGACCAATAGATAGAGCGTAGCCAGCGGGCGCCGTCTTATTGCCCTTGCGCCGCGAGGCCATTCCTGTTGCAGTAGCCCCTGACGATCAGGTGGCAACACTGGGCCTGGAGGTCCAATGGAATGTAGCTCATTTGGCGCCACCGACCCTGGTCGTGTCCGCGAAAACAATGAGGATGCGCACCTTGTCGATGCCGGCCTGAGCCTGTTCATGGTCTGCGATGGAATGGGGGGCCATGCCGCTGGTGAGGTGGCGAGCTCCACGGCGATTCGGGTCGTCCGAGACCATCTGACGCGCAACATCGCCCTCCTCGAACACTACCGGTCCACGCCGACGCCCAGCGCAGCGGGGGAGGTCAGGGACCTGTTGGTCCGCGCGGTGTCTGACGCCTGCGCTCGGATCCATCGTATGGCCCAAGAAAACGCGGCACGGCGCGGGATGGGTACCACTCTGAGCCTTCTGCTGCTGATTCGTCGGCGAGCCTTCATCGCCCACGTGGGTGACAGTCGTATCTATCTCTTGCGCCAAGACAACCTGCACCAGCTCACGGAGGACCACTCCCTCGTCAACGAGCTTCTCAAGCGCGGACAGCTCACGGCCGAAGAAATCAACGACCTGCCGATCAAGAACGCCTTGACCCGGGCGGTCGGCGTCTACGAGCTGGTGGAGGTCGACGTCAACGACTTCGGGGTGCTCCCCGACGACCGCTTCCTGCTCTGCTCCGACGGCCTGCATGGCTATTTCGACGGGATCGCGGCCGCCAAAGCCTTGATGAGAGCCGACGACTTGCGGTCCGTGCCGCACCACTGCATCGACTTCGCGAATCGCGGCGGCGGGCGGGACAACATCACCGCCATCGTCGTCGGCCTCAAGAACCTCGCCGACGACCAACACAGCCGCCAGTTCCGAACGTTTTTGCCCCTGCTGTCCGAGCTCGAGTTCTTCCAGAACCTCACTTACAAAGAGTTGATGCGCGTCGCGGACCTCGCCTCCGCCAAGACCTCTCGAGAGGGGGAGGTGGTCCAGAAAACTGGGATGGAACCAGCGCTCAACGTCGTGGTTACCGGCTCGGTGCTGGTCCGGCACGGCACCGACGTGGTCGCTCGGATTCTCCCTGGCCGATACTTCGGTTTGCTACAGGTCGTCACGTCGGCCAGCATCGAACTCGACTATGTCGCAGAACAAAACACCCAGCTGCTGCGAATCACTAAGAAGGACCTGCTCAACGTTTTGAGCCAGGATTCCCGTCTCGCGGCCAAGATGCTCTGGAACATCACGCAGGTCCTGGCGCTCCGTTCGCAGCTCGGCGTCGACCTCGGCGAGGCGGAGAACCAGGGCCATCGGCTCATTCCCCTCCTGCTCAACCGCAGCAGCGAAGTCACCGCCTCCGTGGCGGTCGAGAAGAAGACTCTCGAGCCTCCCCAATCCCCGCCACGCCAAGAGCGCGCTCCCCGACAAGTGGTCGACCTCACCGACGACGCGAAGCTCATCGAAGCGACCGGGGTGACCACGCGACACCCGCTCGAGCCCGCACAGACGCAGGAAATAGCTGGGAAGAAGGACCTCTTAACCGAAAACGCCCAGGCCGAACCTAGGGCAGAGGCCTCGAAGCGCCGAGACGCTTTCGCCAAGCTGCGCTCCATGCTCGAGAACGACGCCGAAAAGACCGCTGCCGAGGAACCCCTGCCCGATCCCGCCCCCGACGGCGCACCGAGCCGCAAGCTCAGAGCCGGTAGGATGGGTGAGCGCCATGCCCCCGGCTCGCCCGAAGAGAAGACCGAGCGAATGGTCTCGCCCTACAACGACGAGGACCACTGATTTGCCTGTGTTTCGAGGAGATGAACGAATGGAAAATATGTCTTTGAAGACTGAGGGCCACATCGCGTGGCTGACCATCGACCGACCGGCCGCGCTCAACGCGCTGAACAGCCAGACGATCAACGAGCTGAGTCGAACGCTGCAGGGACTCGAGAAGACCGAGCTCCGCGTGCTGGTCATCACTGGCGCAGGGAAGAAAGCCTTCGTGGCCGGCGGCGACATCCGTGAGATGTCTCAGATGACGCCGAGCGAGGCCTGGGCCTTCTCGATGCGCGGCAACGAGGCGCTCCACCGCCTGGAGACCGCCCACTTCGCCACTATCGCCGCGGTCA
>Ga0100381_1003827_pt1 | contig 12885 bp, 17 predicted proteins | sample CryGeymeta201505_FD_80416 | JGI IMG/M metagenome (GOLD analysis project Ga0100381, IMG submission 80416) | Groundwater microbial communities from Crystal Geyser aquifers in Utah, USA - Crystal Geyser metaG 2015-05 | ecosystem: Environmental > Aquatic > Deep subsurface > Groundwater | place: USA...
AGTAACTTCAAGCCGACCAGCAAACTCAGCCTTTTAGAAACGGAGAAAAGGCAGCAGATATAACAAGAGTACATAGATCAAAGCTGACAACAACTTCACTCCTCTGGTCATTTGCCTCAAGCCACCTCCCAAATATTCAGAGCCAGCTTATCGAAGCAATTCATCAAAAAAAGAAAAATGCTAACTGGGAATTCGAATGAAGTCTAAAACTGTCAAAAATGTCCTCACTCGAGGCGCAGTCGGCCAACATCTCAAGAAGCCAACAGGGACTATGAGTTTCAATGTCCCCGACCAGAAAAATTACTTGAGAATCGGAGGTTGGTAGCATGACAATCCTTCTTTCAACGAATTCGATGAGATGTGTAGCAGTTCGGAAATAGCCGGCTCAGCACCAACTCAAGAAGTCAGAACTTCCTGGGGACAACGACACTATCTGCAGCCCAAATACGTCTGATTATTTATTCATTCTTCCTCACATTTTAGTATACTAAAATCAGACAAAGTAAGCTGTGCTTTGGTTGCCTTAGTAAAATGTTTTCCTCAAGAGAGGTTTCTTATCGCTGTGGATTTTCTTGACACTTTTATCACGTTTGATCTCACTGCATGAAATACAGTGTTTGCTGCGGGTGAGATCCCTACTACTTTTTTTATTGGTGAGAAGCATTCTCGAGGTCTAGCTGATCATCGGTGAAAAAGGACAGTATTTGTCTTTGTAAAATTGCTAGTAATGCTCCTGCCTTTTCTGCTTGGTTTCCTTGTATTGTTAAAAACGGGAAAACACGTCATTTTCTAGTTAATTCTTTTCTGTATACAACTTGAAGATCTCTTTAGAAACATCGCTGATCAGCGGTTTGTTCCTGTAGTACATCGCTTCCTCATGTCTCTTCATTAATTGCATCTCGTTGTGTCTGTTGGCTTTGTTGTAGTGTTCCTTGTACAACCTCTCAGATAACTAGTAGGCTTATTATTTAGATAAAATTTTGCCGTTTTGAGCCAGAGCAGCCATGGCCTATTATTCCAACAGCACCTCAGCCTACTACTGTGCTTTCAGCTTCTCCCGTCTTTTTTACTAAAGCCACATTTATTTTTATTTGGCCAGCTGAAGAGCACGCATATACAGCGGAGGTTTTGGATTTTTGGCGTTCAAGTAGTAAGAATGCTTGTTTTGAACCTTGAAGTTCAGCTGGTCCTACATCTCGTTGTGGATGCTTCGAACTCTCTGCTGAATGTAGTGATAGTCTTTCTCCATTGGCTGGTATTCGGGTACATGGACACCTTTGTGAGGCGATCTGGCTAGTGGCGATCGGGAGGCTACTGGTGATTTGCTTTTTCTTCCCACCTTAGTTGGTGTCTATTCCTCAGCCCTTCTCTTTTTGGAGGTGAGCAACTCTTGAATGCGGTTGACGCTATCACTGCTAATTTTTCTCATATTCGACAATAATAAAATTTTATAACAACCACCTTAGATATTTTATTGCCATGTGATATTTAATAATGTTGTGCTCTTTTTGCCCTTCGAATCATCGGAATATATAATTAAAAACCTTTTGAGTTTGGATCGAATTATAATAAATGGATAATATTGAGACAAAACAAGGGTTGCTCAGGAGAGAAGTATTGGAGGGCGGACTCAATGCAGAATAGTTTATTGAGTATCTTGGGCGTGTTAAGAATTAGGGTATTTGTTGCTGGATGAAGGGTAAAATGTAGACCTCGAACATTGGACTCTAGAATAGCTCGAAAATGCCATTCAAGCTTTTAAAGCTAAAAGAGAGAAAAATAAGGTCGATCTGATGAGCTCAAGAATGTCCCTCGGCATACTAAAGAAGAGCAAAATATTTGAGCAGGTCAAAAAATAAAAGGTCTTCTACGTATGTCTGCCCCGATACAGGAAAATTCCCAGCTGTGGGACTACGAAGTTTATGATCTTCAAGATTGCACAAAGTCAGATGCTTGTTTGAAAATACCCGAAAATGACCTGCCTCGGGTGTCAGTCGAAAAGTATTAGAATATTTTAAACTAGACATGAAATCAAACAGGTTGGAGGGTTCATATTCGGCATCGGTTCCAGAAATGAGCTACATCTGACCATCTCCACTAATTTCACAGATAATCGGGTCTGCAGAAAAAGTGAGGATGTCGACTGGCTGAGGACTATTTTGGCAGTCGATCACCCTGGATACTTCCTGCCATCTTTAGAGCCCGATAGAGAATTGAACCAAGACGACAAGAAAGGAATAGCTTCCAGGATTTCCTAAATCGAAGGCTTTCTCAACAAGGTGATGAAATGCACACCTTTCCATTACTCCAAGCATGTCCGAGTATTCTTCTAGGAACAAAATCCCAAAAGATTCGCTTAGTTCAGAAATCGCTAAGCTCTCCTCGAAATAATCAGGGATCCGGATGCTCTCGAGTCAGCTACCGGCACCCTTATGGTCTAAATTTCTGACAAACTCAACAAAACAATTAAATCATCTTCCAGTCTAGCCAACGAGTTCAACAGTCTCTACAACGATCTGCTGAACTGCTCCTATAAAATACTCGGCTCCATGGATAAACTTAAAAAGCATGTAGCTTTTCTCTACAATATAACCAACAAATTAGGGTAAAAATACAGCGAGGCACAGCAACTGTTTAAACTTGAAGAGGTACATGATGGACTATTCAGAACAAATTGCCAACTATATTTCTGTCTTTTGGTAATATCACTAGCAATTTGTACAAAAATTTGGACAGGCATAGCAAAGCTTTCAACGATTTGACTGAAGCATTCACCAGAGATGTCTCGAGAGACTGGTCAGAGTTTATCACTCAAGATGCGAAAATTCAAAAAGAGCACAAGAGATACCTATACGAGAAGGACGCCTTGCTGAGGAAAAAAGAGAGATACGCCTCAGACATCACAAAATGGTAGCTACCCGAAGCTGACTTCCTAGCTCTGAGAGGTAGAGACATCAACCAGATGCCCAAATAGCAACGTTTCGAGAAGATGTTCCCCAACGACACCGAAATCGAGAGCCGCTGTCGTATCTGGCTGGCCTGCGTCAATCACAACTATATCGAATCTTACAAGGCCTTCCTGAAAGAGCAGGAGAGATTCCTGCTGTAGAAGTATTTGACTTACTCAGGCGAAGCCACCTGTACTTGCAAGGACATGCTGAACAACTTGTCATAATTCAATCAGATGATATTCGGCTGAAGTTCAATGATAATAATTTTATTCAATGAACTAATTACCCTAGATCTTCAGACAGAGCCAATCCAAAGGCTTCAACCGACAGGGCCCCTTCTTCAATCTTAGACTCAATCAAACCTTCTATAAAAGCACCTCCACCAGTGTAGATAAAACTCACGCCAAAATGAGGACTAGATTAAGCGTCAATCGTTACAGCATTGACAAACCTACGAGATAAAGCACCAGAAAAGTCGGCTACTCAACAATTTCTTATGACTACTTGAACGATCCTGAGTTTTATGGCACCAAGGGACAAAAAGACCATAGTTAAAGCTATAGCGTGCTCATCGATGATAGGAGAAAGGGAGCAGATATTTTAGGCCTGAAGGTGGCAGCATACCGAGGATTCAAATAAGAATATAGTGAAGAGCTAAAAATAATGGAAAAAAAGTACAAAAATAGCCTGAAATAAACGGAAAGCACCATCCACCAGTAGATAACAACTCTGAGGCAAACTTTATCTGAGCTGCGAAGAGAGACGGGCTTCTAACTCCGAAGCATGAAAAATTAACTGAAATAATTCAACAACGAGCTGTTACATTTATGCGAATAGTGCTGTAAAGTAGAGAAAGATCACCTAAAATGCCTGAAAAATATCTAGTATATATAAAGTGATGCCAAGTGATTAGCTTAGTAATGATGTTGTGGGATATAATATATGAGTAGTGACGATTTTATGCTCACAGCCCAGGAGAATAAAATATAGGTCCTTCTTCGCAGAGTAGGAGGTTAGAATCGATATCAGTTTCTTCTCTTTCTCATCTTTGCACTCAAGTGGCTTATTGCAGCCATGATCCTGTTCTCTCTGAACTTTTTCTATTACGTCCCTGATTTCTAATGCACACAGTAATAAATGGCCGACTACTAATCCTGTTAAGCCTTCGTCTGTAGCTACAACGACTAACAGCTCTGGTACGACCACCTAAAAAAGCCACTCAAGCACTCAATCGCCCTAGATTATGGAGCTATAATGGTCTGTTCTCAAGAATGGATTGCCTCACTACTACAATCGATCAGCTATCTCGGCTCACTAATCGGCTATATGATAATGTCGCATGTCGCAGACAATTATGGCAGGAGAAAAGGGGAGTACATATCTTGGATAGTCTGTATTGTGGGGCAGGTCATTATGCTGTTCTCTTTCAATGTATTCATGGTGGGAGTCGGCTCTTTTTTCATGGGATTTGGAGCCAACGGAGCAATCACCATCCACTACAGTTTCTTCAAGGAGTTGGTGTTAGGTAAAACCAGGGAAAGAATGATCATTGCTATTCAGCTTGCTTTCTCGATTGGCATATCGATTGTTTCACTGCTTTCCTATTTTATCGACCAGTGGAAGTACACACTAGGATTCTTCATTCTCATACCCAGCATACTCGCTATGTTTCTATTCAACAGGGTAGAGGAAACACCTGAGTTTACAATCAAGTAAGGAGTAGATATTTTTATCAAATCATTCAATCGAATTGCTAGATTCAACAAAAAGCCAGAACTTGACTCAGCTGAGGTCCAGCAAGAGCTGTAAAATTATTCGGTGGCCAACTAATAAAATTAAGTCACTTTTCTGGATCTGTTCAGATATAAATCACTGAGGACTATAGCACTTGTTACTGGTGCAGTCAATTTTTCAGTAGAATTCATCTATGATGGCACCTTGCTCAGTTTGGATAAATTCGGCTTTAACGTTTATTTTAACCAAATTCTTGTCGGCTTTGTTGAGATATTTGCTGCCTTGTTTGGTGTCTATGTCGTTCCCAAGGTCAAAAGAAAAAAATATGTGACTTTCAGCTTGCTCATCATCACCATAGTCTGCACAGGCATGGGAATCGAGTCTCTGACCTACCACCACGAATCGGACTAACTAAATTTTCACACCATCATTGAAATGGTGCTTATTGCTATTCTGAGGTTCGTCATCAGCAGTCTGTGGGGTGTCCTTTTTGTTTATGTTTCTGAGCTGTATCCTAATGAGGTATCTTCGCTGAGCTATGGATGGGTCAGCATTATCGGAACTGTCGGTGCATCAATTTCTCCTTATATAAGGCTGGCCACTGCCAATTTTGCCATGTTTGTGATGGCAATACTAGCCTTTGTGATGGCAATGTTAGTCCGATCTCTGGCTTAAACAAAAGGCAAGACAATCAGGACCCGCATTATGGAGAGATAGAAACAGGCCACCTTTAGTACTCAGGGCTACGATAATAAAGAATCCATAATATAGGATAAAGAATGATATGTAAAGTTTATGATAAAACTCGAAAAAATCAATCATCAAGATATTTATATTTCTTTGGAAGTGCAGGAGCTGGAGGAGAAGATTTCAGAGAAACCTGCCTCTGCTCTCGTCTTTCTTCATAAGTATTTTTGAGAGCATCCATGGAAGATTATAAATATTTGTATCTGTGATGTAAAAGGATGTGACTACTCTATGTACGCTGCTGAACTGAGTCGCTCGCATAAGTATGTAATCTGATTGAACTTCTTTCTCTTTTTTTTGAAAGCTAAACGCTAACAGACATTTCTGGGTTGCTGATTATAGGTTGAGACATCTCAGTCACTGTCATTTTTCGTTTGTGGTTTTGGTCTTCCTTAAGGTATCCCTTTTCCTTGAGAAATTCTTTGGCCATAGTTTTCATGTCTGAATGTGCATGTTTCCTCATGATGACTTCACATGCCTTCACAATGTCAGGATTTATATTTTTCTTGACTGTTTTTGACTGCTGGGCTGATTTTCTTTCCCTCTAAGGTGCATTTTCCTTGTTGATACTGTTGATTGTTATATCACCGAGATTTGATACACTTGACTTATTTTTCATACTTTTCACTTCAGCTTGAATTTCCATCTGAAGTTGACTCTATTTCAAACTGTTCTCTATTCTTGGAGAATTTTCAGTCTGGGTGGCTCTGTTTTTGTTCAATGTAACTGGAATCATTCTAATTTAGTCGAAACAAGTCTTTGCTCTTTTCGGTTGCTGGACTTGGCTTATCTGCCCAGAGTTCATACTGTCCTCAGCAAAGACAAATATTGTTTCCAAGCAACGTTTGATAACCCTTCTCAATTTACCAGATATGCTTGTATTCATACTGAGCCCAATCATTTCCTGCTAAATCTTCCTTATAATCTTATCCTCATGTCGAATACAATCAGGATATATCACTTGCAGCTTTCTGCTTATACTTTGTCGAGTATCTGTAGTTGTTATTGGTAACTTGTGCATCTCTCCTTTGATTTTAAGTTCCAAAAAAAAGGAAGTTTGGCTGTTCTTTCGCATTTGTTCTACAAATATAAATGATAAAAATAAAATGGTAGTTGACTGTCATAAAAATTATTGTAAACTACTAACAAAATATATAATCTTGTGGGTCAATACTCTCGTCGAGTCTTGTACTTCTTCATCATGTTTGGAAGCCGGAGGAACCCTTCTTTCAGTCGTTTTATGTTGTCGTTTAGCTTCTGACCACTTGCTGGACCTTGGCTCTTTTTGTTAGAACCTATATTCATGTTTTCGAGGGGGTTTTTGAAATATGCCTGCCAGAGGTTTTCGGCTGTCTTCTTCCTCTGTGTCTCGTAACCTTTCAATGGTGAGTCCTCTTTGGCTCTATTTCTCTTGATGACCACTGTTCTGTCAGTTGGCATCTTATCCCGATCATCCACTGACCTTTATGTGTGAAGCAAAACATTTGGAGCTCGTCTTCTGACTGAGAGGGTCACTTTTCTTTCTTCAGTTTTTATTCTTCTCCTTATTTTTTAGTTTGACAAGTTACATTTTTCAGTCGATTTTTTTATTTCTTTCGGTTTTTCGCGACTCGTTCTTCTCTTTTCTTTATTGATTTTTGCCTCAAATATCATTTTTCTATACTTCCCAAGCGACTCCTTTCCATATTACTGCTTGTACTTATTACTTGTCTATAGATAGGCCTGCAAATCGCTCACTGTCTTGTTCCCCTACCTCAGGGTCCTTTTCTGAAGCAAGTAGTAAAGAGTAGTTAACTCTGTATGTTAATTTTACTTGAGCTGATCTTCGACTGTCCGCTTGGTGATGGTTGAATATTCTTTCATTTTTTATATGATTTAGTTGTCGATCGGCATAGCGTGGAAGCCAACAATTAGACCGATAATTTCAGGTTAGATGGTTTTGATTTATTTGAAAAATTTGAGTTTTCTGAGCTCAGGAACTGTGATCCTTTTCTGTGGATCGGTCACCAGCATCCTCTGAATGACCTCTATAGCCTCAATGCTGATATCACTGGGCAAAACATAGAATCCTTCTATCACCTTTTTGTACAGCTCTTTTGTTGTTTTTTCCTCAAAAGGCAGGGATCCGCACACCATTCCATAGAAAATGACCCCCAAAGACCAGACATCTCCAATGATACCATTATAATCCTTTCCCGCAACCATTTAAGGAGGAGCATAACATGGGCTTCCACAAGCAGTCGATAAATATTTACCATTTTGGCAGTAATTAGACAGTCCAAAGTCAATCAGCTTCACATTGTAATCCGTATCCAACAGTATATTTTCAGGCTTAAGATCTCTATGTGCAATGTCTAGTCTGTGAAGATATTCAACTGCATTCAGAATTTGATAGAATATTCTGCCAGCCGCTCTCTCCTTTAATCTCACCTCTGTCGTCATTACTCTAAACAGCTAGCCTTGCTATGCAAATTAAGTGATTATATAGACGTGGTCGGCTGTTTCGATGATCTCGTACAGGTAGATGATGTTGGGGTGTCTCACTTTTTTCATGATTTATACTTCCCTCTGAATGCGTATCTCATCATCCTCATCTTAGATTGATTTTTTGTCAATGATCTTTATGGCTACTTTTTATCCTGTGGGGATGTGGATGCCTTCTTTGACCTTGCCAAAAGTACCCCGACCAAGAGTATGTCGCATTTAATAGTTTCCGATACGAGTTGGTAGTATTTACTCAACTTTGCTCTGCTGCTCTGTTTTTACTCTGTTTTCGTCGGAATCCACTGTTTTGTCCATCCGTAAAAATAATAATAAAACTATATCGCTTCCAACTAACTTACTTCTGACGATATCACTAACATCAATAGACAGAAAAATAGATTAATCAAATGAAATTGGTCTCGTTGACGTTGAATATCATTACGTTCTCCCCGTCCACCTCCAACAAACAATAAAAAGATTGGTCTTCTCCGAATTTTTAGCATTCGGAAAGATCGTGCTCTATCTTGCCTTTGAGAAAGTCACGCCACTCAAAAACCACCTCGAAGTCACCAAAACAAACCTAGTCTCTGAGGTTGATAGATTGAATGCGACCTCTCAATCTTTTGCTGAACATCCTCACGCAAAACTCGGTAGATTTGGGTGTCTTTGGTGGATTTTTGACAACTGTCATCATGTCTCCGAAACAGTTGAAGCCCTTGCTGAAGTATAAAATGGTATTATTTTTGAGCATCTGCAGAGAAACAACCATACTGTCCTTATCACTATAGACCTCCTTTCCTATAAATTTAATGAAAGGTCGACTGGCGATGAAAAACGCTGAAAAGATAGGATTTCTCATCTTGATGGTCAACAAATTCAAAGGCTTAGCCGAGGAATCCAAATTATATGGATTGTGGAAGAGCTCTTCTTTTAGCATTTTTGTTTGCACTTCTTTGGTGCTGGACAGACTATGATAAAAGCTGCCAACTTTAGAGATCTGTCCAGGGTTGATGAGTTTATTGACGATGAGGAGATAATTGAAGCAGAAGAATTCTTTTTCGAAGAAAGGAGAGTATATGTTGGAATGATTCATGAGGGAATCCTGAATATCTTTGCTGGTGCTTCTGGGAACAGCCACACAGCTGAAGTCTAACGAAAAGAAAGGATAATAACTAAAGTATTCCATCTGAACTGGAAGCTTTCTTTCTCTTCTGAAGATACGCTCCTTTTGCTGCTAAAACTCGTTGTTCCTGACCTATGGTATTCCTATTGCGTTGTAGAAGATAGTCTTGCAGACAGTCTGCTTCTCAACATGCTACAAATACTTCTTGAACAGAAAATTGCTCATCTGCTAGTCGCACTCGTTGACAGGAGCCCAATATTTGATAACTATGTCACCTTAGGGAAGGGCACAACTAAGTGATACAGCCAACAAAGCCTCATTTACATAAAATTTGTGAAGATAGTATTGATTATTGTTTATTGAATGCTGCCAGTTACCCACCTAAAATACCTTCCGATACTTTTCCTGAACATTCAGTTCACGTAAAAAAATCAGACAACTGTGAACTGAAAGGTTACCAGCTTTTAGTTTGAAATTTTTTATGGTATTTGGTGGCACTTTCGAAGCCGGCTGTTGCTCGATCAACTGAGAACCCATGTAGTGAATCATATTTTTGTTGTTGTGGGCCTTACCAGCTACTGTTGGATCAGCTTTCAGATCGTTGACATCTATTGGTGATCCATAAGGCTGAGGGTCATAATACTATATTCCTCCTCTCATTTAATTGATCTCTTCTTCCTCGATTGACTTCATTTGTTCGTTGACGGGCTAAAATTTACTATACTTGAGAGGCAACTGGTTGGCCCTATCTTTTATTTTGCCCATCCCGACACTGTTTCTTCTTAACTTGCTATTGAATAATGTAATAGGTTCCACTTGCTCCTGAGGGGATTCATTTCCAACAGTATTGAGCCTTTATCTCTGCTGGCTCATACCTAACTTGTTCTGGTTTTTAGAGTAGGCTGATACATTGGCTGATTATCTTCTTTTTAGCTGGGGCAGGTAGTAACCTCCTTTCTGCTGTCTTGAACCAATTCCATTGTCGAAGTATCTACTGATTTCCTCCCCTTCTGTTCTTGTCCTCTGAAAAATACCTGAATTTTATATCGGCTGGGTGAATACTTTTGACATGTAGGCCTTGTTCTCCAATCTTCTGTTGGTTGATCTATCTTCGGCCTCAGTCTCTCTGATGGTCGAATTGTACATGTTCTTATCATTGACTAGGCTATAATTATGTCTTTTGATTTTTTTGCTGATCCTTGCTCTGTCAGCCGGCACTTTACCCGACAAATACGACAGAATTTCCTGCTGCAATTTCATACATTTATAGGCCTTGCTGATAGACAAATCGAACAATCTTTCGATACAGGGATGTCTTTTGTATTTGTTATCATTGGTGCTCTTGGCAGTTTCATAATGATACAGGAAGAAGGGATCGTAGGAGTGTGTGAACACAATGTATTTTCTAAGAAAGGAAGTTTTAAGGAAGGCATGATCGCTGTTTATCTTCTCGAAAATATAGTTATTCCCATGCACAAACCCAAACTGACTGCTGCTTTTGCTTGAAGATTCATTGTTAAAATTGAGGGTGTTTTATGCCACCAGTATGTTGTTGTTTCTTAACTAGTCCACCATCTCACACAATGTCTCCAAATCGGCCTCAGATATGTTGTTACTCTTTTCAAGCTGATTGATGGCCACCCGCAACTTGGCTACTGTGTTGCTCTGGAGTGCTAGCGATTTGCTTATGTTGAAGTAATGGCTCTTGTTTTAAAGGGTTTTCTTGATTTCACGGGAAATCTCGAGTTAGACTAGATGATCAGGGAGGGAGTCCAGATAGGTCAGGTAGTAATTTTGATAATTCTACTCTACTTTTTTGTTGGTCCATACCTTCATCAACTACTTGATCAAAGTCTGAACCTTCCGATTGTCACGATCCTGCGGCAATCTGATATCACTTGTTACCAATTTCGACATCTTTTTTTTATTTTATTATCACCTGTCCTTTCAATATATGTTCTAAGTTTGATGACGATAGAGACATCTTTCGTAGCTTTTTGCCGTGTCTGTCTAGGAAGGAGCTTTAGTAGTTATATTATTTATTGTTTTTTGATTGTATATATCACAATATGCGGACATATGGAGAGTACAAAGTCATTGGGAATAAATTAGGCTCAGGAGCATTCGGATAGATCTATGCAGCTTTCAACAAACGCAATGAAAAGTTTGCCATCAAGGTCGAAAAATCAACCTCCAAAAACCCTCAGCTTTTCTACTAATCAAAGATTTTACAAATCCTAGACAGCGATGGAAAATCCAATGAACGCGGCATTCTCAAAGTAAATATCGATCGAGGCAGGTCTACGAATATTTTAGTGAGAATGAGTAGAGCGTGATGGTGATGAAAGTACTTGGCAGTTCGCTAGAATCCCTGTTCAAACAATACGGAAAGAGTTTTCCACTGAAGACGATCATCATGATTGGATTGCAGGTGCTCGATCGGATCGAGTATATCCACTCTCAGGGTTTTATTCATAGGGACATCAAACCTGACAATTTTTTGATCGGAAAGGACAAATAAAGCAACACTATATTCATCATCGATTTTGGGTTGGCTAAGAAGTACACGCTTAATGGGACTCACATAGCTTACAAAGACAACAAAAATCTGACAGGGACAGCCCGGTATGCCTCTATAAATACTCATCTGGGAGTCGAGCAAGGCAGAAGAGACGATTTAGAGGGAATGCTGTACATGCTGATATACTTTTTCTTGGGACAATTGCCCTGGCAGAACATGGATGCTAAGGACAAAAAATAGAAGTATTAGAAAATATTGGAGAAAAAGTTGATGACCAGTCCTTAAACTCTATGCAACTAGCTACCCCCTCAATTGATCACTTTGCTGAAATACATCCGCAACCTTTACTTCGACTCCAAGCCAGATTACGAGTACATCAGGAAAGAGCTGGAATCAGTGCTGGAAAGCAACTATTTAACCAACGACAAGGTGTTCTGCTGGAACACTGTTTGATGCATGTCAGTTCATTTTAATCATATAGTTCATATTAAAGGAAGAGATAGGGAACACGTCAAAAATCATCCTTGCTGTATTTTTAGCTTTTGTGTTGATTGCGATTCTTGATCCTTTTGATCTCCTCCAAAGTGTAGTAGGTTAGCTCTTTCTTGATCTCCTTCTTCTCGTATTTTGAACCCCGCTGACCGTGCACCTTGAAGCCGTATATTCTGGGAATGAACTCCACCTCTTTTGATTTTGGCATCAGGTCAGGATATACCTAGCTATCAACACTCCTACCATCAGCATTATGCTTGGAAAAGAGCAACCGAAGTATGCCCCGTCCACATCAGGATACTTCTTCTTGGGAAGGTATACTTCCTGGCATCGGGGACAGAACACCTTCACTCTGGATGTCCGTAGCTCTTCGCTCATGCCCATGGGAAGCACATGTTGTCTCTCGCACAAAACACGAGGGCATACTCCAAACACTCCCTTTTGATACTTATCTCGCATGATTGCTAGTCCTTTGGGGGTGATTATGAACCTGGCATGAATTAGGCCGTAAATATCGGTGGCTTCTTGGTATATGGACAAATATCTGTGTTGATACAGTGGTACCTCTAATCTTCAAGCTCCTCCTCTTCTGGTGCCTAAGGCCTCAGTATCATTTCCAGCGCATCACTGCCTATAAATAGTGGTACTTATAATGCTCGAACATTTGTTTGAGTCCGTAAAGATTGAAACTATCCCGAATGTAGTCCTCATCGATTCTGCAGAAGAAGGTATGATCCTCGAGGTTGCAAAACCAGCTGATCCAACCATAATCCTCCTCTGATGTGTAGCTATCAGATGACTCCATCATGAGCATATATTATCTTTATATTTGA
>Ga0100381_1003828_pt1 | contig 12885 bp, 12 predicted proteins | sample CryGeymeta201505_FD_80416 | JGI IMG/M metagenome (GOLD analysis project Ga0100381, IMG submission 80416) | Groundwater microbial communities from Crystal Geyser aquifers in Utah, USA - Crystal Geyser metaG 2015-05 | ecosystem: Environmental > Aquatic > Deep subsurface > Groundwater | place: USA...
AACCCCAACCCCAACCCCAACCCCAACCCCAACCCCAACCCCAACCCCAACCCCAGTTGATCATTGATCTTATAGGAATATATCAGATGTTTGAATATTGCTGAATCGCATTCAATATTGACAAAATGCAAAAGAAATACAATTTCTTTTATTATCCTATCCGGATAAGAATTTGGCATTATAATCCAAATTTAGAATTGTTGAATGTCGGAAGCAAATAATCAAGTTAATCCTTCAGCTTAATCGAACGATTCGTCTGCTGTCCAACAATCTCAGCAAACTCTCATGTTCACCTCAGATCCAGTCACTCAACAATGGGCCATCACACCAGAGTGGTATGCATTCTTCGAAAACCAACTCGGTATCATCGAGACCCTCAAAAATTGCTACAACCCAGATTGGGACGAACAGTAGACTGGAGCATACGGAATTTATCTGAGCACTCTAGAGTCATACATTGCTGCAGTTTACAATCAGCAGATGTTCTACTATGAAGAGTATGATGCATGGGTCAACTATGCCACTCAAACCATGCCCTTGGGGGCCCAGCTCTATCAAAAGCAATTCAACTACATCAAAAACATTCAATTAAAAGAACAGAAGAAATTGAACAAAGCCAACAAGCCAGCTGAAAAACAGCCGAAATAAGAGCCGAAAAAAGTTCCAGAAAAGGAGGAGAAGATTATTGTCAGGTCAGGTGACCCCTAAATCAATATTCAGAAGCTCTTTTCCACAAAATATGATGGAAAATACATTAGCACTGACTTCCTGGCAAAATAAAATGCCAATATTGTTTTCATTGGACATGTTGACTCTGGCAAGTCCACTCTCACTGGAAATATTATCAAGTAACTTAAAGAAGTCGATGAACAAGAGCTTGCCAGAAACAAGCAGGAAGCAAAAGCAAACAAGATGGAGGCCTGGTAAGACGCCGCTATTTCTGATGTAATTCCTGAGGAGAGAGCAGATGGCAAAACAAGATAATATGCCAAGTTGAACTTTTTCCTAGAAAAGAAAAGATTCACTCTTTTCGATGCTCCTGGGCACAAAAATTATGTTCCTAATATGATCATGGGAGCCTGTCAGGCAGATATTGCTGTACTCATCATTTCAGCAAAAGAGGGATAATTCTAATCAGGTTTCTAGAAAGATGGCCAGACCAAAGAGCACGCTATGTTAGCTAAAGCATTGGGTGTCACTGAACTGATAGCTGTGGTTACTAAGATGGGTACTGTCAACTGGGACGAAAAAAGATTCAACTACATTAAGGAAGCTGTCGGCCCATTCCTTTAAAACAACTGTGGGTTCCACAATGTTATTTTTATTCCAGTTGAATCCGTTCAAAATCAAAATGTTCATACTCCTTACAAAGGAACTTGGTATGATGGTCCCTGCTTCCTGAACTATCTTGATAGCGTCAAATTGCCTGAAAGAAAGCCGATGGGCCCTCTCAGAATTCCAGTCATTGATAAATTCAAAGATATGGGGCAACTTTTCGTTTACGGTAAAGTCGAATCTGGTACTATCATTGAAGATCAAACAGTTACGATCCTTCCTTAAAGATGGCAAATGGTGATTCGGGAAATATTCAACGCAAAGGACGAAAAGATGCCTTTTGCCTGTGCTGGCTAGAATGTCAAAATGAGAGTAAAGAATATCGATGAAGATCAGATCAGCAGAGGTGATATGATCTGTAACAACCTCAATTACTGTCAAGAAGCATCTGAGCTAAAAGCCAATATTACTATTCTTGAACTACCAGATGAGAAAAAATTGCTATCTTCCGGATACGAATGCATCATTCACATGCATGCTATTGCTGCTCAGGTCTAAATCAGCCATGTTCAGAGCAAACTCGACAGATAAACTGGAAAGGCTATCAAAACAACCTTCCTCAAGGCTGGATAAAAGGGAGTCTGTCAGCTCAAGGTAAGAATAACATTTATTTAGATTGAAAGGCCTATCTGTCTTGAAAAATATGAATTCATGCCTACCTTGGGCCGATTCACTCTTCGAGATGAAGGAAAGTAAATTTATTGTTATTCAGAACCATCGGTTATGGATAAATTATCGGTCTCAAGCCAGCAAAGAAGCTTTTTGACGAGCAGAAAGAGCATCTGACCGGAGCTAAGAAGGAATAATAAAAAAAGGTTGAGGAAGTTACCAAGCAATTGGAAAAAACTTAATTGAAAGATAACACTCTATGATGATCAACCTAAACTTATTTGTTGATTCAACGACGTTTGATAGGGGAAAGGTTCATTCCCAAAAGACTGTCTTTCCCATTTGATAGCTGGTGCCTCCCTACTCTTTCGACACAAAATTCTTCGTGCTCATTCACTCTGCTTTCTATCAGCTCTCCTTGTTGGGCTAGTCTGAGCACATACCCGTATCTTCCTCTGACAAAAGAAAGTCTATATAATTAAACACATACTCTGATTATATGCAGTTCAGTCTTGACTCCAGAGACAGGCATTACTTTTATCTTTCGTCAAGCAATTCCCTCAGAGCCTCAAATTGTTAATTTTTGTATTTTGAAATGCTATCTTTTAGCTCTTGAAGCTCTGCTTATCTAGAAAGTAGAAGATTTCCTTTGAATTCTAAATTTCTTGACATTTCTTCAATTTGATCTTGAAAATACTTGGTATCTTCTTGATTTTTACTTTGAATTTCTTATATTTGACTATGATGCCTGTCCAAAAGCTATAGCTTTTCTTCTTCCATCTTCCCAATCAGCAATTTCATGGATTAGTACTATCTTTAATTGATTTCGCATTCTTTCATTCTTGCCAATTCGAGCTCTAATCCTTCTAATTTACCTTGTCGCTCAGCTGCCACTCTATAGACATTTTCAAGCTGATTTTCAAGCTCTTCCTTGATCCTTATAAGCTCCTTGTACTTTCTACTTTGTGCTTCTTCATTTTATTCCTTTTTGCCAACCTTCTGATATGTCTGAACAAGTGAAGCATTTGAAAGATAATATTGTTCAGCCTCTTTCTGGTGCTGTTGTTTTTGTAATTAATACAGTTTCCGATCCTTTTCCTTGACCTATTGAGTGAGCTCCCTCACCTTGTTTTCATAGTTTGTGACAGTTTTCTTGAAATCGATTTTCGTATGATCTAACAGCTATTCAAGAAACCTTTTGGCCTTTCTCAAATTATTTAGTTCCTATTTATCGTTGGTTTTGTAGTACTCTTAAATGCCATTCTTCCGAGTTGTATAGATATTTGTAGTTTTAAGGGGCTCCTTGGTTGTTTTCCTCAAGGATTTATCTTTTTCATGTTTACAAGCAAGACAGTCATCAGTACTTTGGTTCGTTGATTGATATTTGATGGAATGTTCAGTTGCTCTCTTGTAGAAATTATCAGTTGATTTTGCTTTAGAAAGTATAGTCTTGGGACTATAGCCTCTGAAATTACTACTTGAGTACATTTTATTGTTATAAGCAGAAACATCAAAAATCATAGAGGCTCTGTTGACTGAATGGGTGGGAGCATCACTGACCGGTTGCTTTTCTTTTTATGACGACTGTTTTCCAATGGAGCAGTATCCGCAAAATTAGGATTTACATGTGTTTTTATTTTAACTATCCTGTCGATAAACAGATGGTTCTTTGACTCAAGTTCTTTTTCTTTTATTCTTCTTTGGAGCCTTCTTGAAGCTACATTAAGCTGATAAAGATTTTGGATCATTTTGTCCTATGATGCGCTTCTGTCGTGTATTTTTTATCTTGACCTGATTTGCGATAGCTTTTTGAACAACCTGATGTTTTACTGTTGCTGATCGTGCTGTTTGAGATGATTATGTGATCTCAGTTTGATGTCATTTTTAGAACTATGCTTTGAAACGTATTCAGAATAGTGGCTATTTATGTGAGGCTCACTGTGCTCCTTTCTGTGAGATCTTTTCTTTTTCTTTTTGAGGATAGTTTCGATTGATTTTTTGAGCTCGTCCATAATAAAAATAAAATGCCAAAAGAAACAATGGTATGCAGCATTATACCTCATATAAAATCATCCTCTGTTTTTGAGTAGGTCCTTATCCTTGCTGATCGGGGTGGCATTGCAGTGGTTGTAGTTGTTGGTCGTACCTTGTGTGTACTTCTGCATGACCTTCTACTCAACATGGTGGAATTCATTTTAAGTTCTCTGTATGCCTAATACATTCTATCCTGGTTTTGGGTTGATTTTTTCTTCAATATTTTACTGTACCGCTTACATGCTTGTTATCTTGCCTTAAAATCTCCTAAGGTTGGCTTTGCTGTAATTAATTTTTAGTATAACTTAACATTTTAATCCTGTTGGGTCCTACTTTGCTATTTTTGTACATAGTTTACTGACTTACTCTGTTTTCTTTTTTTCTTTTTTTGGATTTTGATCCTATCTGCCGATTCCTTGTAAATATCAAGCAGTTTATTTCTTATTTTATCATTAGTGAGCTCATACTCATATCTATCCAGAGGAGTTATTGTTCTTGATATTGTTACTGGCTATTTTTTAGCTTTCCTAAACTGAGTTAGAGTAGTTTTGGCTTCCAGAAGTTTACGATAGTGATACTTTGCAAACTGATGTTGCTAGTATTTTTGTATATTGGTGCTCATATTATTTTTATTATTTATACTGTTTAACCGATATCATTGAGCCAACATCAGGAGTAGATGTCTTTCAGCTTGGAACGGATCATGACCTCCTCCAGCTCATAGTCCATGCTCTCCATCTGACGAGTAAAGGACTCAATCTCAGCGTTTTCTTTGTTTTCCTTGTAAAAGATCAAGGCCTTGATGATTTTCAATAAATCTCTTTTTTCGTTTCCACTCAAAGACTATAAGCCTTCAGCTAACTGAAATTCGTATGTGTTAATGGTTTAGTTGACTAGATTATCCCAACTTTTGGAATGAATGATTTCGAAGTCAAACTAGTTTTTAATATCTTTGCTACAGCTGGCGATATCAAGTTGATAGACTGTCATCTGAGCCATGATTGTTTCAACATCAGAGGCTAAAGTCTCGATAAGGGACTGATACTTTTGACTCTTGGTAAACTATGTGAAATAGGGAGCTAGTTTCAAGAAATTGGTTTTTGTTTTGACAAAATGATAGAAGGCCTTCATTTGATGGTAGGCTTTTTTGCAGAGAATAAAAAGAGTGATTTAATGATTGGCATGGATCTTGTAGATGCTGATGATGTAGGGGGTCACAAACTTGAAGATGAACATGATATTATTTCTCTTGTTGACATATTTCTTTTCATACTACTGAATGGCAGCTGATATTTTTTTCTGCTCGTCTGCCTCTTTCTGCATTTTTTCAACGTTGGCCATGCCCACAGCTTCTACTACATTATCTTCTGCGCTTTCTTTCCTTTTGATGTTGAATATATCAGTCTCGACATCAATTTTTCCTTGATAAAATTACTCATTCTTCTTGACGTTGATCCTTGAAGTCAGGCCATAGATCATTTTTTATTCTTGCCTGATCAAGGGGTGATTATATATTTCACGCCACTGGATACGCTTATTTCTGTTGTCTGTTAGGCACTTTTATATGAAATCTCTTGCATCATTGCTAATGTTGACTCCCTTGAAGTCAGGTTTGGTTGTTTCAATCTTTTTTAATATCTCCATGTCACTCACGCCAAAATAGGGGTAGCGACCGTAAAGCATTTGATAATAAACTACTCCAACAGACCAAATATCTGCCTCCATACCATATTTTTGATCCCGCAAAAGTTCTGGAGCCATCGTCAAACTCGTTCCAAGGATCGTACCAGTCACTTTCTTCTGCTTGTCTAACTGCTTGGCAAAACCCAAGTCAGCAATTTTGCAGACTCCTTCATGTAAAAGTACGTTTGCAACCTTAAAATCGCGATGCATGGCGTTGACCTAATGAAGACCTCGGAAACCATTTAGAATTTGTTTGAGGAAAGTAGTGGCCTCATCTTCTGTCAATCTTTTCTTCCTTTCAAGATATGTTTCCAAATCACCTCCGTTGCAATACTACATACCGATGAATTGAGTGCGTTCAGTGCAGAATGAGTCAACAAAGCGAATGACATTTTCATTATGGCACTATCTCAGGACTCGAATCTCGGTTTGTACCAGTTATTTTAGCTTGGGCGTTTCTTTCATTAATGATTGAGGAATTGCCTTGATGGCGATGGTTGTGTTGGTTCTCTCGTCAAAGGCTTCGTAGACCACGGCCCAGGCTCCTTTTCCTAATTCTTTGATGAAAGAAAATGACTTCAGCTTTTGCCCCAGAACACTTTCATGCTTAAGCTTACCACTCATACTTATATTTACTTGCAAATAATAGATAGAGTTATATACTCAAATAGTTTACAATTGCCCTACATTACGTTATATCACAGGTATCCTCCTCAATTGTTCCCTTTTGGAAATAAATAAGCATTGTGAAGTGCAATTTTGTATCTGGAGACAAAAGATAGGAGGCGTTCTTTAATCGAATTAAGTTTTATTTAATAATCAGATAACTAAAATATCTTAGTAATGGCATTCAATCCCAACGACTACGTCACTCCCTACGTCACCCTAGAGGAAGTCTTGGAAATCAAAAAAGCCTTCGATTTGTTCGACCGCGATCTCGGAGGAGCCATCGATCCTAGAGGTAAGGCCACATCCATTCAGAGCTCAAAGTTGCTATCAACTCTCTCGGTATCGAAGCCAAGGCTCAGGCCGTCTATCAAATGATTGCTGAACTTGATCAAGACGGCAGTGGACAAATTGAGTTCCCCGAATTCTTCTACATGATGACCACTCGCCCCTCTGACAACGAGACCAGAGATGAAGTTCACAAAGTTTTCATCACCTTCGACTCACAAAAGACTGGTATTCAGTAAAATAACGCAGGATTTATTGCTCTCAAGGATCTCAGAAAAGTCGCCAAGGATCTCGGTGAACTCACTGATGACACTATTCTCCAGGAAATGATCGAGAGAGCCGATCTTGACCAAGATGGTGTTGTTTCCGAGGAGGAATTCTATGCCCTCATCACCAAGAAAGCCCATTGATACAAATACCCTCGGCAACCTCTTAATTCCTTCTAAACATATCTTTTTTCAGCGAAGCAGTTTTAATCCTTTTTTTTTCTTCCTCTCTTTTCTATTTTCAACAGAGAGGGTATGGCTTTTTTCTTGTAGTATAAAGAATGGTAGGTCTATTCGATAGGCACTCTATTCTTTATTGATGAATAATAAAATTTAGTAAAACTATTACTCAACCTATCTTCAATGGGCCAGGCCATTCAGCAATAACAAAGAATAATAGAGCATCCGAATGACTACTTCATGTCGATGACAGTAGACCCTCAGAAAGATATTTTGCTTGCAGAGGTAGATGTTCATTCAAGACACATCTACACAAGATGGACCTAAAATCTCAAAAGAATACGCCTGCTAGAGCCTGAATGTATATTGCTTCCTGAACAATACAAGACAACAACCAAAGCATTCTGCGGTGAAAGTTTTAGACTCGAGGTATTCAATTGAATATGCAGCTATAGTACAAGTGCTTTCATGTTTTGCTGTCTGAGTAGGTAGAAAAGAGGCGGCAGGTTGATAAGTACCTTTAGGAGGCTGAATTGTGGTACTTGATCTATTGCTTGGTGGAAGCAGCTTATCAATGCCAAATGCTTTAGATGCCTCTTGGAGACATCAGACCATAAAACTTGCTTCTCAATGCTCACGGGAAGCTCAAAATAGTATGCTCTATATCGGTACCGACGACTAGAGATTTATTTAAAGATACTTTAGACAAGAGAAAATTGCTACTTGCACCTTAAAATCTTGACGCTCTTCAAAAATCACATAGAAGCACCCATGTAGACCATATAATATCTGAATCTTTTTCAATTGGAATGACCGTACTATCTATCGGGATTCTCCAAAATTTAGCAAAGTGCTATGACTACTCTAACTTTCAACTAAATATGCTTGAGCTAAATAAGGCCACAAACTTCTGGCATCAAAATCAATTTTATTCTGAAAAAAATGAAAGAAATATTTCCTATAGCAAGCAACTCAAAAATATTGTCGCAAGTATGCTGGATATAAATGCTGAAAGGAGAATGAGTAGCCTTGAAGTTTATGAAATACTAAAAGGCCATAAAGACAGCATAATGAGGTTGGAACCTTTCCAATTGACTCAAGAACAACTGTCTCCCAAGAGAAAGCACAGGCAAACTAACTCAATCATTCATGATAGTATTCATACTCTCAAGCCAAGAAAAGCAAGTAAAAAATCTTCTCTGAAAAAGGAGGAAAAAATAGAAAGTTCCAATATAATCCCTTCAGAAATAGATTTCACATTTCAATCTCCAAACAGTGTAATTCCAAATGCAAACACAAGCATAGATAGTAGTCCAACAAGGAAGAGCAAGCTCACTACTTTTTTGCATCTCAATCATGGACCTTCAACCCAACACAAATGATCTATCTGAACATTAATTTTTCATACAATCACTCCTTGTTCTCAAGGTCGTATACGTTTGCGAAGGGATTTTTATCAGGCTTTCCGTCAAAGAAGTCAATCACTCTTCTCATCAGTTCGTTCCATTCCCTTTCGTTGTATTTTCTCAGATGATCAGCAATATGAGCGATCAATTCATCTAACTTTTCAATTCTCCCATCGATATAGCTCTTCTTTGGATCAGCGATTGATCTAAATTTATGTTCTTCTTCAACAACATTAGGAAAGTTCCATAGTTCTGGTGGTCTCCTCATGTTTTATGATTTAAGAGCATTGTCATAAGTCTTCATTTGTTTGAGGGTATCAGCTGCTGATTTAAGCTATTCATTTTGCCTTTATTTTCTGGGAAGCATGCCTTCTCTGATGTATGAGTCCTCAATATCTTGATGAACAGCTTTGTTGATATGCTTCAGCATCTAAACTCCTTCTTCAATGTATTTATTCTTGAACTCATCATCACAGTAGTTTTACCAGATCCAGTATCTTCCTAGTTCCTAGTATTCTAACTCAAAAGATGTCTTTTCTCTTTCCTTTTGTGTAACCTTGCTCATTTTTGTTTCCATCTTTGGATCTTGGGTAACTCCAAAAGAATTCTTAGTAGCTGTAGCATTAGCATTAATTGTAGAGCTATTGTTTGGGTGTTCTGATTATTTGTTGCTCATCGTCGTAGCTCCGAGTAATTTCATTTGCTCAAGCTAGCGCTATCTAATTTTGGCCTACTTGTCTTTGTATATTCTCATTCTCTGAACAGTCTTAAAGGCCAATAGTCGAGGTAGAGCAATCTCCATAGAGTTAGGATCTCTTTTGACCAGATACCTATGAGAAAGTTAATTGGCTTTATCGAGCTCATCAAGTACAGTAGATGCGAAGTTAATTTGATCTCTTAGCAAATCATTTCCAAAGAACCTCTCGACAATCATATCCCAATCAATCAAATCCAGAAGATCTTAGACAAAGCGTTTGTTTTGCTCGATAGGGACCTTCCAAAAGTTGACTCCAGTAGCAAACAATGAACAAAGACCTTGCTTCATTTTATCAAAAGCCTAACGATAAGGTATCAGGTAGAACTTTTCTACTTTGGTTAGGTTGGTATATGCTATCTTTTTGAATATGTCCCTAGGTTTGATTGGAAATTTGACAGGTCTTGTGTGGTGAGTATTCAGAATTTAGATCACTTTCTGGAGGCAGACACAGTATCTATCAACAATAGCATCATATTTGAACTTGTTAACAAATTGCTCTTCTGGAGTTGTGTATTTCAACTCAAACAAAGATAGCTTCATATTGATTTCCAGCAAGTCAGCAAATGGCTGAAGTACTTGCATCAACTTCTCGTCGTAAATGACTTTGAATGATTTTTTGATATGAACTTTCATCAGACTAAAAAATTCACTAAATCCTTTCTTTAAGTCTGCCCTACTGCGTTGATAGCTGTCCTGATCAAAATTTGAGTCAAACTAAGTTATTAAGAAAGTACATCTGCGATTGAATTGTACACTTTTTTGATCATAGCTTGACGTAAGTTGTGCTGAGAATCGCCATCAACTGGTTCATATTCACAAAGAACTCCATCAATTATACAGGGAGGTTCCTTGGTATCGATTTTTCTTTTTTACCCAAAGTAGATGCTCCGAATCCACTCGTGCTATATTTTTTTGAAAGGTGGTTTGACTTTCATGAGCACTGCTAGTTCAAAAAACAGGTCCCAAAGCACTTGATACTTGCCGTCAAGATCAGAATCCTTTGATGTTTCGCTGATATAATTAAGATTTTTGATTTAGCGATACGTTTCTTCGAGCTTCTGGTACTCTTAACTTTATTTGTAGGCTTAATATTATTTCCTTTGAGCTTCAGGGTCGCTTTTTTTGGGAGGCATAAATACAACTTATCAATTAGGATTTAGAAATTATTATTAATGGAAAAGAATAGTACATATTAATCACTGCCCTTGAACCTCAGTTGAAAATGAGTCTACCTGACTTCCCTAATATTGAGTGAGTTGTCAATAAATATTCATATGGCCCGAACAAGTCTAGAAAATTGAGTGAATCTAGACCCTACTCATACCTTTGTTATGCCATGCATTTTGAATTAGTAATCTTGACAGAATTATTCTTTTGTAGTCAAAGTATAAATAGTGAAGTTTTGACAAATACTTTGTCTACTGTGATTATCTTGCTGACAGAAGAGCATTTGAATATTCTTTTGAGGAAAAGGAAGAGGAATAGGGTTTTGACAAGATCATACGAATCAATATTGGGCTTCTTCGGGAGGTTGCTTTAGACCCTTGTTGGCAACCATTTCGTTCTTAATGCTGGTCAATATATGTTCGAGAGTGGTCGTTTCTTTCCAGTTTTTGAGCAATCCCAGATTGTCAACTCGACCATTGGCTTGATTTACGCAAGGAAGGTTAACTTTATTAAAGAATTTCAGGGTGGGAGCTTGCTGGGGATAATTAGGTCCGCACTCAATCGTCAAGCTGTAGATCCTGTTCTCGAAATTGGTCTGAATGAAGGAGAACTTACCTTGTAGGGACCCAGAATAGTGCCATTCCAGAATGTCAGGGTCATATCATCGGCTGAGTCAAACATGTCTTACATTGGGCCAAGCCGTAGCTGACAGTTCCATCACCCATTCCCTTTTCGCCTTTCTCGAGCTCCTCAAGAAGTCTGAATTTGCGCACAATCGCTATATCTTATCAACACTTACCCATGGCAGATCAAAATATTTATAAATTCAATGGGGCTTTTTAAAATTCAAAAGGCTCAACCACCCAATAATTTATCAAGCATTATGACTCTTTTCATCATCTTATCAGCTGTAGAAATCAGGTAAGCTTCGCAATCGAATCTCTGCTAAAGGATTCGTTAAGCAGTGGACTCTAAGCTACAGAATAAACTTGAAACCGCTCTCAAAGAAGCAGAATAAACAGTGTATGAGCCTTGCTTTATTGAGATGACACCAAGATACTATTGGGCTCAAAATATGAGTCACATCATGGTTAAAATAGAGTTTTTGAATTCCAGAGACACTTCAGCTTGCAATAAAGTTTTATCTGTCAAAAAAGAAATCGATCATAACAAATTTTCAGTTATGCTCATCTGCCTTCAATCAAATCACCTCATTAGATACAGTATCAGCGTTAGAACATTTATGCCAATGAACCACTATCATTCTGTTTGGAAAACAGCCGAGCAGAACACAATTATTCTCGAGTGCCTTAAATCCCCTACACCCTATTTCTGGAAGACTCTTTATGTCAACAAACATGTGCCTACAAGGAAACCATAGTTATGGTGGAAGATGATTGAAAAATATCGGTAGAACTTAGGAAATTTCATTTACGAGCTTGATGTTTCAGACGAGTAATCAGATATTTCAGCATACGTAAAACGAAAGAAAGGGATCAAAAGGACAGAACTAACTGAGCTGTATAATCCTGGCTCAGACAAATATTTGGTATTTTTATATCTACCTAGTATTGCAACCAAGTGAACCCTTTTGAACTAGGAAGCTGGATTTTCTGAAATAATAATACTGTATCATTTTTTAAGCTCTTAAAGGTGCCTATTCTCAACATGATGAACAAACTTGTCCCTTAGGTAGAAGCATTCCTCCTCATATCTTTTTAACCTTTCGATCTATTTTTTGTATTCCTCCTCCCTGTCCGTTTCTTCCGACAACCTTGTAATTTGACTGAGGCCTGTCTGAACTTCCTATTTTTATCTAATTCTTTGTTATCTCTGTAAATAGTAAAGTTCATCAAGTCTGCTAGCTTTGCTTTGGACGCCTAACTGAACACTACTTCTAGGAGCTGAAAGTCTCATGTCTGATCTACGAGGAGATTTGAAGTAAGATTCTTCTAAGTTTTATGTGATTGAAGGCTCATGATCACTGAATCGTGAGGTTTTGGCTTGATAGTCTTCATATTTGCGTGTGACTTCTGGGTCAATTTGCCGCTTCCATTCTTCAGCTTCATGTCGGCTCGTGTAAATCTCAGGTTGTTGGGTTCGAACTTTTTAGCGTCTTCCCTGAGGAGTCAGATATGCCTGTGAGTGAACTTGACTCATGGTATCAGGAATTTAGTTGGGAGGGTAATGGTAGTGGTAGTGATAGTGGTAGTGATGGTGTACAGTATTTCCTTCGCCAGATGAGCTGTCTTGACCTCTTTCCATATCAAATGTTAAGTTTCGTCAATATAAAATTACAAGAGTAGATGCTGATATAGATTTAGGAAAGCTCTTGGCGGTTTTGCTCAATTTATGAATGACAAAGATTCCTTCGAGCATTATTGAAGTTGTGTTGATCTTGCCAAATAGAATCCTAATGATTGAGATGATAGTGATTGGAATAATGTTCAGTATGTCATATCATATTTTATTTTCACCAACCGGGGTTGGGGTT
>Ga0100381_1003840_pt1 | contig 12861 bp, 5 predicted proteins | sample CryGeymeta201505_FD_80416 | JGI IMG/M metagenome (GOLD analysis project Ga0100381, IMG submission 80416) | Groundwater microbial communities from Crystal Geyser aquifers in Utah, USA - Crystal Geyser metaG 2015-05 | ecosystem: Environmental > Aquatic > Deep subsurface > Groundwater | place: USA...
GGTAAAATCAGATAAAGCTCATTACTCTACTTAACGGTAATTACTTTTGTATCATTACTAGGTCAATAGAGCTTTAACTCTCTTTGTTTAAGCTTTTTCTCAAGATGATTTCCTAGTTTGATAAGAAATAAACAATTTATTTTAGTTTTTCTGTTGGATAACGTCCTCCTCGCCAACTTCTGATAAAATTTTGCTTCTTGGTATTTGTTGATAAGATGAAACAGGTACTGAGGAATTTTGGAATAGTGAGTACGGCAAAATGTGTATAGGAGAGAGAAGTTAGCTTCTAGAATATGTTGCGTTTAATGAAGGTAGCCTTGACAAATTGGCTCTTAAATACTGACAGTAATATATCTGGGGTGATTTTGTTTCCTGCTCAGAAGTCCAGTGCACAAGTGACATTGATTTTTCAGCTTTTGTTGCTGTCTTGCTCGCAATAAAAGCCAACAATAAAATTGGTATGAATTGCCGATGATTGGGCTTTTGTTTATGTTCAATCTTTTGTTTATGTTCAATATCATCAGTAGATAAAAATCAAAGTTAAATCACGCCTGCCGAAATTGTCTTATGAGTTCTTTGAGTTCATGACTAAAGGGAGGTCTTTAGCAGCCATGATCACTCCATTTTTAGATGTGGTAGGCAGGGTAGTCATCAATATTGACCTCGGTTTACTATCCAGGGTTGGTTATTCGCTTATTTTTGCGTTGTTTCTCAAGAAGGGTCCGCATCTTTGATATTTTATCCTGATGATATGGCTATTACCGAGATTATGTCTCGATGGAATGCTCGAGATGAGGAGAGCGAGGAGGTGAGTGCCGTTTAGAGTGCATTTTAGCAGCCATGATAGCAGACCGAAGGGACATGATTTGTTGCTCCATGCTCATTATTTTAAAATTATAACATTTACTATTCTCAAACATAACTGTAAATAATCATATCTGACTATTAATGGAGGTCTATCTCAAAAGAATCCCTCAGTAATTTATCTATACTTCAAGTTCAATCAAATTAACTCAACAAAAAGATTAAAACGATAAAGAGATTAATATTTTTTTAGACTTGGAATAAATATCAGTGCTGCCTCATGCGCTGCAGCTAGAAGGTTCTCAGATTGAGTTGAATTTCCATATCAAGCTTATTTTTCACCAATTAAGAAAGTGTCTACTCTTGGCTTCTGACCTTTCTTACTAACTACTATATCTCCTCCTGCAGACCCTCCATTCTTTCGTGCATGTCTGCTATGTATTCTTGCAATTATCCTGCTCTTCTCTAGGCTTACTCAGTTTCGCCTCGAGCTTAGTCTATTTTTTGCTGCAGCATGTTATTCTCTTAGACGAGCTATGCCACAAAACCTTCACGTTTGCCTGTCTGCATGTTCATACTACTGACTTCATTTCTTAGTTTACTGATTTAACTATTGAGCTTAGTGATCTCCTGATTAGATGTGCCAACTCCCTAGCTCTTCAATTTTTCCACCTCGGTCAACAATTATTTCTCCCTCGTCGTAATAAATTATTTAGCCTTAGCAATGAACTCATCTCGATCCTTGATGGCCAGGTCTTTTTCCTGATTGTCAGTCTCGATTTTGCTGACGTATTATCTTACCTTGTCGATGAATTAGGTCTTTTCTTGGCACTATTTGATCTTTTCATCGTAATCTTTCTCGAGATTGGAGTAGGCTTCCTCCAAATGTTTTATTTTGACCTTAAGCTAGCTAATTTGTATCTGGCTAGATTCGAACTACCGACCTGTGAATTAGTTCATTTGGCTTTATTGTTATAGCTTGTGAGATTGCTACTCAAGCAATCCTCTTATGTGATTGAGCTATCTTTATTTTTCGGACAGAGCTGTATCTTTTTGTCTGATCACCTGCTCCAAAGATAATAATTGCTCATCTTTCTATTTGAGTTGCCGTTAAAACTTTCTCAATTGTTCTTCTTTCTCTTTCAACTCTTTGTCCTTTTCCTTTAATTCGTGATCTTTTTATACAAAGAAGTGCTGCATTTCTTGTTCGATTGCGTTTAGGTTGTTTTTATTCTCTTTGTCTTTTGTCTCAAATGCCACCACTAATTTCTTCACCTTTTCTCTTTATCTCTCAAGCTCCTCAAAAGCTTGATTGGCCCTCTGCCCAGTTTCTCCCTGCAAACTTTTCTCATACTTTAGCTCTTCTCTCACACTTTATAGCTATTTTTCTAGCTAGCTCCTCTGCCTTCCTAGATCCTGATTGACTTTTTTGAGTTACTCCATAATGGGAACACTCTTGTTAAGGTACTGATTCTTGATCTACTCTAAGTGATTTTCATTAGAGATCAGTTCAGACTGCTTCCGAAAGAGATCGTTCTTAATATCCTCCTTCTCACGGATAGCCTTGTCGATCTGCTATTTCAGATCGTTGATCTAGAGACGCTTATCTTCAAGTTATTTAGTCTGAGCAACATTGTTTCGAGAATGCTCATCTCTCAACCGATTGAAGTTGCTTATTAGATCCTTGTTCTCTTCTTTTAGTTGCGAGTAATGAGCCTGCAGTTCCCTATGGTCCTCTTTCACTCTTGACAGATCTTCTTTCAATCTTGACAGTTGATTGGCCAATTAACCTTTCTCCTTCTTGAGGTTATCCGAGTGAGTGATAGATGAATTTAGCTAGTTTATCAATTGTAGCTTTTTGTCGTCAATGCCACCTCTTTATTTTTAAGCTGCTCGTAAAGCCTTTTGCAACTGTTAGCATTATTGCTTTTTTTATATGAGTTACTGATTCACCTAGTTGAAATTGGCCAGTAATTCTTTTAGCTGCTTTTAAGCATTAGGGTTCGAATTGCTCTGTGGACCGAAACTAAAACCCATCGGCTGCTCCACCCTACTGTAGGATTGCTAGTTTCTTGTTTCTAGTCGCTAACTTTGCCTGGTATTTTATCGATTTTAGCGGACATACCGACTCTACTTATTACTAGTGGCTCTATCCTCTCGATTCTCGTATCTCTCAGCTTTGGGCGGCAAGTTCTGCAGCGGGGATTTCACATCTTCCTCATACTAATCCTTCTGTCTAGAATTTCTGCGATGTTCGGATTGCGGTCGAAAAGTCATATGATTGCTGGTGTTATTCAACTCCGTGAAAGAATTGTCGTCATTACTGCCATCTCTCAGATACTGCGCATAGATGGTAAATATTATTCTGGCATTTTTGGTCGATTTGTTGAGTGGCACCTAAAATTGTTTCTGTGTGTTATCCCTTCGATGGTCATAGGAAAGGGCTTGTGTCAGGTCATATTTTTAAATTTAACCAGCTACCTTAGCGCTGTTGACGTGGAGAGGAAACAGCAGCACTTGTACTTTGGCCTCCTGCGGGATAAATTTACCATTGCTGGTGCGGCATCTGGCTTCTATTGAGATGGTCTAGTCAACATCGATGTATTGGATGGAATTTGCAATTTTAAGGTGTTTGCTTTTGGACTCGTTCTTTCCTTTTTTCCATCTGACTTGCAAATTGCAGGGTAAGTTGATATCGACATAGATCCGATGTATATGGATCTCGAAGAGATAATACAAACTTTCTTGCATGTTCTAACAAACTCGATTATTAAATGAGTTAAATCACAACATGAGTGGGATCGACTTTTATAATCAAACAGAATATTAGCAATGAGCTGGTACAACACCTACTCTGATTCCACCAGGAAAATCGAACAATTGATTGACTCCAGAGCGACCCTTGACCAACTGCTGGATGTGCCCGAGTTTATCGACTCTCTTAAGGCTTATCAACCGAAATTGTTGGAGTATATTAGCAATTCCTACGACATCCCGAAAGCTATGATAAAGTATCTCACAGAAGCACCGAAGGAGACCGATTCGGAATTCAGAAAGTACAAATTGCCACTGCTAACAATGAGCATGGTTGAAAGTAATACCACCTGCGTCATAAACTGTTTCTTCAAGGTGAACCCAAACAGCCAAAAACCATTCCTCATCGATGCTTTCGATTCACTCCTGAGCACTGATAAGTAAGTATTGCCTCTGCTGGCTGGTTACTTCTCGCAGACGAATGTCGTCCTATGGAACAATCGATACCAGGACACAATAAATATGGTATATGACTTCAAGACACCTTTGATGCAGTTGGCCAATCACAGCTACAATAAAGCATTGGTAAATACACTGCTCCTTTATCTCAATTTAGACATGACGCGTAACCCTCAGATTCAGCCTTAACGGACACAGCTCAAATTACAGATTCTCAAAGTTCTTTATGCTCAAATAGGGTCAGCTTTCTAGGCCTACAAGCAAGATAACGGAAAAGATGATAAAAATGAAATAATTATCGAGAACATTTCTGAAATTTTGATAGAAATAGTCGAGAAGTACTATTTGATAACCGACGGCAAGGCTATGCTGGACTATGTGGCTAGTTAGTAAAATGTAGAGCTTGTGCTGAGAATACTTATGCTGCAGAAAGGAATATCTTTTACTGTTGTGGGGTTGGCTATGATACTCATGCGCTATTACTGCCTTTCCTCCTACAACCAGGAGGATATCAGCAATGCCGAATTGTCCAGGAAGAACCAGGAAAGATTGGAGGGGCAGCCCTTTATCAAGAAAATAGCTTAACTTATACCTACCATCTCCACAATGCTGACAAAAGCGACTACATTTACACTCTACAACTCAAAAATTTTGGAAATATTCATACCCATTATCGAACTATCTTCAGGAAAAATATCCAAAAGTGTCAAGTAAAGCCAATTTCTTGATAACCTTATGGCTCTGATGTTCAAATTCCCCACATTGTCCATCTTGCACAAACAGGTTTAGAGAGCATTCTTTGCTGTGTTCTGCTCAGATCGAGCGGTCTGCTAAGGGTACCGAAAGTATCTGTTCTGTTAGGCCTCTATCATTGAAAAAACTGCTGGAGAGTGTTTGAAAAAAGTGGATAAAATTGGATAGGAATCTGTGAAGATCGGTTGGTTTTCGCATTTGATGAAAATAGTCAAGGTATACTCCAAAATTCAGACAAATGATGAGGAAGTCAACAGCGCAATCATGCAAAGGGCCGCGCTGTGGGATAAATTCAGCAATTGCCTTATGCGACCCTATTAGGCCCTCTGTTTCAAAGATCTAGGATCATATTAAAATTTACCAGAAAAAGCACCCATTTAATACACCGTCAGGACTGTTGGTGGCGGCTTAGAGATCATAAATCATTCGGTCTGCAAAACCGTGATAGATGAGCTCATAAAGGAGTAGTCTATGCCGGACTTCAAGACAGGTGGTGATATGCCAGAGCAGGCCAAGATGGCAGCCATGGGCGAAGATACACTTTTCTAGGTTCCTGGTGCCAACAATCCAAGTTCAGGAATCCAACAGTAAAAAACGATAGTAAATAACATTCTGACTATGGATCAAGGCAAAGTGACCATGAACAGCCCAACAATCCAAGAGACAACACCAACCATCACCATAAACAATGAGGCACAGAAGAAATAATAATAAAATCCCCTCGAACCAACAGGCAAAAATTTCAGTGATTATTTTAACTCGAAAAAAACAGAGATTGAACATCAGATCAATGCGCAGAGGAAAAGTAGTAAAGAAAAACGACTGAGTGCAAATAAATCAAGATTAACCAGTCCATCCCCAAAAAAGACTAGGAAATGGGAAGATAACGATCAATAGGAACAAACTGAAAATAAATTAGCCCCTTCGCCGAGCAAAGCCGTTGGACCGCCACCTAAAATGCCTATGGAAAATACGAAAAAACAAAGATTAAGTCTGACCACAGCCAGTATCAAACCGCATCCGCCTGTACCTCAAGCTCGATCACCACGAACTCACTCTGAAGCCACAGCTGATTAGACCAAACAATCAATCCATCAGATCTCTCCCAGCAGGCAAGAAGACAAGAAGTAATAATAGAGGGTCATATCTGGTATCAAGAACCTTAGTGATGAGAAAATTCATAAATCAATCAGCTTTGACGGTGGCATGGCGCAAAGCATGTCGACATCAAATTTGGCATTTTCGAGGGTGGCTGTTGAGGAGCTAAAGGATATAATGAGCAAAAGTGCAGTAAATTTTGGAGACTTGAAGAACATGAAGATAAAGAAGGAAAGATTGCCATGCAAACAAGAAAAAAGTGGAAGGAAGCTAGGCAAGACAGATAAAATGCTCCTGGATTTTCTAGGCTACCAGAATTGATAAAATAGTTGTATTTCTTATGCTCATGATATTCATTACCTATCTCCCTTCTTTGGATATATATCCACTATTCGAGACAATTCAGTGAGGGAAACCCACAATCTTAATAAGATAACTTGCTATAGAGTCAAATAAAACTATATCATTCTTCTAAAGGACAGGTCTTTCGGGGAGCAGAGGAAACGCTGGCCGAGTTTTTTCGTTAATTAAAGACTACATATTCGCTCTCTTCACTCCAACTTATTTTCCTTCTTGTTTCAAGCCCTTCTTAGGGTTCTCGAACTGGTAAAGATAATCCCAACCTTTTAAGGTAGGTCTTCGAAAGTAGCCAGAAAGATGGATGTTGAAGAGTTTTCAGTTTTTCGGCCTTGTAGGAGAGAAATTGAGTCACTTTGGTTCGGGTGGCATTCGAGTGGAGTTTTTTGAAATAGTGATGTGTTTTCTTGACAGGCTGGCTTTCTGAGCCATTGTTGCTGTCTATCGTCTTGGGAGGAGATGTCTTTTTGAGGGTCTTTTTCAGCTGAGACAGATGTCTAGGCTTGATAAGGTTTAGCATTTATATTGTATTATACCTTTTTCTATTCTTAGCAGTTAATCCTCGATAGAATAATAAAAGCCTATAAGCAGCACCATCAAAAATAAGGGTCAAAACAGACAAAAATCATAATAATTAATATTACTCCTTTCAGATCTCCCTGTTTTATGTGTAATAGCAATACATCTGCGTCTTCTTCAGATATACCATCACCTCCGACCACACTGCTTTTGCCTACTCATTATCACATCGACCCGCTAACATTCTCTCAACAAATTTGTAATAATCTCTCATGTTTCGGGTTAGTTTGGTCCATAAGGTGAGATTGCTTAATTTAACAGCAATCGCGTTTAGTTTGTTATTGATGCTCCCGCCGAATACTAGCCCAGTGTCCAGGTTTATGACTATTCCTTAGTTGATGGTTAGCTTTGCCTTTTCTATAAGACCAGCTAGATTCAGTTTTTTATTCATGAAAATTTATATTTTTTGCCGATTGGACTTTCTGCTTTAGGACCATAGACCTAAAATGAGGCCCATAGGAGCATCAAGGTAGGTCTAGTGCTACTATCTGAGGGCACTCACAATGATGGGATTCACATAGGTAAGAGGCCTGATGAGCTCCAAGAACTACAAAATACTTTAGCTGACTTTTTATTTGTTGTTAGAGTAGAGAACTATCTTGACTTCTGCTAGACCGTAGGCTAGAAGTAACCCGCATAGTTTAGTTTATAAGATTTACTAATCTTATTTTTTCACATAGACTGGGGTGTTGTATAACTTGTTCTGAGTGAATCTCTAAACCATCTGGAAACTGCTCTCAAGTGGAGGGATATCAGCTGAAAACCTCAGGCCTGACTCACCAATGCAGCAGTCAATAGTCTTGTTGTAATCCGTGCTCTTTTGATGTAAAAAATTCAAAGACTGCTAGAGCTATTCTCCAATTTCAACTCCAAAGGCCACCTCACTCTTGAAGTCACAATGTTTCTTGACAATTTGCAAGCGATCGATAAGACTATTTGCCAATTTTTTAATCTAGCTGAAAAATTTCCATTGAGTCAGGAAACAGTAATACCGATTGAAGATGCAATTGCTGAGATCTTTGTCGTTTTTCTACAGAACGGTTTATTATGATTCACAAATTACGAGATAATCTCTTTCGGCGCTTTGCAATTTTTATTTCATTATGGGAATGACGAAGCACTCTCTATCTCTCTTTATGACCGAAGATCCACCGTCTTTAAAATATTGACTCGGGGTTAGTTTAGTGCGAGAGTTACACGGCGACAAATCTGGTACTTTCAGGTGATTGTCGCTATATATCAAGGCTAGATAGCCACTGAAATCGTGATCGGAGTCTTTAGGATACGAGTAGATGATGCAAGGGCCTACTTTATCAACTCCCGTCACAAAAAAATGCTAGAATATCGGTCGTGATTGCGTTGTTTTTTTGAAGAGGGATTTTTACGATCTGAGAGAGAACTACTTTCCCATGAATGGTCCAGGCAGAGGTATCTACCGAGTTGACATTGCCTTGAGGTTGATAGGTGCTGGTTCGTTAAAAGAGTTGTCAATTTATTTCTTTCTTTCTGAACTTTTTTTGATTAATTTTTGGATTGGAGTAATCTTGGTTTATTCTGATGGATCTTGATAGATTCAATTGTACTGTAGATAACCTTTGTGGATAGTTTGAGCTAAGACATCTACCCCATCTTTCCTATTGAATTCGAATGCTTCAGATTATCCTTTCTTGGCTTTACTGGCGAAGGCTACTCTTACTGTGTGATCTGTTACCCACCAAAAATATTGTTCTCTTCATCGCTGGAGTCAAGGAACTCCTATTACATTGTCATCTCCGAAGTGGCAGGTGATGGGGATGGGGGTGTCTTCTCGTACTTGGCTAAACTAATTTTGAGCTCTTCTATTTATTTGTAGAGCGAGCTGATTATATTCTTCGCCTTTTCAAGCTGTCTTTTTAGTTATTGATTTTAGCGTATCAACTCTCGTTTTTACTCCTTCTCAAACAGCATATTTAAATATATAGTTGAGTGAGGTACTGAGGCCTGAATGATATTAAGTATAACTACAGGAGAAAATATCAATGAATATAGTACAGTCACTCCAGTGGTACCCTAAAATACTGGAGGTCCTGAACAAATATACTCTGAGGATAATCGAAGTGTCGGCTATCCTTCTTGAGGCCTTGTTGATATATACTAAGTAATGAGCATTAATACGCTGAGTGTTAGGAATCTTGCTTTTCTTTGTACATTTTTAATAGACTAAATTTTTATATCTGCTCTTTTTGCTAATTCTAAGGAACTTTCTTGCTCTCCACCAAATGTCGCAGCTTCATTGCTTACTTGCATTTATTGCGGCGTTATGTTTTCCTGCTCTATGTCATTGTAGAGTTTCGATCCTGAAACGTTCGAAATGTTGAGGAAGTGAGATGACTAGCAGTTTAGATCTCATCTTTACCCGTTATTTTAGAAAAAGGGTTACTGTTTCTGCTAGTTGATAAAGCCTGAACTTTGGACCAAAAATCTTCTGTTTTAGGCTTCTATTTGAAAATTTATTAAGTGATGGACTCCTAGGCGAGAGAATGGCCTGACTAATCGACCTCATAAAATTATTTTTAGTATTTCCATAGGATCTTTTCCTCCATGGATTTTTCACTTTCCAAAACTGAGCTTTGGGAAAGTCTGGAGTTTTTTTTTTTAAGCATCTTATACATTGAGTAGTTATCATCTCCATAGGATAGGAGAGATGAATTCATCGTTAGGTTCAGCTTCTTCTCTAGAAAGGGATTCCCCAGATCTTTGCCCGACATAAAACGTTTATATTTTGACTAAAAATTAATACAAACAGGGCCTTAGCTAAACCATACTCAGTAGCCATATATCAAGGAATAATTCTCATAAAATCACAAAGCTCCACTGCCAGGAGGATTCATTATAGATTCGAAATATATCATGTGCTACTTCAAAACATTCGGAGGGGCTTATTAAATAAAGTTAAGTAGTCGTTCGAGACCACCTTTAAATCTCAAAAAATGAAGGCAACTGTTTTATTTGTCATTTTTTTGTGCATGAAACTGGCTAATTCGAAACCTCTACTCATTTTATGGGTCTATAAGACAAACATAGACAGACAAAAATTTGATATACATTTTCCGGGCATATGTATGCATCTGAGGGTAGTTGTTATTTTGGTTCATACATTTCAAGATAGTTTGATTTATGATATTTCTGAGCATATTGAGTTGAACATATTTTAGCTTTTTGTAAGAGTTAAATTGCTTGGAGTCATGATAAGATGTAATTGATGCGTAATTCTATTTATTTTTGAGAATGTCTGTGAGAGTTTCATACATATCTTTTGATATTATGTTAGACATTTCAGCACTTCTGGTAAGTTATCTGACCGATTGGCTCATAACTTCCTTCCTGATATTCCCGATCAGTAAATCCAGTTCTATTCTGACCTATGACTGAAATTCGAGAGGTTCTATAATCTATTTGCATTTCATAAGGGTATTGATTTCATGTAGTCTTGTTATGAAGGTAACTAGACTAATTTAAGAAGATTACAGCTCCAAGCCTTGAATTCTGCCCTCAGCCAGTTCCCCTAATAGAAAGTTGGTTAGTTGTGAGGTGTTGATCAGTTCAAAAAGGATAGCTTTAGTTTATGTTGGACCATCCTGATAATCCAGTAAAGATAACAACATAGATGCAGACAGTTCAGGTTAAGGTTTGTAGTTGGGATGAATTAGTTTAACAATTTGCAGTAGTCCCTTTTGACAATGCTGCAATTGGCTTCTTCCTTATCTCACTATCATTTTTGATATCGCCAGAGATAATTCGATATAATAAAAAATAAATGCTTCCTTTTGGCTTCATAGTATTCAATCAACAATGAAAGATTAAATTGAACGTATGTTCAGTAACAGTCTTGTAATAAAATTACAAAACGAGTGCTAAATATATTAATAAAGAAAGATGTATACAAACTATCGGCATAAGCATGCAAGCACCATCCATCTCAATTCATCTGAAATCCTCAATTCGTCTAGAGATGATTCTCGCAATTAATCAAGCTCATCTAAGAGGTTCAACCGAAAACAAACTAATGCTCTTGATAATAGCAGAACTTGCAGAACACCTAAAAATGTCTAAGGATAGCTCAAAAAACATCTTCAAGTCAAAAAAAGTAACCCATTTGAAACAAAAAAACTTAACTATGTCAGCAGTGGCTTCATCCGGCAATAAGATCTATTTCTCAAGTTAACCAGCACTCCCAGCAAAACATGTCTCTACACTCCACCTATCAGCACCGACAGAGGAACCTAGTCAACGCTTGGCAACAGATTTCAAGGAGGCCACTATGAAGGAAGGGACATAAGAACGGAGAAGAAGAAAAACTGTTCTGACCTAGAAGAGGAGTTATAGTTAAAAGCTGGAGAGATAATGATGCTGGAGGATGAGAATTGCAAACTGAAAGGAGAGATAAGTTCACTCTAATCTGAACAAATGAAAATGAGATTGGCTCAATAAAAGTAACACAAAGAGATTGTGAATAAACTGAACAAGCAAATAGACGTACTCAAGAAAGATCTAGCCGATAAAAATTAACAAATCAAACAATTTAAAAAGACGGAAGCCTTGCTCAACAGGTAGATTAAAGGGATAAAATATGACAAATTGATGCTTGAGAAGCAATTGTAAGAATTCTACAAGAAGAGATTGTCCAAAGATATCAAAGATCTGATGTCCTACAGGGAAATGTCACTGATGAGGCAGGTCTAAGAACTTAAGGAAGAAATAGACAGATAGAAATCTGACAAGGAAAAAGATATGGAGAAGGAAATAAGTCGGCTGAAATAAAAAGGTAGCTAGAAGGATAACAACATTCGCAAGCTGGAGGTCAAAAATCATACCCTTTCAAAAAAAAATCAAGACACTGAGGAAGAACTAAAGTTCCAAACCGACCAATTCAGCAAATGTTTCACTGATATTAAGTAAGCCAATGAAAGTTTGATGTCTCAACTCAAAAAAATCAAAAAGGAAAACGTCAAGTTAAAAAAAGTCAGGGAAATCATTCAATCTGGCTCAAGGAAGCACAGCTACTGTGTTTCAGAAGATTAAGATGCTGTTAGTTTTACCTTGTCGCCAAGAGAACCGTGATATTTGCATTTTTTGCATAGGTTATAACATTTAACACATCATCGTTTGATGATAGAACAGAAGGCCATCATCCACTAGATGATTCTGCTTGTGATGGGAATGCCTATTTAGTATTTGAAAAATCCTGCCATCAGCTTTACGACAAGATGAGGCTGATTGTCGATCACCTCAAAGCGAGTCCAAAACTCACTCAAGCTCTAAAGATGGACAGATTTTCTTAATTTTTATTTGGACGAAAGTACAAATCCTTTCTCCTTCGATATTTTCAGATGTCTTTTATCCCATTTGCCGAAATACTCGATGCTTTTAAATTTTAAGACCTATCCTTCTATTTCCTTTTCGAAGCAAACGTCAAGATTGGTGAAGTGGTTCATTGTAGCCAATCGTACCCAGAGTAGCTTAGAGAATAGCTAAGTGATATCAGTGTTCCTGACGTGGAAGATAGCTGGCTTGAGTTCATCCTCTTCCTCAATTTTGAGGATAACCTTTTTTGGCAGCTTGTTGGCATATATTTTTATTTTGCTGATGTTGGCGATAGGTATAGTGCCGAAGGAATGAGAGGTGACTGTGCATTATTAATCCTTCTTGATGACTTCAGAATGGTCTGATTTTTTATCACAGATCAACCTCATGAGAATGATGTCAGGAAAGAACATGCCTGTGGAGATAGCTTTTTCTAGTTTGTTGTTTTCGGATTCCTGACTTTAGAGGTTCTGGTTGACCTTTTTGATGAGATGGACATTGATAAGACTTTTGCTGGGATGCTGCTCCTCTTGTTGAATTTCCTAGTTGATATGTTATACTTCCATTACTGTTGATTGTATTAATTACCAATCAATGATTAGTAATGGGATTTTTTACAATCAATAGTATCAATAGTGTAACTATAATAAAATTATCCTTTTTTATGTTCCCCAGCGTGAACAGATAAGACTCCCTTAATAATAAAATCAAGGA
>Ga0100381_1003843_pt1 | contig 12856 bp, 10 predicted proteins | sample CryGeymeta201505_FD_80416 | JGI IMG/M metagenome (GOLD analysis project Ga0100381, IMG submission 80416) | Groundwater microbial communities from Crystal Geyser aquifers in Utah, USA - Crystal Geyser metaG 2015-05 | ecosystem: Environmental > Aquatic > Deep subsurface > Groundwater | place: USA...
ATTTTCTCATAAGTATATTAGCTCAAAGAAGTAATTTATTCATACTCATTTTTCAACTCCAAATATTTTAGGTATTTGGGAGGTAATGGTGATGATCGCAGCTGCATTTGTAAAGCCGATAGTAACCGGATGAGATAAAAAATCTACAAGAATTCATAATCTGAGTTTTCATAGGAGAATATAAAATATTCCAATGAAGAATGCTAATATAGGAGCGAGAGCAATATATTTTTCACTTCAGGGAATAGCAAAACTAGAAAGTGCAGTAAATGTCATGAGAGACATAATCGTGATGCTGCTCGTAATCATTTTTGGAGAAAAACCAAAGAGTGATGCGATTATTACTGGTATGAATGATGTATACAGACCAATTTGCACTGGAAGTCATGCAAGCTGGGCGTATGCCATTGATTGTGGAATAAGTACAAAGGAGACGGTTATTCACGCATATATATCCTTTTTTAGTACTGTAGGGTTCTTTAGCTTTGAAATCCAGCTGAGAAATGGAAAAATGTCTTTAAACATATTTGATGCTTGAGAATAGATATCTATTCTTTAATTGTAGCATATTTTTTCAATCAAGGACAGTATTATAGTTGGACTTTTATTATTATATTGTTCAAAATACTAGATACATTTTTTAAGAAAAATGGTCTATTTGTGATAGAGGCGCTGCTGATTTTAGGATCATTGATGAGTATATTTTCAGCTTCTGAGATACTTTTTCATTTAATTTTTGCTTTGAGAGTATTAAGAAAATTATTATCGTCTTTTCAAATATCATAGTATTTCAATGCTTCAATCTCAAAAGTAGCTTTCATCTCTGCTCAGTTTGATTGTGAATATATAATTTCAGAGAGACGAAGAGAGTCTTCATTTATTGATTTAATTTTTTCATATCAAACAATAGTTTTTTCATTTATGACGGTTTTTAGCTTTTGAATAATGCTTTCTGTATTATATGTATATGCTGAAATTGTTATTTCTCAAGTATACGTAAAGTTATCTTTTTCAGTTCAGTCTACAATGCCGTCTTCTATTTGGATATCTAATCATGAATATGTGATGGAGTTGTTTCATGTTACTATTTCTCGTCCAGTATTATTGGTGATATTATAGCTTTCGATTTCGTCTTTTAGGCTGTTATAGGCTTCTTTTTCTAATTTTTCTTGAAACAGTATTTTTGTAGTATCTATATCTTCTTGAGATATGACGCGCGTAATATTATTATTTCATCCTGCAAAATCACTGCTGCTTACTGCAAAAATTAATGCTCTATTTTCTTCAGAGAGTCATGGAAGTATCAAGGAAGTATCTTTTGGGATATTTCAATTCTCTCCTATGAAATTTCAAGAGGTATCTCGTGAATCTGCTACCACTTCAGTATCAATGGTTCATCATGATATATCTCAAAATCAATCGGTTGATCCAGCGGGTACATTTACCCATTTTTTAATACGAAAGACATTTCATGCACTATCTTGGAACCTTGTTTCAGGCCTGAGAGCTATATCTTCAGATGTGAGGTTGGTAATGGTTATGTTTCATCTTGCCACACCTCAATCTTCAACTTTTATATTTGTTGCTGAGTAGGTGTTTGATGTGAAGAATTTTTTTGTAACTCTCTCAAGCTTGATAGTATTATTATTTCCTAAAATACTACTTTCAGCATTTTCATCAAGTATGAAGTTCAGAGCCTCTTTTCTGACGGATGTTTCTGGGGAAATTACAACCGTGGTCTTACTAATTGCAATGTAATATACAACTCAAAATAAAAGAAGCGAGAAAAAAAAGATAGCAATAAATAGACGAAAAGATTTACTATGATTTTGTGAGTAATTAGTTATTTGATGGATTTTCTTATGATTCACGATGAGATTTTTTAATTCTCTTTTATATTGTCATAAGATATAAAAAAAATACTGTTTTACCGTAAAATTATGGTTCATAATATTCGGGAAATACTCACTTTTTTTCAGATCTTGTTTATTGGTGGGGATTCATATGTTTTTACATATTTTTTTTCCAACAACATCATTGGTGTGAATCGTGATATTTTTATCCTTAGATTTAGATTGAATAATCTTGAGAGAAATATGATTGTGAAGTATTGGATGTCACACAGGAAAAAAGAGAACAAGCTCGTCAGAATTACTTTTCTCTATTTTTTCGACTATATCAATAATAGTATCTTGTGCACGGATTTGAATCATGATTTACAGTTAGCCGAATTACTTTACAAAAAAGATATTCACTATAGACTTAAAATCAAGCTTACAATGAATTTTTTTCTATGCAAATAAAGTTTCTTGATTCTATTATACAAACACTCGAAGAATCTCTCATAGAAGATGTATCCAATACAATATCATGAGATATTATTTTTCATCAGTGATACAATCAAAAAATAGATGAATATTCAGATATATTACATCATTCTCATAATTGGATTTCCCAGTACCAAAAAAAACTCTCTACCGATTATGGTATTTCGAATTTAAAAATAAAATTTACGAATAATAGTTGATACTTTATTGAAGTTTCAAGTTCTCAGATTTGAAAAGTGCCAGAGAGTTTTCTCTTTAAGCAAAGTCTGACACAAGTAAGTAGATATATTACACCTGAATTACAGGAATATCAGGAAAAAATACTTGAAGCGAGCCAAAATATACAAGCACTACAAAAACAATTATTTTCCTGAATTTGTAATGATTTATTATGACAAAATAATGAATTTTATAATATTTCTCAATCAATTACACTGATTGATTTTTATTCAAATGCTGCGTTTGTATCTCAATCTCAAAACTATATTACTCCAGAGATATTAGACTCAAATGTATTTGAAATTTCAGAATGAAGACACCCAATAATTTCTACTATACAAAAAGACTTTGTATCCAATAATCTTCATCTTTCACATAATGATAGAATCCATGTTGTTACAGGACCTAATATGGGATGAAAGTCTACTTTTTTACGCCAAAATGCACTTATTGCTCTTATGGCTCATATCTGACTTGATGTACCTGCACGCCTTGCAAGAATATGAATGATAGATACTATTTTTTCACGTGTATGAGCAGGGGATAATTTGTTCTTGTGACAGTCTACCTTTATGGTAGAAATGCAAGAAATATCATATATTTTACATCATGCTACAAAAAAAAGTTTCATAATCATAGATGAAATAGGAAGGGGAACCAGTACATATGATGGTATGAGCCTTGCTTGGTCAATATTAAAATACATATATACCAAATCACAATCTCGAACACTTTTTGCGACTCATTATCATGAAATTATTGATCATGTTTCAGAAATGTCATGAGTTTCAAATTATTCAGTTGCCGTTTCTGAAAACGAAGAAAATATAGTATTCTTACGCAAAATAATCCCATGAGGTATTAAGAAGAGTTATGGACTTGAAGTTGCCAGGCTATCATGAATTCCTAGTGAAATTCTTCATGAAGCAAGGAACTTTATGAAACATTTTGATGAGAGCAATAATTTTCAACAACTCTCACTGACTCCAGTTGATTTCAGAGAAGTGAGCCCAGAGCATGAAATATTAAAAAAAGAAATCCTTGAGATAGATGTAAATGAAATGACTCCGATGCAAGCGATGCAAAAATTAATTCAATTCCAAGAGCAGGTTAAAAAAATGAAATAATCAATAGCATTTTTTCAAAAAACTTGATACATCAAACGTTGTGTGTAATATTTTGTCAATATTTACATATTATTTTTTTCTATTATGAATTTTTTAACAAAAAACTTAGGTTGGATATTATTGCTAATATTCTTTATTTTTATGCTTTTTATAATATCTACGAGCAATACTACAAATAATACTCAGTCTTGAAGTACTGCTACATCAAGTGGCGAATTGGTTGATGCTGAAGATACGTTAGATGATCTTATCGACATGCTTGATGGAGAAGAAAGTGCTTCATGAACGACACTTGAATATTCTACTGAATCTAGTTCAGGAAGTGAGAGTGAAGAGGAAATGCAAGAAGATGTTCAAGAAGAGGAAGAAGATAAAAAATGATTTTTTGATTTTCTATTTTGAGGGGATGATGAGGAAGATGAGTCTGTAGAAACAAATTCTTGATCTACTCAATCTGGAACTACAAATCAAACAAGCACTGGCATGATAGATGATTCTCAAGATACAGATACAACTCCAGTAGATTCTTCTGATACTGATTCACAAATCGAGAGTGAAGTAATTCAAAGTAAGGATGATGGACTCGTAAAAACATCAGGAGACAAGGCTACAACATATAAAGATACGAGTGCCTATGACGAGTACGTTGCAAGCCTCCCATGAAATAATATTGTGGCAAAAGTTTGAAATAGATACACCGTTTGAGTGAAGGCTCTTAAGTTGAATAATAAGTATTTTAATCAAAGTCTATGAATTCTCTATTCAGGAGATACACTCGAACAAATTTGAACAGAAAATTCATATGGATGTTTTGAGGTACGAGTTATAAGTTCTAAAAATACTAAGATGAATGCAGGTGTATGATATGTTTGTAAAAAGTGGCTAAAAATGGATACAAGCAATGATGCCTCTCCAATTTCAAATCCAGAGACTCAAGTAGATGATATTCCAAAAGAAAATACTCAAACACCTGTTGAGGTTACAACGTATATAGGTGATCAAATATCAGTGAGTGATTTATTTATTGTCCTTGATAATGTTCCACTTGAAAAATGAGATATTATAGATCAAGTAAGTGAGACGAATATATATACTGGATGTTTCTCAGCACTCGTTCGAGAGACTGATATCCTTCCTTCAAGAGGGAAAGTAATTACTGCATGTTATAGAGAAATAAACTAATTGATTTATCATAGAAAGTGTATATGCTTTTTTGAGATATACACTTAAGCAGTCAGAATGGATAAAAAAATTATAATTTTGCATGATACCTTTCTCTATAAGTGAGGGGGAGAAAGGCTTATACTCATGATGTGAAAAATATTAAAAGCAGATATTGCATCTTGATTTTTCAGTCCTGGAAGTTTTAATCTCAGAGCAGAGTGATTTACAGGAAAAATGATAGAAGTTTCTTCAGAGGTCTTTACAAAGGGGATCAGGCATCTAAAACTCAAATGGAATTTTCTCACAAATACAAAATTTTTGCGTGAATACGATGTAGTAATATTTAGTGGTGATTCAATTTCAGCCGTAAGAAACTGCAAATCAGAAACCAAGAAAATATATTATTGCCATACACCACCTCGATATATTTATGATTTACATGAGTTATATCTTGCTAAAGTACCCTTTCTCATTAAACCATTTTTCAAACTTGCTTGTTATATTTTTAGATTTCTCTATGAACGAGACATTTCTAAAATGGATATAATTTTAACAAATTCAAAAAATACTCAGGCAAGAATAAAGAAGTTTTTATGATATGATTCGATAGTGTTATATCCACCTGTAGATATGACAAGATTTACGAATTTGTGAAATAAGTGATATTTTTTGAGTTTTGCTCGACTTGCAGATGCAAAAAGAGTAGATAGAGTTGTGGAAGCATTTAAAGAAATTCCAGATCAGAAACTGATTGTTATTTATGGAAAAAATGATCCTCAAAAAGAAAAAATATTTTCACTAGCGCAATGACATAAGAATATACAGCTTGTGACGCTAGAAAATAACGATGACTTATATGAGTATATATGAAATGCAAGAGCAACAGTGTATATTCCCATTGATGAAGACTTTTGAATGAGTCCAGTAGAATCTATGTCAGCATGAAAACCAGTATTATGAGTGAATGAAGGAGGATTAAAAGAAAGTATCATACATAAAAAAACTGGATTTTTAATCTCACAGAGAGCTGAAAAACAAGAGATTATAGAAGCAGTAAAATATCTCAGTGATGAAACATGTGAATCAATGAAGCAAGATTGTATTTTGCAGGCTCATAACTTCTCACTTTGAATGTTTGAGGATCAGTTACAATCATATATATAAAAAATCCCCAATTGGGGATTTTTTATATATATGATTATTATTTGTTAATTTCTTCAAGGGCCTGCTTTTCTGTATCTACTGTTGGTATAATTGTTGTAATACCTACAAGTTCTAGAACATCTTTTACTCCTTCATCACAGTTTGAAATGTACATTTTTCCATCATTATCTTCAAGATTTGAGAATACATCTGCGATATATCCTATAGATTTTGAGTTAAGATACTTGAGTCCAGTGAGATTAAAGATAATTTTTCTATCTGAAAAATCACCGATTTGTTCATAAATCCCGGTAAATGTATTATCTGCATTCGTCTCATCTAGCTCACCCGTGAAGTCAAAAATAGTAACTCCGTTTTCTTCTCTTTTTTTAATTTCAATAAGCGTTTCCATACAGTAAAAATTTATTTGTAAATATGTATATACCAGTATTATATCCTAAAATGTAATCAGCTGCAAATTTTAACTGACACTTTTATTATTATGTTGAAAGATTTTAGTCTAGAAGCTATTAAAACACTTGATATTCCAATAATATCTCCATGTCTCATTTTTATGTATTGAGACTTATGAGCTTGAAAAACAACACTCAGTAAAGAAATAATTTCACGCTTTACGCACTCTGAGCACATTGTGACATCTCCTACCTATGTATACTATAATAGATATGAGGATATATATCATTTTGATTTATATCGGATGAGGGACTATGATGAGTTTGTCTCTATAGGTTGAGAAGAGATATTAGATAATAATTCTGGCATTATTCTCATCGAATGGCCAGAATTACTGGAACCCTATTATGTTCCTGATATAATTATTCGTCTAAAAAAGACTCAAGAAGATACTGTCCGAAGTATAGAGATACTAAGGAATCAAAAATAAAAAGCATATTTTCAGATATGCTTTTTATTTGTTTGGAAAATATTATTCTTCTTGCTCGGCATTTTTTATAATCTCTCCAAATCTGAAATACTCAGTGATTCGTAAACCAGTAAATTTTCACAAAAAGAAATTAAATGGAATCAGAATAAGAAGTATTTCTGGATAGGCAAAAAGAAACACGAGAAGCGGATCTATATAAAAAAGTGCAAAACATAACAATGCTACCACACAAGTTCACCATATACTTTTTTTATATTCTCTATATTCTTTTGTCGTAATAATAGAAATGAATCTCTCAGATACGAGAAAGAGTAGTACGACATATATAATATTTTGTAGGGGAATATTGATGTAATCAGTATATTGGGTCAACTCATAGAAGAGCATGAAAAATAGAAGATTTGCAATGGTGATAAGACTCACTTTAGGAGTGTATAAGAGAGTATATTTATTGAGGAATCGAGCAATAAGGAGATTAAACACAAATAAAAATCACAGAACAAAGAGTGTAAAAATAACTCAAAGCTTAAAGAACATAATAGCTAAGAACACTGGAATAATATTTCACAGTGTAGAAAAACCAATTATATGCTTTGAAACCGATACAAAAGTAAGAAAAATGGGAATCAGAAGTATGATGTAAATATCTGAATTTTTTACTCATGAAAGCGAGAGTTCTTTTATGAAATTTGATACGAATAAAATAGGAGATATTTCTATATTTGTATTTATATCTCTATAATCATAGCTTGATCTATCAAGTCATGATTGGAGCTCTCCAATCATTTGAGGAAATTTCAGAATTTGCATTTTTGCAAAATCATCGATGATAAAACCTTGGCCTACAATATTTTTTCCAGCAATACTATTTTCGATATAATTTTGTAATAATACATTATTGTAGGAAGACATAAGTATAAAATTATACTTGGTTTCTGTTCATAAGCTTTGAGTTTCAAATTTTGAGAGAGTTGAGAAAATATATTCTTTTCCTCACCATATAACTATATAATTTGCATTTGCTTCATAGAGTCTTGAAAAATTTTCTAATTCGTTACTGATTCGTATTTGGTCAATATTTGATTCATCAAAATCTCATATTTGGTAAAAAAATACTCATGCATCAGCTCAGGCGTTAATATAGTCTTCGAGCTCTTTTTCTGGAAGAGTCCCATCGTAAAACAGAGGAATACTATAAGAATATACAAGTGGAAAAAAAGACTGTGTATAAATGAGTGTTTTTTCTGAATCTGTTACAAGATTTCACGTCTCAGGGTCAACATCTTGGCTATAGATATTGAGTGAAATTTGCTTTTTTCAAGGACTTTCAAAGCTCACATTGAGAATATTTCCATCTTGAGATTCTTGTCCAAATATATCCCAACTATACGTAATTCGCTTTTCAGGATATATTCACCTTATTTGTTCATCTGTATCTTCTAATGAAATAGTATAAGGATTATTTATATATATTTCTTTTTTATATTGAATATCAAGCGTATCAATTTCTTGCCCAATTTGGACTCAGCTTCCAGTATCAATATTCTCATTTTCATTTACAGCATATGCTCATATATGAGAAGATAGCAGGAGAGTAAAAAGACTGAAGAGTGTATATTGTAAAATATTTTTCATACTCATTATTTTTATTTACGACTAAAAATTATTGCAAAGGTTTTAAACATGATTTTCATATCAAGCAGAAAACTCCAATTTTCTATATAAAATATATCCAGTTTTGCTTCTATTTCGAAATTATTTTGCTCTCTTCCATTTACCTGAGCCATTCCTGTTATTCCTGGTTTGATGGTTAAGAGACGTTTTTGATATTTTTCATATTTTTCAACTTCTCTTGGCTGGTGTGGCCTTGGTCATATGATACTCATTTCTCATAGAAGTACATTTAAAAATTGAGGGATTTCATCAAGAGAATATTTTTCCAGAAATTTTCAAATGCGAGTTTTTCGAGGATCTTTTGAGATTTTATAGAGCGCTCCGCTTCGTCCATTATTTTTTTCAATGAGATTTTTCTCAAACTCTATAGCAGGATCATCTTGGTTTTTTATTCCGTAACTTTCTTTAATACAATATTCCCACTTTAGATATCGAAACTTAAAGCAGTTAAACAGCTTGCCATTCTGTCAAATACGTACATTTTTATATATAACAGGTCAGCTTGGGTCTTCAAGTTTTATTAAAAGAGCAATAAGTATATATACAGGCAGTCAGATTATGAGAATGCTCACACTTACTATGATATCAAAAAATCTTTTCCATATTCTCTTCCAATTTTCAAGGGGAGTATTTTCGAGCTCTATAACTGGGGTTTTGTTAATAAGGGAAAGGGTCGTATTTGTTTTGGTGACATCAAAGTTATTTGTGATATATCGATATCTTACTCCGTAAATACGTGAGAGCTCTCAAATAGCATAAAGGTCTTTTTTGCTGTAATCACTGTCGATGTAGAGTATCTCATCACAATTTCCTGAACTCATATAGGATTCAATAGTTTCTATGTCAGAAAAGTATTTTATTTTATACTCTTTTTGTTGTTCACTATTTGCATATCAGAGAATATTATACACTTTTGCTCCCTGTATATCTAAGAGTATAGGCTCGAGATGTTTTTTCGATACGTTTGAAATAATAAGTATATTTCTTTTTGAAATGACACCTGTTCGAAGGAGAAATCATTGAAAAATATTGAGAATGAGTCGAATAAGAATGCTTCAAAACATTCATAAAATCATGGAAAAGAGAATAATGAGTCGAGGTATCTCTTCTCAAGTATAAATAATTCCATTTCATAGATAGATCCCTACAGAATAGAATACAAACCAATACATAGAATATCGTATGATATCGAGAATTTCTCATATTTTTGAATTTGATATTTGCAGGGAATAGAGTTTGTGGCTTGCAAAAAGTAGTATGTAGAGGAATGCTCCATAAAATCAGAACGATACAAGCGCTTCACTTGGAAGTGTTTGGATTGGGAGTACAACGCCAGGTATTCCATCAGTAATTAGTCGTATCTCTCTTGCAATAAAAAAAGCAACATACATCACGAAAAAATCGAGAGGAACTCTCATAGAAGAAAAAATTATTTCGTGTTTTTTCATAGTATCTTAAAAATTGCAATCTGATATTTTTTTTATAGTATAATCAGGATTGTATTCTACTCAATAAATATTTAAATATGCATTTTTTTTGAAAGAAAAAACAAGTTCCAAAAAAGGACTTTAAAGGCCAATTGTGAGATATTGGTAATGATGTGGTTTTTATATATAAAAATTTTCTTCACCTCAACGTATCGAAAATAGTTATTTCTACTTGGAGTATACTTTTAGGAATTCTGTTTTTTCTTCCATTCTTTTTTCTTGCGTTTATTGTATGATTTATAGACCCAATTGATTGGCTTGAAATTGTAACTTTTATCTTTCTGGGACAAGATGTCTCTCTTGAACTCGTTGCTGGGCTTGCAGGACATCCATTTTGGCTCGCAACTATCATGTTTCTTGTCTTTACGGCATTTGCGGCTTTTATGCTCGCATCAAGTTATTCGTTGTTTCTGCTATCGCGATTAGCTCAATGATATATCGAGAGAAAAAAACTTGCTGTGAAAGAAAATCTGTATTTTTCACGTAATTATATCACGACATTTATTGTGATTTTTGCACTCAATTTTGTATATATTTTAGCTCCTATTATTATATGAGCCTGATGTATATTCTTCTTGTATTTATTTTTAAATGCTTGATATATCTGAAATGCTTGATTTGAGCTTCTATCATTCCTACTCGCAATCATATTTTCTATAAGTATTCTGTATTTAGGATACAGACTCTTATTTGGATATATTATTCTCGCGGCAACTAATGATGAAAAAGATATTAAAAAAGCAAGATACTATGTAGCAGAATCAATTCGTATCACTTCAGGGAAAGTTTTTTGAAAATTTTTAGTCGTGTTTATTATCTATGCTATTGTCATTTTTCCATTTTACTCACTGGAAAGCATACTTGATAGAAAGCTCTGAGATCTTTCTGCTGCGATGAGTTATAAGACTCAAACTCTCGATAACATCGATGATGCTGAAGTTGCTTATTATGAATATATAACGAAAGAGTACAGTGAACTAAGTAGTGAACAAATTTCTTCACGAATAGGAGTATTTACTTGGATATCAGTATTTTATTCTATTCTACTGTATCTCTTACTCTCTGGACTTTTTGTCTTTGTGATGACGTCATTTTATACAAGAATACTCAATAAATAATTTGAATTGAAAATACTAATTTATGGTGATGTATATGGGAGAATAGGGAGAAAAGCTCTTGCAAAAGAATATAAAAAGATGCAAGAATCCTATCATCCAGATATCACAATTGTAAACATTGAAAATATTACCTCAGGACGTGGGCCTGTTACGGAGCATGCTCAATTTGTAGAAGATTTATGAGTAGATTTAATGACTCTTGGAGATCATAGTTTTGATAATATGCCAAATATTTGAGCATACTTTGAGAAAGAAAATGGAAAAATCATACGGCCTGCTAATTTTTACGAACTTCCATGAGAAAATCTTCCATGAAATGGTGCACAAATCATAGAAAAAAATGGCTATAAAATACTCGTTGTTCAGTTACTTTGAGAAGTATTTATGTCTCATAAAGTGTATAATCCATTTTTAAAAATAGATGAGATTTTAGAATCGTATTCGCCTGAATCATATGACATATTGATTGTGGAGTTTCATAGAGAGACGACAGCTGAACTCTACGGTATGGCGCATCATCTCTCATGAAGAGCCGCATTGGTCTATGGAACGCATACACATATACAAACAAATGATGCTCATATTTTGCAGTCCTGAACTGCTCTTTTGACGGATATTGGTATGAATTGACCATTTGAGAGCGTAATTGGAGCAGAGTTTGAGTCGGTAAAAAAGAGATTTATGACCTGACTTCAGCGTTGAAAAATAGAACAAAAGTTAAACTGAAAGTATATTATTAATGCGCTGCTAGTTGATGTGAATGAGAAAACGTGAAAAGCTGAAGAAATTGAGAACATTTCCTTTACTTGAAAATTGAAATAATTTATGAAAGTTCGTTTTATACTATTAATTCTCTTTATCAGTTCTCTTGCTGGAGCTGGGAGTTTTTTTTCGCTGCTTCTGTACTTTGATCCATATAGTTCTGTGAAGCTGGCGCTTTCACTGCTTGCAATTAGTTTTGTTTTTATGCTTCTTGGGATATTGACATTATTCTTATATTTTTGTAAGAAAATATATTATAGATGATGAGTCGGAATGTACCACATATATGCAAGTCTCAGACAGTCTGTTTTCTTTGTTTTTTTCATTTTATGAGCTATAGTATTTATGAGTTTTAATATTCCAGTTATCCTACCTTTGGCACTGTTAATATGAATACTCATATTATTAGAACTATTTATTCAATCTCTCCGCTAGTGAAAACCATTCATAAAATTACTCTTTCAGCTTTTGCTTTTGTATTGATTATTCAAGTTTCTTTTGCAGCACTTTCAAAAGATGATGCTGCTATGATATTGAATAATTTTAAAAATCAGGAGAAAGAAATGATATTTGAAAGTGATAAAGTTCTTTTAACTGAAGAAGATAAAAATATTCTTTCTACGTACCAAAGAATTGGGGTATTTGATACTATTTGAGATCAGATACAATCTAAGCGTGAGTATTTAGAAAGTCAAAATGAAAAAATTGTGAATAGAGCACAATCTTTAGAAAAATCTATTGGGCAACTGGATGCCGATATTGCTGAGCTTGTTGAAGAAGTGAATGATATAAATGCTAGAATAGTTGCGACAAAAGATAAAATTGATACAAATACACAGGCAATTGCTTTACTTAAGAATAAAATTTCAAATAACACTCAAGTATTGCTAGAATATTTGGTATATTTATATAAAAAATGAGAATTTATTAC
>Ga0100381_1003856_pt1 | contig 12824 bp, 9 predicted proteins | sample CryGeymeta201505_FD_80416 | JGI IMG/M metagenome (GOLD analysis project Ga0100381, IMG submission 80416) | Groundwater microbial communities from Crystal Geyser aquifers in Utah, USA - Crystal Geyser metaG 2015-05 | ecosystem: Environmental > Aquatic > Deep subsurface > Groundwater | place: USA...
CGTACCCCGTAGCGTTACGATGCCGGCACGCCAGTCGATGTCGCTGATCTTCAGGCTGGCTATCTCGCATGACCGCAGCCCCATATCCAATGCGCAACGAATGATGGCGTATCCGCGCTTGGGTCAACGAAGATCGTCGGTGAATGAGTTCAGCAGGCGCTCGATCTCGTCCGGCTTGAGTGCGCGTGGCAATGATGCCAGCTTCCAGTGAACGGGATTCAGAATGACGGCGGTGAGCTTGCCTATCGGATCGCCGCAAGTTGCCCGATAGCGAAGATAGCTCCGCAGTGCCGCTGCGAGACGCGATGCGTTGGAAGACGACCTATGCGCTTCCAGTTGGCTGGCAAGGAATTGGCGAACGTCATCGGGGCGCAGCCGCGATATATCGATAGCGCGATCCTTGAACTTCTGTCGCAGCAGCATTCCCGCGACGTAAAGGCGATCCTTGCGCGTACCAGCTGCCAACCCTCTTACGTCGCGTAGATGTTCATCGTAACGGCGTAGTTCGTCAGCAATATGTGCCTGGAATGATGCAGATGACCGAGCCTTCGGCGTAGCCCAGTGCGATGAGATGGGTTTCATAATGACCTCCTGAGGTGGGGTCACCACTTCAGACGATCATTGAAATTATGTCGAGCTTGCCGTTACATCAATCGTCGTAGAGCCATGCTGCGCATGGCGTCCGAAACATGCCACCTCCGATAGTCCACATAATCGAGCGGTCTACATAATCGGCCATTGCTGCCGGTGGCGAACGCCGTCGATTAAGTCAGCTTCCGACCCCAAGCAGACCCCAAAGAGAATTTCAATGATGGGACTTTTCTCCGCCCAAGCGGGAGCTGAACATTTCTGAAGACGCTGCAAGACCATCCTGGCGCAATGTCCGCAGCTATTTCGAACAATCACATTTACTCCAATGCCGCTTTGCAGATTTCTACATGGCACACATCCCCTCTTCACTCCGTCCCCAGCGACCCATAAAATAATTTCAGCTTGCCTTCGATATTCTCCATGGTCGGCTCCGGCCCTCTCCTCACGCTGCGAATAAAATCATCCAGCTCCTGAAAGGTGGGTTTGGCCTGGGCCAATACTCCTTGGCGGCCATGCTCGACAGCGTTGGCTGGAGCATTACCGTTAAGCGCGGCGAGCAGGGTGAGACGGGCGCATTCGAAGAGTGCGCCTTGCTCTTCGGTAAGCGTTGTGGTTTTTCGGTAGGCATCCATGTATCGCTGCATGTCGTTGAAGTCCACATTGCCGCCAGTCATCATGCGCAGTACGTCGCAGACAAAGGTATAGACGGCTTCGTTGGCCTCGTCGTAGGCAGCAAAGCTGTTAAACAGTTGTGACTCGCTTGGATTCTCCACATCGTTTTCGATGGCAAGGTATCCATCGCTGCGCATTTTGCTCAGGATGAGGTAGAGCGTTGCCAATAGTTGCAGATAGGCGCTCAATTTGTGGCCAGATACTAATTTCATGAAAAATCCTCCCCGATCCGACCCTCGCCAATCAAGCGGTCCAATACCGCAAGCATTTCATTGAGAACTTCGCGCGCGTATTTCACCCGGCTATCCTCTTGCGGCAGGTTATCCGGATTGCGTCCCTCAAACTTGGCTACCAGGTCGTCGGTGATCATGGCGGCAGCGCGCAGGGTCAAATTGCGCATGACGGCCTTGGCAATCTCCACATCTTTCAAGTACCACAGGATGTACATCAACGACTCCGAACTCACTTCGCGCAGCAACCATCGCCAGGCATTGTCGGAAAGTCGCTTCAAAGGCCATGCGGATTCGCGCCAACTGGCCGCAACTTCTGGCGGTGTGAGCTCCAGATTTGGCGACGGGATAAGGGTTTGTCCTTGGTGCACAAGGGTTTCGAAGGTGGCGGCATTCAGGTCTATATCGACTTTGATTTCGCTCTGTTCAACGTGCAGAACATAGAGTGACGATTCGCCATCCTTCGATAGCTGAATAACCGGGTTGTCGAGTCGTAACGTAATGGCGTGAGTCATGGCGTTAACCTATTTCGTCGAACCAAAAATTGATCGGAACCAGTCTCTCAATTCATAGTACGAATTCATCCGTTCCCACTTCCAGGTTGATAATCTCTCCATCATTTTTTCAAGCCAGTTATGTTCTGGCCTTTCCAGCAATTTTTCCATTCGCTCTTGCCAGGCATCCATTTCTTCCGGGGAAAGCCTTTCTTCTTCAGGCCACGGCTGGCCTTCCATCAGGTGCGGGAGGTTTTCGATACAGTCGGCGGCATCTTCGGCCTTGATGGGTGTGGCAGACTTGTCTGGATAATCTTCCCTAACCATCTCGCGCGCGAGTTCGCTGAAAGCCCCCAGCGCGCGCCGCGACCACTCTGATTCAAGCCCTCCCGTCACGACAAACAGCGCGTCAAGGGCTGTAATCGGCATGCCGTCCAGACAGCGTTTAAACGCATCTTCATCCAGCACCAGCATCTGCCGGGACAAATCCAGAAGTTGCGCCAGTTGATCTTTTGTCGCACGCGACGCTTCCAGCGCAGTCAGCGCATCATTCACCCGGCTATAAACACCGGGAGCAAAATTCCCCAACAACGCCTCACCCTGCTTTTCGCAGTCCTTGCGCAAACCTTTCCACACCAGCTCGGACAACCCGTCCTGCAAACGAGCCAGCAGATCATGGCTGTATGGGGCATTCACCACCAGACAAAACAAATCCTGCAAATACATCTCACGCATCAGCCCGCACAAATCGCGGTAACCCAACGCCAATAATCGCGGACGTAATGCTGCGATTGCTTCCGCCCATTCGTCAGGTGTGCGCTCCATGCTGGCAACCACATCCGGTGGCGGAACCATATGGGGGATGACTTTGAGATTAACTCGGCTCATGATTTTGTCTTGAATTACCTGCGAACGCGGTTAGGTGTTTATCAAGGGCTTTAAGCATGGAGATGTTTATTTGTAATCGTTCAGTACAACGATCAATTACCGTCACGCACCAACCGTATATAGCGTCCATATCCGCGGACATTGGCCTCGTACATGCATCCACTACTGAAACAAACGCCCGGGGCGCTATATGGGATGTCAGATAATTGCGAAGCAGTCCAAAACCAATTTGATGGTGTAGTCGGAAAAACCGTGGAGTCAATCGATGGATCAACAAATTGTTTATCGATAATGCTAGATAGCTCCTTATTAGTTGGCACACGCCAAGCAACGCCAGTGCGACTAGATTCAGATTTGGCATGTTGAAATAAATTTCCGTAGTCAAATTCGATAGCCTTCCCTGTGCACGCACCTTTGCCGTACACCATGCCCTCCGCACAACGTCGCCAAATTAGCCCCGTTTTTTTATCGGCAACTTCTGCACCATCAATAGAAGTTACGTAGCGCAGTGGTAGTGCGGCAGCTATACCACGCACAAACCGCACATAGTGATTGTCGCTCTTACGGTTGAACTGGTTGTAGTCGCCATCGCTAAATGCCCAGAAGTAGCCTGGGGTACCAGCGAATGGAGAGGCAGACCAAAACCAATCTGATGGCATAGCCGGAAAAGCCTTATGGGCAATCAGTGATGGATTGGAATTTTTGTCAACGATGCCAAAAGACTCTTCTATCTTTGGCACTCGCCAAGCAATACCTGTGCGGACTGTTTCTGCTTGGGCATGCCGCAAAGCTTCATCATATGTGAACTTTCGAGCCTTTCCAGTGCATGTGCCACCACTGAACTCCATGCCTTCCGCACAGCGCCTCCAAATCAGACTGGTTTTGGGGTCGGTTACCTCAGTGCCATCACCAGAAATTACATAATGTTGGGCAGGTGCAGCAGTTTTCCTCGACGCTGCTAAACTTTTGGCTTGTGCTGTTGAATCGACTTTGGCTTTTTGTGCCTGTTGTTGTGTTTGTTGCGAACGAACAACTTCCGTTTGCGCTTGTTCTTTTTTCGTTGCAGCCAATTTCGCTGCTTGCGTTGCGGCCTGCAACTCTTGTTGACGCGCAACTTCCTCCAGCCTTTGTTCTTCCTTTATCTTCTCTGCTTTCTGGCGATTTGCATTTTCCTGTTGAGCCTTCTCCGCTGGTTGTTGGCTGATTGTTATTGGCTTGATCGAGGCAGCAATAGACTGGGTTGTATCGACCGACCGGACCTCCTTGTGCCCTGCACTTAACTTTTGCACACCCCAAGCAATGACGCCGACAGCAAGTATACTGGCCGCGATCTTTGCGTAGGGTTTCCAACGGTGGTCCTGTTGTTGTGCGATTACCCCCCGCTTGTTGATAAGTGTTTCTGGCGCAGATGATTGCCGTAGCGGCACCGCCGCAGGTGTGAGTTGCTGAGATGGGAACTGAATAGCGTCATAATCTTCGGAATTCGTGGTGAACCTGGTAACTTCCACTTCACCATGAGTTCGTGCCCGGGTAAGTGCGTCGTCAATCCTGCGGATATAATCCCGATGCGGTTTTTCCGGTGCTGCTTCACCTACCCCATGGCTACCCCAGCTGATAAGCTCTTCGGGGAGACTGGATATTAGTGCCTCCACCTCGGGAGTTTGAGCTACAGGGATGATGCGCCCTTCCTCTCCATCTCGAATGTCCGCAAGCAACCGTCCCAACCGATACAAATCTTCACGCCAGTCGATGGATTTGAGTTTTTCAAGGGGTGATGGCTGTATCGGATAACGTTGCCAGAATCCTTGGTCAAACTGCACCGACTCCCACTCACGATGCTCTCCTCTTTCCTTCAATAGCGCCCTGGTTTCCATTTCAATCGCTGCAAGCACTTTCTTCAAGTGGGGCGAAATCTGGGCATCAGGACCATATCCAAATGGCAGCATGCAAGGTGGAGTTTGAGTTCTGTCAATCGAATAGCCAAAATCAATCAGCGTAAGTTTATCGAACTCCAGTTGAAAACTTAGACTTGAGGTATTGGCACCATTGCTATCAGTAGGGGGCTGCAAGCTTCGGGCATTGATACAGACATTCCCCGGATGCAGATCGCAATGAACCAGATTGTTTTCGTGAATGCCCTCTAGCGCGCGCAACAGCTCAAGTGCCATCGTCAAGTAGTTCGCTGGGAAAATCAGCCCATGTACAAATAGGCCTTTGCCGGAATGTACGGGAATGCGTAACCAGTCGGAAAGCGTTGGGCCTTCGTTTTTTGTTTTGATCAAATGCTGCGTATTGCGTTTCTCAGAATCTTGCAGACTCAAGAATGTGCCGCTAACACGAACCATCTCTTTTGCGCGATAAGTATGCGCCACATGGTTATCTGACAATTTCGCTAAAAGTGCGAACTCCCATTGATTGAAAGCTGCGAGCTCATGATTGCCTAAGTAAGTCTTGCTCCAAATGGCAAGGCCTGATTGCTGGTCCCACTCGCGCCATAAATCCACACACCCTTCGGCCTTAAATTTGGGATTTCTTTCACTGCCAATAGGGCGCTGTGGCAACAACTTATCCAACACGTCAGACCAAACCAATGGCTCGGTCTCAGACTTGAACTGAGACTTGGACACAAGCGCCGTCTCAGACAAGTCAGACTGCACCATGATTCCGTGCGTTTTCTCGGTTGTCTGTTTGTGGGTGAACGGATTTTTCATCTATGTCTCCAAGTGTTCGCGAATCAGGGCATCTTGTTAGCGCTGAGCATTTTATTCGATAATTCGGCCTGCAACGGTGAAAGCTAAAGCAAACTCTTCAGACGAAAGCACAAATTCACTCAGCTCTTCATAAACGGTACACAAGCTGCATCAATTAGAACGATCCTGGGGTACGTAATGCCAGCATCGCATCGGGTATACCCCCGCCTCCCCAGCGATGCAGGCCATGGTTGGATCATCAAGCAAAACGGGCAATGTTCGTATCGTCTGGTTTAATCAATGTCACAAGACTTTGCGCCGCAATACCAGAACACTGATGTCATCGTCGCTACCCCGCGCACGAGCAAGACATACCAGCGTAGAGGCAACAGCATCAAGATCTGCTTCCTCAGCTGATAATGCAGCCAAGGTTTCTGCATCGAAAAAACGATGAAGGCCATCGCTGCACAACACCAGTGTATCGTCGTCTCCCACCGTAATGGGCACAACCTCCGGATTCCCGATGAGCCCGGCACCAACCATGCGAGCAGGTTCATCAGCCAAATCCGGTGCAGGTGGCAGTTCGCCCAGAAATGCATATGTTTGATCGGAAAGAACAGGACGAGCCTGCCACTTGGGGCTATCCAAAGTTTGCACTGGGTCGGCAGCAGCTTGATAAGCAACGCGACTGACAAGATAGGCGCGAGCATCACCAACACGGCTGATCCAACCCTGCCCACTCGGATCAAGCCATGTGGCAGCCAATGTAGATGCCCCCGGTTGAGAAGCGACTGCCCTCACAGCTTGGGTAACAACGTGATCAGACTGAAGTAGCCAAGAACGCAACGAATCGTCCCACATTCCGCCAGTACAGTAGCTCTCCGGAGAAAATTGGATGCAGTGCAATGCAAGCGCGTTACTGGCCACCTCACCCCGCGCGCCTCCGCCAACACCATCAGCCATGACAGCGTAGATACCCGTTGAGCCGGGCGCTGATTCGGGAGGCTGTTGAACAAAGCGTACCGCCATGCTGTCTTCGCAAATGTTATGTCGCGGGCCAATGATTTGCGCCCAACCCACATGCCAGCCCGCAGCCGAAAGCTCACCATGCGACAACAACAGTTGCTGCGCACTTCGCGGCGGGTTGGACAGTGGAGGAAACGACCACACTGCCCCCTCCTCGCCTGGATGATCGTGAAGCTTTGGAGTTTGTGTATCACTAATCTCGGCCGTACGCATGTCAGATCGCCTCAAATACAACGCGTACGGTGCCTGGCCCGCTGGTGCCGCCAAGTACGATTACATTCTGCCGACCTGCAGCCTTGAAGCTAAACAAGTTTGGCAGCGGGCAACCATTGTGAAAGCTGCCATTACTGTTGATCGCATGATTGACGACCTGAAAAAGACTATCGCTGCGGTCAAAACTACGCAGTTCGAGGTGCTCGCGTGACACCATTAGTACCGATGGATCATCACCATTGATGCCCAAATTATGGCCGCGTTCAAAGCGTCCGGATGCGCTGTATTCACGGCCTATCACGAACGGCAACATATCTGCACATATATCGAGCACGGTTTCTTTTGTCGCCCCATGTGCCAACAAACGCAAACGAGCTACCGGGTGACGCCCCAATGCTGGGATATAGGTGTCTTTGCCATGTTTCTCACGCTGGGGAATACTGAGCAACGTCTCGCAACTGCCGCGCCGCCTCACCACGTCGGGCAGCCCCGTATCAAGAGTAATCGCTGATTTTTCAGCGCCGCCTTGTTTCTGGCTGGTCAGATCGATGTTTTCAACCAAAGAATTTCTCGGTGCCGTAGTACGAGATATCAGTTCATCTTCCGATGACACGGCTTTACCAAGCGGCGGTATCAGTGATATTGATTTGGTTTCTACCGGTGGCTTAACGGTTACATATTGCCCGGTAAACGAAATCTTGATATCAACGTTGGTCCCTGCCCACGATGCAATCAGACTCACATATTGGCCATCCATTACTGTGGGCTCAACGTCGATAGTGATGCCAAAAAAATCCTCGTCAAACACAAGTTGCTCGGCAGCGCCGGGGGCACTTTGTGCGCGCAGGCGCGCCAGGCGGTTTCTTACATCTATTGGCAGTTGCTCGACAACCGCCACCAGTTCATTCTTGCTCTTGGGGATATACATCTTGATGCCGGTGACACGGAATTTTGTCTGCTTGTCCTCAACATAGAGAGGATGTACGTTTTGCTCGCAAAACAACCGGGTGCCATCAGTAATGGCATCCTTGAAGGCTTCGAGCGGACTACGGATGGGCTTGGGAACAGACACGCATGGTTTACTGCCCTCCATGAGAACATCAACGCCACTTTTTGGACCATTACTGAAACTGGAATCTCGTATAGTGTGTTCGATGATACTGTCCCGACCTGTTTCCTGATCGCCTGAGTTGTTGTCCGAACGGACACCGAGAATACGTTGCCAGAAGGTCGGCTTCGTGGCAGCTGGCGCCATCCATCCTGATGAGGCTCCGGCATATTGCATATTGGTGCTCGATTGAAATCGGTTTGTGTTCATCATCTTTCCTTTCGTGGTCGTGAACTGCATGACTTCATTTACGACACCGGAGTTCAAACTGACTCACCCTTATTCGATTTCCAGAAATAACCGGTGAGCTTTTATCCGCCTGGCGCTGATGTTCTGCCCTGCTTCACGCAACAAGGGAGCAAACCCCAGGTCGAAACGCACACCGTTACTGCGCAGCCACTGGCACAATTCAATGACGCTCTGACGGGACTGTCGATCCATCCCGGGATTCAATAAACACGGATCCAGTAACAGCTGAAGCGTTGTCAAACAGCTACCGTTCGCCAGGGTCTGTTGAACAATGAACGGATGATGCCAACGATCTACTACCGTATCTCTGACATCCCAGCTCAGGCTCGGCCAAGTCTGCGCCCTGCTATGACTGAGGAACTGTTGTCTTTTCCCCAACGTTTCTGCTGAAGCAATAGCGGTATTTGATTCCATGGATTATTCCTCATTGCGCTGGCGTGGTTGGTGTGTTCTCGATCATCCTGTTTGCTGCCAGCAAGGCAACTTCGGCAGCGACGCTGGAACCGCGATCGAGCGGTGTGTCGATAAGCCCGGTACTCGCGTTCCAGTTACGTTCGGCAATCACGATGATGATCTTCTGCCAATCTATACGGCCATCTGGTCGCTTTTGACCCATAACGCTGGCAAACCATTTGACCGGCGGAACCTGGCAATGCACCAGTTCGTGGCGCTTGGATGGGCTGTCACGTTGCGTCTTAATATGCTGGCAGTGTCTTTCGCGCTGCTGATATGTCAACGTATCATGGGGAAATAGCGGCGTGCCTGTCTTGCTGCTGAGTACCCATTCTCCAGGTTGAAGACAGCTAATACGAAATGCATGGCTTCCGAGCATGTTTTCAACGTGTAGACAGGCACTGTTGGCTGTGCCTCCGGTCAAAATAGTATTTTCCATATCCTGCAACAAAGCTTGTGCAGCGGGGTCGGGGCGGCGAGGTGCACTGTCGGCTGTTTGGTCTGCGTCTCTCGCCAGCAAGGTCAACCCTGGCGCAAACTGCGAATTCGCTTCGGGTTGTGCGCGTCGCACAATACCAAGCAACCCCTCTGCTATTCCAACAGGCGTACTGGTCGCATTGCCCTGCCCGAACAGCTCAGCCACGACCTGCACCAGTTGTCTGCCCTTGCAGTTGCGCCAGCGATGAGCGCTTTTATGGTCATAACAGGCTGCGATGGCCTCGCGTGCGAATTCCCGTTCTCCCGGGCTGACTGACTGGCTCAGAGACTGTGTAGACCGACCGGGATTGGCCAGCCAGCGGGCCGCAGGCACTGAATAATTCAAGCCGTCGGAGTCGTGCAGCAAATTAATCTTTCCGCACTGTGCGTCCCCCGCTTCACAACGTGTCTGCCAGCCTATGGCATCGGCTGAGGCAGAAATAAGTTGAAGTCGCGATGTAATGCACGCTGATGAAAAACCGTGATCTGCGCACATCACGTCATCGATAAACCGTTCGGTTTCGCTGCGACCGATGGCCAGAGCCATTTGTGCCCGGTCGCGACCAAGCGGCGAACCACTCTGGATAAGACCGAGTGCCAAGGGCATTTTGTCGAGTGAGCCAATCATCGCCACACTATTTAACGCATGGTTACTCAGCATCCACTCCCGCGCGCGCGGCACCTCGGGCAGCCGCAAGCAATCCGCATTCTTCTGCCCGCTGTATTGCGCGGCGTAGCAAGGTGAATGTGCGCTGGCCGCACCTTGTATTTCTCCGGACCTGGCATCCACCACCAGAATACCCATCATGCGCGCACGCGCCCCTTCAAGCATGACGCCGCCGCCACTTGATTTGCAGCCGAGAGCAGCACTATTGCCGGTGTAACAATCAGCAATGCCCTGCACCGTTGACTGGATTGGCGGCGCGATGCTGATATCCAAGCGATGCCCCTGCCCAATAATGGTCGGCGTGGGTAAATTCGTCGGCAACCAGCGATTTATACCCAGCCGTCCAACCCAGGATGGCTGCGGCATATCGCGCGGACTTGCAATTTTCTGCTCGATAACTTCGCCCCCTGTGCCTGAATCCCGGGGTTCGCGCACAGCACGTATCGCGCGGCTGAGAGCCTGATCCAATGTGGAGATTCCCGGTATGTGCTTGCCCAGACGCGTAACACCGTCGGAGCCGCAAAGCACCTTGTCGCTTGTATCACCCAAATAGTCGCCCTGTGCTTGTGAAAACTGCAGGCACCCAGGCACTCGATACGGATTAACGACCGCGAGCTTTGCACCATGCAGACGCGCCGGGGTATTGAGCATGGTTGTCAGGTAACTGCCACCTCGTTCGCGTGCCCAACTGGACACAGCATTCAGCGCATCAACCTCAGTACAGGTCAGGCCGGGAGGAAGGCTGAGCGGCACACTAGTTCGATTAGTAATGGAATTGAGAATTTGCGGGAGTTGCTCCTGCAGCTTTTTGCACCGCCCAGGCGCTGGATTGTCGGAAGACTGTGGCCACTGCTTCAACTTTTCACAAGCTGCATTTTTCAAGCGCGCCTTACCTGCGCGGTGGCAGGTAAGGAGTGCAAGGCCGTGTTCGACACGCCGAGAAATCAGTTGATCTCTTACAGGTAGATCGCCATGAACAGACCATGTAATCAACCCTGCCAGCAGTATCAACACGCCAACGAACATCGACATGACCGCACGACTTACCCATGGACTCGGCTCATTACCAAAAGGTTGCCGGGCATCAACGGTTTGTGCAACAGCAGTGCGAGCCCCCGTTGCTCCGCCAAGTGCAAAGCCGAACCAGGCGGCCATTGCGCACAACGACACCGCCCCAAGACCAAGTAAAGGTTGAGTGATACCCGATACTGGGATGACTCCCACATTGCCAGCCGTGCTGACCACCAGTTGCCCCAGTGAAAGCGCCGCAAAGGCCACAACGATCCACGCGTGTAACAGTGCTGTTGGCAACATAGCGGGAGATTGACAGTTACGCCGTGGCAAGCTGACAAAAGCCAGAGCGACAAATAGCAATGCCGTCAGTGAAGCAATAGCAGTAGCAGCGTAACGTCCCCACAGTGCAGCAAGTCCAACAAATACGTAATCGCTGCCAAGCTGCACCGGCACACCGCTCGTATTGGTACAGTTGCCCAGTCCGAGCATGGGCATGGCACCGCACCACGGCACCGATACCAGGCCAAAACCCTGCGTTGTCGCAGCATCCAGCAGCCAGGCAAATTGGGCAGCGAAATCGAGTCGTGCATCAAATGGCGACAAGGTTGCTTCAACCCTGTCCACGAGACGTTGTGGTGCCCACGAACTATCCGGCATCCACACCATCAATCCCGCTTGAACAACGGCAAACAGACCAACAAGGCATGCCGTGGCGAATATCAGTCTGACGCCATACTGGCTCCCATATTGGCGTGGTATCAAAATCGCAACCACAAGCGGCAAGCCACCCAACAGCATGGCAAGCACCGGCCCCAAGTCACCGGAAATAATCAGACTGCTGACAACCCCAAGCATCATCGTAAAGGCCAGGCCTGCAGCAGCGGCTCTACGTGAATCGGCAGCACCCCACTCAGCGTAACGACTCATGAGCCAAGCCAGACTGAGCGCGATCAGCACACGAATCAACTCGGCACTTTGATGCGGGAAACCGCGTTGATGACCAAAAGTGGCATAACGTCCCAGCCAGATGCAAAAGACCAGCATGACGATCAGCACAATCCCCGTTACCAGTGGGCCGCGAGGCGTGCGCCAGATTTCTCTCAACCAAAGCCCACTCTTAAGCAGCGCGTGATGAGCCCAAAGCATGAACGGCATGACGAGCAGACTGGCCAGCCATAGAGCATCCAGTTGGTGCAGCCCGATCAGCATCAATTGATGTGGCCCGCGCGCTGCCAGATCCATCAGCCAAATCACACCAAGCCCGCTCAATAGTATCCACGAAGGCCAGACCCACCAGCCGTGAAGATGCGCGAGAGCATGCTGGCTCACAGTCGCATTACGTTGTGACCGGATAAGCGTGCTACCGCCGACAGCCAGAAAACCGAAGAAAGCCAAAGCGCTCAGACCAAGCCATACCTGGCTTTCGATTCCATAAGCATCAATGACCGCACCACCTAATCCGGACGCTCCAATCACGGCCAGTATTCCGGCCATTCGACCGGTTCCGTAAGCGGCAGCCTTCAAAGAAATCCAGCCCAGTACACCCCAGAGCACAAGAATATAGCCAATACTAGTTGATGTCTCGATCGCACGTTGCGGCGCTGCCGCCCCCTGCCACCAAAGCATTGCAGCCTGAGCGGTCTGCAGGCTATCTACAACATAGCGTCCGCCCAGACCGCCCCCATCAACCGTCATCAACGGGCTGGCGATCACAAACAACATCATCGTAACCACGGCAATGGGAATCAGACTCAGGATCACCTTCAACATCCTTTTGCAAATTGCCAAGCATGTTTGCCAAGAGAATATCCGATGGGATTGGTAAGGTATCGTGTACATATCAATGCTCCAGTGAAAATCCAAACAGGGAAAGCGACCTGATCGCCTTTTCTAATCGGATATACGGCGAGTCGCCGCGCGTTGGCTCATTGCTGGGCGCAATAAATTTGATAGAGATATAGTCGAAAGTGGTGTATGGGCAGTTTCAGCATGATGGGTTGAGGTGGTGGAGATTTCTGTGGAGAATCTGATTGTCGAATTCAGAAACGAACC
>Ga0100381_1003870_pt1 | contig 12807 bp, 10 predicted proteins | sample CryGeymeta201505_FD_80416 | JGI IMG/M metagenome (GOLD analysis project Ga0100381, IMG submission 80416) | Groundwater microbial communities from Crystal Geyser aquifers in Utah, USA - Crystal Geyser metaG 2015-05 | ecosystem: Environmental > Aquatic > Deep subsurface > Groundwater | place: USA...
ATAGAAAAAACTTGACTAAATTAGCATAAAATAATAATATATATCCCGTCCGGCTGGTATCATAAGAGCTCTTTCTGTGACCGACGAAGCGGGAGATCCTTATACCAGCCGGACCTCTCAAAATAACAAAAAACATTCCAAAATCAACGGAATGTTTTATTTTATAAAATTATTTACTATTTCAGCATCTTTAGAAAATTTTCCTCATCCAAGATATTCACTCCCAATTCTTGAGCTTTGTCATATTTACTTCCTGGACTTTCTCCAACTATCACATAACTTGTTTTTTTACTAACTGAACCGACGACTTGTCCACCATTAGCTTTTATTTTTTCAGTCACTTCTTCTCTAGAAAGATTTGGCAAAGTACCAGTAAGCACAAAAGTCATGCCAGCTAAATTTTCAGAATCTTTTTGTTTTTTGATAGTTTGGATTTTGACACCATTAGTAATCAAATCTTCCAAAAGTTTTTTATTGTCACTTTCAGCAAAATAATCAGAAATTGATTGTGCCACCCGAGGTCCTACATCGCTCAAATTTTCCAATTCTTCTTTACTTGCTTTCATCAATTTGTTTAAAGTTGCAAAATGTTCTGCAAGTTTTTCCGCAGTCTCCACACCTACATGCAAAATTCCTAAAGCAAAAATAAATCTAGCAAAAGTTACTTTCTTAGCATTATCAATTGCTTCAATAAGATTTTGAGCTGACTTAGTCGCAAAACGCTCCAACACTTCCAAATCACCTAATTTCAAAGTAAAAATATCTGCCACATTTTTTATCAATCCCTCATCTAGCAGTTGTCCCACAATCTTTTCTCCCATACCGTCGATATTGAAAGCTTTTTTGGAAACAAAGTGAATAATATTTTCAAGTTCTTTGGCATAACATTTATTGTTAGAGCAAATTAGTGCGACACCTTCTTTACTCTCTCCTGTAGCGAGACCATACTTTTGTACAACACTCCGACAAACAGGGCACGTCTTTGGTTGTCGCACTTTCTTTTCTTCACCAGTTCGAAGCTTATCCAAAACCCGGACAACTTTTGGAATGATATCACCTGCTTTTTCAACCACAACACTATCTCCTACACGCACACCCAATCTTTCTATCTCATCGAAATTGTGAAGGGTCGCATGTGTAACTGTTGTACCTGCCAATTTCACAGGTTCCATAAGAGCCACAGGAGTCAAAGCACCTGTACGCCCTACTTGCCAATAAATTTCTTTTATTTTTGTTGTTCCTTGTTCCGCAGGAAACTTGAGAGCAATGGCCCAACGAGGAGATTTACCAGTAAAGCCTAAAGCTTTTTGATATTTGATATTATTTATTTTTATAACAACACCATCTATCCAAAAACCAAAAGTATTTTTTTTCTTTTGAAGTTTTTCATAAAAATACCAAATAGCATCAATGTTTTTGCAAACTTGCCAATGTTTGTCAGTCAAAAAACCAAGCTTATCTAGAAGCAATAGTTCTTCCTCTTGAGAATTTATTTGCAAAATATTTTCATCAACTTTGGAAATATCATAAGTAGTAAGTCCAAGTTTTCTATCAGACACAATCTGAGGATCTAGCTGACGAATAGTACCTGCCGCAGCATTACGAGGATTGGCAAAAAGAGCTTCACCATTTTTTTCTCTTTGTTTATTTATTTCTGCCAACATTTTGGCTGACAACCAGACTTCCCCTTCAGCTACCATATCTATATTTTGTTTCAATTTTAGTGGTACTGAGTGAATTGTTTTGACATTGATAGTCACATCTTCCCCCACTTTTCCATCTCCTCTTGTGGCAGCTGTTTCCAACATACCATTTTTATAAGTAAGCACCATATGCAAACCATCAATTTTCAATTCACACATATAATCCAAATCATCAGGTCTTCTACCTACTTCTTTTTCCAAAATTTTCAAATTTCTTTCTTGCCAATCATCCAAATCTTCACGGTTAAAGGCATCATCAAAAGACCACTGCGTAACAGTGTGTGTAATTTTATTAAACTTATCAGCAGGCTTCCCAGCTACTCTCTGAGTTGGTGAATCTGGTGTAACTATTTCTGGATGTTCAGTTTCAATCTTACGCAATTCATCCATGAGTCCATCGTACATCTGATCAGTCACTTCTGGGTCATTTAACACATGATAACGATAACGTAAATCATCTATTTGTGCACGAAGTTTTTCAATTTTTTTAATATCTAAATTCATATCTGTATAATCTTTAAAAGAAGTTTAAATCAATATTAAAAAACAAGAGAAAAATACCAATTCAAAATCTGAGTTCCCCAAAACATAGCAATAAAAGTAGCTACAGTCAAATAAGTTCCAAAAGCCACTTCTGTTTTCATACCTTTTTTCTTCATCAAAACTAAAATAATACTAAATATGCCACCAACTACATAAGCAATCCAAAGTGCCAAAATAGTCAATTTCCAACCAAGTAAAATTCCCATAAGAAGTCCTATACGTATATCTCCTCCACCAACCCATTTACCCTTAGAAATAACAAATTGTAAAAGAAAAAATCCAGCACCAATAAGAGCTCCCAATGTCATGTCAAACCAATTTGCACCAAAAAATAAAGAAACAATAAAAAACAATAAAGAAGCTCCTAGAGTCACAGCATCAGATACTTCCAAGTGCTTAGTATCATAAACAAAAATAAAAGTAAGCACAAACAGAACTAAACAATCTCTAATTATAGAAAATAATGAAAAAGTAGCAAAAGAAGAATAATAAAAAAATACAAAAACAAATAATAAAGCCATCACAAATTCAACAATAGGATATTGTAAAGATATTTTATTTTTACATTCTCTACATTTACCTCTCAGCAAAATATAACTGACTAAAGGAACATTATCATACCATTTTATTTGTTTGTGACAATGAGGGCATTCCGATCTTTCCATCAAAGATCTCTTATTATATAGACGCCACTCCAATGCATTCAAAAAGCTTCCCAATACCAGTCCAATAATAAAAAATAAGATGTATGATGATAATATCAAAAACATAGCTAATAGTAAAAAATTATAAGATAATTATAACACAAAAAAACAACTTAAAAAAGTCCTTAATAAGGACTTTTTTAAGAAGTATAATACCTAAAATTATTGACCGACAATACCTGATTCAGTAGCAGTAACAGCACCAAAATCAAATCCACCAGCACCCACTTCCAAACTAGCTGTAATTTGGTAAGCTGTTCCAGCTTCAGCAGTATACGTATAAATGTTTACATCAGAATTGATTGGATCACTAGGGACTAATCCCATATAAGGAGAAGTACAACTAGCACTAAATCCATTTGTATCTAGACAACTATGTGTTGAATCACCCAAAGTGATACCAGTTGCTGTAGTTGTAGGATACGCATTATTATCTGTATAGTACAATTCAAGAGCAGTTTGCACTTGTCTAATATCTGAAAGACGTTTTGCATCGTTAGCTTTTTGACGAGCTGAACCTAAAGCTACAACAGCCAAGGTAGAAAGCACACCAATGATAGCAATGACGACCAAAAGTTCTATCAAAGTAAAACCTTTTTTATTCATTCTTATCACCCCCCTCCATATTTTTCAAAAATAACTTCATAATTCCTTAAATTACTTTTTTATAGTTGTAATACATCTTTTACTTTATCAACAGTTTCTGAGGGCTTAAAGTGTGCCTTGATAAGATAATCTACAGCTCCCAATTCCAAACCTTTTTCTACATCATCTTTCTGACCTAAGTTAGTCAAAAGGATCACTGGTATTTGAGCAAGATTTTTGTCCTTTTTCAGATTTTCTAAGACAGTGAATCCATCCATCTTTGGCATCAAAACATCTAACAGAATAATATCAGGCTTCTTTTTCTTCGCCATTTCAAGACCTTCTTGTCCATCAGTGGCTACAACTATTTTAAATTTTTCTAGTTCAAATTTTGTTTTATAAATGTTACCTAAAAAAGTATCATCTTCAACAAGTAGAACTACAGGAACTTTGTTTGGCATATAAAAAAGTTAGTATCTATATATAAAATTATAACAAAATAAACAAGATTTAACTAAACTGCTTGTGGATAAAAAACTAAAAATTTCTAAGAGCAAGCCCAATAGATACGGCCATACGAGGTCCCAAATTATCCAATATTTTTTTTATTCCATCTTGATGCATTACTCTAGCCCAAGGATTAGCAACAAATACTTTCATATCAAACTTTTGAGTGATATAATCTTGTATCACAGGAAACAAACTAGCACCACCAGATAAGACTATTTTTTCTGGTCTCTTACCAATATTACCACTTTGTCTAAGATACAAATCAAAACTATATTTTATTTCTTGTACTATTGGATCTAAAATTGAGACAAAAGACTCTGATGACAATTTCATATTTTCAAGAGACAAACTACTTTTTACTTTTGAGGCGACATCTTCTTCCAATCCAAGTGTGCTAGCTAATATTCTATCAAAATCATTACCACCAATGTGCAAACTACGATAAGTCATAGGTGTAGCATTATCAATAATGAAAAAATTGGTTCTCTCAGCTCCAACGTCAACAATCATCGAAACAGTGGTGTCTCTACCTACCAATGAACGTGTCAAAGCAAAAGCTTCTGTCTCGAGCTCCATAAGTTGTAACCCCGATCTTTGAAAGATTTTAGAGTAAAAAGAAATAAGTATCTTAGGAGCAGCTGTAACCAAAAGTGTTATATTACCATTCTTATTTTCTACAGGTATCTTTTGTGGAATTACCTGCATTTCCTCAATTGGGTAAGGAATCATCTTTGCAACCTCAGCTTTCACAATAGTAGATATTGCTTTTTCCTCTACTTTTGGCAAATTGATAACAGTATGAAAAACCTGTGATACAGGCAGGCTAGAAGAAGCATGTTTAGTAGATACTTTTGATTTTTTCATCAAAACTTTCAACATGTCAGCATACTGATTTATACGATCTTCGTCTGACAACACTACTTGCATTTGTGACAAAGAATTATCTGTCTTCATTACTTTATCTTGTGGAAAATAAGCTTGAGCATTTTCAGGCTTTTTTTCTTCTTTATCTTCTATTTTTTTTGAATTGTGCAAGTGTATATCTAAATTTTTTTCCAAAATACCGTAAGTCCAGAGTTGAGGTCTATTTTTGGTATTTTTTAATTCTACCATTTTGATACCATGTGCTCCGATATCTACACCCAAATAACTTTTTTCTTTTGCCATAAAAAATAATTAGATGTTTATATTATAGCATAAAAAACATTCATACGCCAATCTTTTAGTCAATACTCATCTGTAAACCAAATTCATCCACTTTCAAAAAAATGTCTCCTTGCAAATCAGTTCGCCAAATAGTACTACTTGATGAAATTCTTTCTAACCTTTTCAAAACTCTACGAGAAGGATGACCAAACTTATTATCAAGACCACAAGAAACGATAGCCTCTTGTGGCTGAACCATCTCTAGAAAATCTTCAGTAGAAGAACTATCACTACCATGATGTCCCATCTTTAAAATATCTGCTTTTAGTTGTTCTCCATAGGTAGCTAATAAATATTTTTCCAATTCTTCCTCAGCATCACCCATAAATAACAAATTTTTATCAAGATAACTAAGTGAAAAAACGATGGAAGTATTATTAGCATTGGCCTCAACTTTTGAATTAGGGATATTTTTATTTTGCTTGATAGAATGATCAGGATAAAAAACATGCAAAGAAGTGCTGGCGATATCCCAAACATCTTCTTTTGATACTTCTATATAATTGGCACCTTCTTCTTGAACGGCTGACCAAAAAGCTTCCCACATACTATCCCCTCTTTTTTCAAGCCCATTGTAAACAATATTTTTAACTTGAAATCTCTTTAAAACTTCTGTACAACCACCATAATGATCCAAATCTGGATGTGTGATAAGAATATAATCAATATCATGGTCATAATAAGGCATCACACCTCCCAGAGCTTCGAGAATTCTACCATCTATCGCACAGTCGACCAACATTTGCTCTCCATCGGGAAATTCAATGAAACTAGCATCCCCCTGACCAATATCTAAATATGTAACTTTTAAACCATTTTTGATGGTAACACCGGCGACATCTTTTGAAATATTTGCACCATTATTTCTTCTAACAAAAAATAACATTCCCAAAATAATTATTAAAATTAACAACAATACTACTTGTAGTTTTTTCATACTTTTTTATTTTTATAATTTTTAAAAACAAGATAAATAATAAATAAATAACTAAAAAACATCAACCACATAGGAAAAGACAAATCAATTGTGGCAAAAGATAAATCTGCAAAAAATTTGACCACAATCACAATATACTTCATGGCTACATATCCCAACCAAGCCAATACTTTGGCCAATGGCAAAAACAGCAAACTTAAAACCAAAACGGCAAAACCAGCAAACATAATCCAAGGTAAAATCCACAAAATCAAAATATTAACTATAGGTGAAACGATTGATAAACGATTGAATTGATAAAGAATCAAAGGTAAAGTGGCCGCAATAGCCGCCAAAGTTGTTACCAAAGAATCACGTAAAGAAAACTTTTCAGGCACCCAATTGAAATATTTACCAATAATAGGTACAAGATAAACAAGTCCCAAAGTAGAAATAAAAGAAAGTTGAAAGCCCACATCCCAAATCAAAATATATGGATTTTGCAATGTCATCATCAAAACTGTCAGAATCATCACATTACCCACTCTAGCTCTACGTCCCAATTGTTTTGTCAATAAAACCAAAATGCCCATAATACCGGCTCTTACCACCGAAGCGCTAGCACCAGCAAAAATAACAAAAACAAAAATACCTAAAACAATTAGCCAAAAAGCTTTTTTACGAGGAATATAAAGACGTATACAAAATGCAATCAAAATAGTAGAAATAATCGTAATATTGTAGCCTGAAATTGCCACAATATGCGTGACACCAGTACGACTAAACAAATCATTCAAAGTACCAAGTCCTCCACGATAACCATACAAAAGACCCGCCATAAAACTAGCATAAGGCTCATGCCACAAAACATTTATTTTTGAAGCAATCACAGTTTTGATAGCAAAAATTTGTTTAAAAAAAACATTCCCACCATTATCCCCTATTTTTTCAATCTTTTTTGGAGCGCAATCAACATAGACACCATAACGTGCCAAATATTTATCATAACGAAAATCTTCAACAGGTTCTGGTTTTTTTAGAAAACAAGTCAGACGTAATTTATCACCATAACTATAACGTGGATAAAGACTTGATTTGAAATAAAATTTTCCTTTTACTTCTTTTTTGTCATACACCAACTGTCCATTTTTACTATCAGAAACAAACAAAGCAGAAACAATGTACCTCACACCATCCAGACGAATATCTGGTTCAGCGCTCACAAAACCCTCGACTACCTTTGTATTTTCTACATAATGTAATAAATCTTTTTCAGTATTCTGTAGCAAAACCAAATAATAACGTACTAAACCTAAAATAAAAAATAATAAACAAAAACATAAAAATCTAAACAATAAATTTTTCCAAAAAATAATTATAAAAAAAAGTAAAACAAAAAGAGTAGTCAATAAATAAAGCATGGAAAAATTGAAGTCCCAAATAGAAACCAAAGCTACTGCCAATAAAAAAGAAAAACAGAACAAAAAAAATGTCCTGCTTTTTGAATGTAAAAATCTTGTCATACCCCTCCTAAAAATATTTGTAAATTGTTGTTTTTAAATTCGTCTTATTAGTAATCGCTTAGATAAACATCTTCACCACTATCTGTCTTAAATTTTTTGTTAGTACCATCTTCAAGATTCTCTTCTACCGGCAAATTAAAGATTTCTTCCATTGGTAAACCTACAGGAGGTTCGGCAGCTTTTGTCTCAGCTTTTTGAACCATTGGTGTTTTCACATGAGACATTGGAAAATGCCATAAAGTAGCCAACTCTTCGATATTCAAAACAAACCAAGGAGACGCAAAGCCAATTTTTCTTTTTTTATAAGCTTTTATCAAATCTGTTTGCTTACGAGCTTTTTTCTTTTTGTTACGAGAAGAACTAGAAGCCTTTTCAACAATAGAATTCGCTGTAGGACTATTGAATTGTCCAATAGCACCTTTGAGTGCATTTACACCTCTCTCAGGCTTAAAAACCTCTTTTCTAGCGACATAGACAGCTCTCATCTTGGTTTTGAAACCAATCTTTGCTATTTTCTTTTCCATGTCTTCTACAAGCTTCATTTGACCTGGTGTCAAAAATTTTAGCTGATTTCTATCTTCAGGACGAGTAGCAGCTTTATCTCCACCTTCTGATCTAGCCGTCCCAGACAATTGAGCACTGATTTCTTCAAAACTTTTTCCCAATTCTTTCGAAATAGGATTGTCAGTCAAAAAAGATAAAGGACTTTTTTTAGGAGCGACTTTTTCACCAATTAGTTCTTTTATTTTAGCGATAACTTTTTCTTTCCAACTATTATCAATAGGTTCAACAATAATTTGAAACCACATTTGTTCTCCTTGTCCAATACGTGAGAAACTTTCTAGGAAAGTACCCATAGGATCTTTGAGAACTGTATCTTTAGAAATATTGTGTTCAAATTCACGATAAGAGCGAAGTGGATAAGCAAAAGTCTCAGCCAAACTAAAATCTCCCACCCAAACGTCATATTCATCATTAGGATATTTTGAAGGCATTACATCCACATAATCCTCTACTTCGGTAATTTCGGCATCAGGATATTGAGCATATACAGAAGCTTCAACCAAATCACGAAATTTTTCTTCTGTCCAAATCAAAAATTGAATATAACCTTCGATACTGACAATTTCCATACTAAACCAACGTTGTTTGTAACCTTCACGAAATTTATCATAAAAACCTGGTTTATCAAAAGCACCAGCAAGATGTGTAAAAAGTTGTTCTACCGCCAATGGTGTCTGAACATTTTCAGGTGGAATATCAATAGCCAACAAAACAGATTTCCATTTGGAAGTATTCTTAGTATCTTGAATATGATCAGCATAAAATGCCACAATAGCAAAACCAAGCAACCACACAAAAAAAAGCCACCCAAAAATGGCAAATAAATCAAGTACAATAAGACCCGTAGGTTGAGCAAAAAAATCTGCAAGAATAGTAAAAATACTAGTCAAAGAAAAGTCCATAACTAAACATTTAGTAATTTATGGATAATAGGATACAAGATTAGTAATCCTAAAAATAAAAACCACCAGCCATGCGTACCAGCCACATAACCAGCAAAATATACTAAAAACAACAAGATTATTACAAGTACCGTAATAAGATGTTGCAAAATTTCATCACTCATAAAAGTATTAATTAAAGCAAATCTATTATAACACAAAATGAATTAAGGAGGAAGAAGCTTCCTAACATCTTGACAAATAGATCAAAATGTGCTATACTCGCCAGTTCAAAAAAAGCTAATTTTTAGCCTTTTTTGATGTTATTTACAATTGAGAGATTAGTGCAAATTTGTGGTTGTGGCTAGTGAGTTCAAGTACATTTTGTACGTGAACACAAGGCCTCAACCACGCAGACAAAAAGGAGTTTTTGCACATGCGTATGGCCATTCTTCTCGCTCTTTTCTTGGGCGGCAACTTTCTCGTCGCCTGCGACTTTGCCCCGGACAACGATCCGTCGTACAACACCGGCGATACGATCATTTCGGATGGTACGAACGTCACAACAACGGATGTGAATTCCGATACCCTACAGACTACGGCCAACGACACACAGGTGCCACAGGATACGACAACACCGACCGACACCGTCCTGCAGTTGGACACTTACCTGGCCGATACTGGCCCGGGAGATACCACCACGACAGCGGACACGTCCGAGGAAACCTTCGACACGCAGATGACAGACACGTCGTCAACTGAAGATTCCTCTTCTTACGAGGATACCCAGGTAACTGATACTTCCTCAGAGGAGGACAGCTACACGGGTCCGGTCGGGCCTTGCCCAAAGGAATTCCAGCCTGGCGACCTTCTGCATACCAGTATCCCCGCCGGGGACGCTTACATTTACCTGCTGGACAAAAACAGCGAAAGAATGATGATCCCCCAGCTTGGAATTTTCAACAGCTGGTACTCCGATTTCCTCGGGGTCAACTCTGTGCCGGTGGAGTGTCTAACGCTCTACCCCCTGCGCAGCCAAGGCCCTGTGCTCGTCGGCTACCGCCCAGGTAGCAGGATCATTCAAGATCCAGTAGCACCCCAAACCTATGTCATCCTCCCCGGCTCCCTCATTGCGGAGGTCAATAGTGAAGAGTTGATCAAAAGCATTTACGGAGATTCCTGGCACAACCGCCTCGTCGTCGTAGATGACGTTACTTTGGCCAACTACATGGTTACGGACCCGATAACAGAGCCACTGCCCCACGACGGCATGCTCGTCAGGAACAGAGATATGCTCCAGGATGAAAGAGTCTGGTACGTCAAAGACGGCCAACTCGTTGAGATCCTGGACGGCGCAGGCTTCTGGCAGAACGACGTCGTCGCCACTCCGGAGGCGACGCTCAACCAGATGCCGGTTTCCACGGAAACCATGACCCTGGAGGACGTGATAAACGAACTCCGAGAACAGCTCTGACCCACTAATCTCTCAAATGTTCGTTGCTTTTTCCATACAAGGAAGAAGCAACGAACTTGAGAGTCTTCCGATGATATCGGAACTGATGAGTCCTCAAAGGACGAAACTCTAAAAAAATAAAAACAGACTTATAATCAAGTCTGTTTTTTATTATCTAAAATAATACTTATTACTTAAGTCTTACTTCTTACTAATCTTCTGCCAAACAACGAGTAATGGACTAGCCAAGAAAATAGATGAGTAAGTACCAAAGAAAATACCAATAATAAGAGCCAAAGAGAAATAATGGATAGTACTACCACCAAATAAGAACAAGGCAAATAAGACAATCAAAGTAGTAAAAGAAGTATTCAAAGAACGAACAAGTGTCTCATTAACTCCTTTGTTTACTATTTCGTCAAATTTTTCATAACCATACTTGATCAAGTTTTCACGTACACGATCAAATACCACAATAGTATCATTGACAGAATAACCCAAAATAGTAAGCATAGCCACCACAAAAGGAATATCTACTTCCACATTATAAAACTTACCCAAGATTGCAAAGACACCCATGGTAATAGTCACATCATGAATAAGAGCAATAATAGCAGTGATACCATATTTCCAAGATTGTACAGGCTTTGATACTTTACGAAAAGCGTAAGCTACATAAAATACGATAGCCAAAACCACGGCGATAGCAGCTTCAAATGAACGTTTTTGAAGTTGTGAACTAATAGCAGGACCAATAGTCTCTACTCTGTCTTCGATAAGTCTATTTTCCACAATTGTAGCATCAACAACTTCTGATGTATTAGAAGCACTCTCGACAGTAGTAGATTCAAGATTTATAAGTTGACTATCACTTCCATCAGTTACCACAGACAAACCATTGTCTTTGATAACTTCAAATTTATCACGTAAAGTATTCAAGATAACTGTATGTTCTTCTTCTGAAATGAAACGCATCTTCAATAAATAGCCAGTTTCTTCAGTTGGTTGTACCAACACATTACCATAAGTATTGTCAGCAAAGACATCTTGTACAGCACTAATAGAAGGTCTTTCTGAAGTAAAACTAATCTCCAATAAAGAACCACCTGTAAAGTCAATCCCTGGTTTAAGACCAAAGATAGCGATAAAAATAATACTTACTAAAACAAGTAAAGATGAAATAGCAAAGAATATTTTTCTTTTTCCAACGATATTGAGCATATTTTTATTTTTGTTCTTTATGAGTAAAAGTACCTAAGAAAAACCAACCCCCATCACGTTTTTTGAACCAAGGTACCACAAATCTAAGCATCACTCTAGTAATAGTAATAGCACTAAACATAGATAATAGTACACCAAGTCCAAGAGTAACAGCAAAACCTTGTACAAAACTAGTACCAAACCAAATAAGTAATACACAAGTAATAAGAGTAGAAATATTACCATCACGAATAGATGACCATGCACGTTTGAAACCTTCTTCTACAGCCGCTTTTAGACTCTTACCTTCTCTCAATTCTTCTTTGAGACGTTCAAAGATAAGTACGTTAGCGTCAACAGCCATACCAATAGAAAGTATGAAACCAGCGATACCAGCCAAAGTAAGTGTCACACCAATAACTTTGAAAATAGCCAAAGTCAAAGTAATGTAAACTGATAAAGAAATCACTGCCAACAACCCTGGTAGACGATAAAACAATAACATGAACAACATAACAACCAAGACACCTACAATACCAGCAACCAAACTAGCTTTCACAGATTTGGCACCAAGCGTAGCACCGACAGTTTGTTGTGAAATCAAATCAATAGGTACTGGCAAAGCACCTGCATTCAATCTTTGAGAAAGTAATTTAGCATCTTGTAAAGTGAAATTACCAGTAATCACCGCTCGTCCATCAGTAATAGCCGCTTGTACAGTTGGAGCACTAATTATTTCATTATCCAAAAATATTGCAACTTGTTGACCTAAATTACGTTTTGTAATATCTGCAAAAAAGTCTTTTCCTTCACTATCGAAATTTAGAGCAACTTGAATAGCACCTGTCTGTCCATCACTTACCACTTCTGAACGCTCTAGATTTTTACCAGAAAGATTAGTATTTTTCCAAGGATCTTGTGGAGGTAAAATATCAGTCACACTTTGTGTTCTAATAAGAATTCTAGATACTTCATACTCTTTGGTATTTCTTTCATCTTTCTTGAAAATAACATGATAA